>JAEEGL017294666.1_pt1 | contig 10687 bp, 12 predicted proteins | sample 9134231 | NCBI WGS metagenome assembly JAEEGL01 (sample SAMN16246548, study PRJNA631951) | gut metagenome | biome: gut microbiome; feature: rumen; material: fiber-attached | host: Bos | place: Iran: Karaj | collected 2018-10 | reverse complement strand
GCCATCTCCGGCCTCCTGGCGGGCATCGGGGCGATCTTTTCCATGGCCACCGTGGGCGGCACCACCCAGACCATGGGCACCTTCCTGGAAATGAAGGTCGCCATGGCCATCTTCTTCGGCGGCGTCCTGGTCACCGGCGGCACCTCCGCCCGCTTCTACAAGGTGGTGCTGGGGTCCCTGTCCATCTCCATCATCGTCTACGGCCTGTCCCTCATGGGCATGTCCGACAGCCATATCTCCCAGTCCGTGGAGGGCGTCCTCCTGCTTCTGATCCTCTTCCTCACCATCGTCGCCAACCGGCGCCGGGGCGGGAAAGAGGAGGACAAGCCCCAGGAGGGCCAGGAAGCCTGAAACAGCACAAGGAACCGGATGCGCTCGTCCGGTTCCTTGCTTTTTGCGCTTTTGTGCCTTGACAGGCGCAGAAATTGAGTATATTATGATACCCGGTATGGTACTTCATACCAAAAGAGCGGAGGCTTCATAACGGCAAACGGTCCATTGCCGCGGAGTCTGCGCCGAAAAGGAAAAAGGAGGAAAAAAACAATGAAGTACGACTACGCGAAGATCTCCGACGCGGAGCTGGCGGAGCTGAACGACCTGCAGGCCAAGCTGTCCACGGGGAACAAGCAGGTGGTGCTGCTGGCGGTGGAGAAGCAGTTCGAGATCGCCAAGCTCACCGACGAGGAGCTGGCCAAGATCAACGCCCTGGAGAAGGAGCTGTCCGTGGGCGGCCGGGAGATCGTTCTGGTAGCCCTGTCCCGCTGACAAAAGGTCCATTTCAGGAAGGGAGCGGGCGCTTCGTTCCTGAAGCAGAGAAATGAGCGCAGGCGCTGTGCACTCGCACAGCGCCTGCGTTTTTTATCCGAATGCCTTCAGCTCTCTCCCCTCAGCAGCTTCAGCGCCCGCTGCTCCCGGCTCAGCAGCACCGGGGGAAGGCCGAAGCGGTCCCGGATCTGCTGGCAGTAGTTGATGAGCTGCTGCTCCTCCCCGAAGAGGAGGTCCATGCAGAGCTCATAGCTGCGCCCCTGCCGCCCCCCGGCGGTCATGACGTTGTTGTCGAAGGACATGCAGATCCTGGTCCGGTCCGGCAGGTAGAGGGTGGTGGATTTGCTGCTGTGGGCGATCTCGAAGTGGCAGACCAGCTCCGCCCCCCGGGCGATGGACAGGAAGCCGAGCGGCGCGCCCCGGTGGGCCAGGGCGTCCACCATGGTATCCACGCTTTCAAAGGGGGCGGTCCAGGTGTCGCCGTGGAGCAGGCCGGGCAGATCGTCCGGCGTCAGCCGTGCCCGGGCCAGGTGGACGATGGGCAGGGCCAGGTCCCGGTCCACATCCATGGAATAGCTGGCGCGGGTGAGCTTCCATTCCGGCGTATCGTAGAATTCGGTGCGGTGGACGGAATATTCGTAATTGTCCTTTACGTAGCGGAGGATCAGGTCGTCGGTCAGCAGCTGGTCCATATAAGCCTCGCTGGGCAGCGCATATTGGATGCGGGTAGCGGACGGCATGGCGTCCCCTCCTTCCTCAAGCCTATTCATACTGTTATTTTATGACAAAAGCGGCGGCAGTTCAATATTCTTTTTTCGATTATCGCCTCCGGCGACAGAAGCTGACAGGATTTGGCCGCCTTCTTCCACTATGATGGTGGAAGGAGGCGATGGACCGTGAAACAGATCCTTGGATCGGAAGAATTGGGAAAAGCTGTCCGAAGGGCGGAGAAAAAGCTGCGGAGCCTGGGCACGCCCGCCAGGAGCTTCCTGCAGGGCGTCCTCTGCCTGCTGCTGGGCTTTCTGCTGGGGCGGCTGGAGCTGCCCGGGGGCATCTCCCCTCTGGGCTGCGGCTTCACTGCCGCCTGCGGGGCGACCCCCTTGGGCACGGCGGCTGCCGTGGGGGTCATGCTGGGGGCGGTATCGGGCCTGGGACTGACCGACGGCCTACGGCCGGCAGCCTCCGTGCTGCTCATCTATTCCGCTATCTTTCTCCTGCGGGATTGGAGGCTGAGCCGCCGGCGCTTCTTCCCACCGCTGGTTTCGGCCATCATGACCGCGCTCATCGGCGGGGTCTACCTGCGCTGGTCTGCCCACGGACCCCGGGAACTGGCCGCCTGGGTCTGCGAGGCGGTGCTGGCGGGCTTCAGCTGCGTCCTCTACCGGGCCGGGCTGCGGAAGGAAAAGGGAAAGGGCAGCGCCCTGGGCCGGGCGGTGCTGGCCGCGTCCCTCTGCATGGCCATGGCGGACCTGCGTATCGCGGGGATCATCTCCCTGGGGAGGTGTGCCGCCGCCTTCACCGTGCTCATCGCGGCCCATCTGGGAGGCGCTGCCTCCGGCGCCCTCACGGGACTGGTGCTGGGACTGGTGCTGGACGCCGCCGGGGGAACGCCTGGGGTCTGTGCCTTGGCTTTGGGCTGCGCCGGGGCGCTGGGGGGCTTCGGCGCGGGGAAGGGGCGGTTCCTCACCGCGCTGGGCTGCGTGCTGGGCAATGCCGCCGCGGCCTTCTGGGCTGCTGCGGGGCTTCTCCGAAGCGGCCTGCTCTATGAATTCTTCATCGCCTCCGTCCTCTTCATGCTGCCGCCCCAGCGCTTTTTTGAGAACCTGCGCCGGGAAGCCTCGCCCGGCTCCGGCGGCCTGCTCCACTATCTCCAGGGCCGGGCGGCCCTAGCCGCCTCCGCCTTCGAGGAGCTGGAAGCGCTGCTGCGGGCCGAGCCGGAAGAGAAGCACAATGACGAGGACGTCATGTCCGTGTTCGACGTTGCGGCGGAGGAGGTCTGCCGCCGCTGTCGTGAGCGGGAACGCTGCTGGGGCAGGGAATATGAGACGACCCGGAGCGCCATGCAGGCGGCCTGGGAGAAAATGTGGGAAAGGGGCAGCGCGGAGGCGGAGGATTTCCCCCTCTGGTTCCGGGACCACTGCGCGGATATCCGGGGCTTCACCGCCGCCGTGGGCGGGGAGCTGAAGGGCCTGCGCCGCCGCAGGCAGACCCGGAAGCGGCTGCAGGCGGACCGGGCGCTGCTGGACCGGCAGTACGGGGACTTCGCTGCGGTGCTGCGGGACCTCACCGGCGAGACCTCCAGCCCCGCCCGGGAGGAGACGAAGCTGGCCCAGCGCCTGGACGCGTTCCTGCGGGACTACGCCCCCGGCACCCTCTGCTGCGCCTTCCGGGACTCCAACGGGCGGCTTCATGTGGAGCTCAGCGGCGTTGGCCGGACGGGGCTCGCCCAGAAGTCCGGCTGGCTGGAGGAGCTCTCCAGGGCAGCGGAAACGGAACTGGTCTGTCCCGACAGCGGCGAGGAGCGCCTGCAGCTCTATGAGCGGGAGCCCCTGGAGGCGGAGGTGGGTGTGGCCGCCTGCTGCCGGGGCGGCAAGTCGCCCTCCGGGGATGTGGCCCGGTCCTTCAAATCGGCGGAGGGCATCCTTTACCTCATTGTGGCCGACGGCATGGGCAGCGGAAAGGAGGCCGCGGAGGACAGCGCCGCCGCGGCCTCCCTGGCGGAAAAGCTGCTCTGTGCCGGGATCGGGCCGGAGACGGTGCTGCGCACCCTGAACACGGCCCTGCTGCTGCGCAGCGAAAAGCGCATGTGCAGCCTCAGCCTGGACCTGATGAGCGTCAACCTCTTCACCGGGGAGACCTGCGTCTACAAATACGGGGCGGCCCCCTCCTATGTCCGCAGCGGCGGCCAGGTCCGCGCCGTCCGGGGGCAGACCCCCGCCGCGGGCACCGACGACGTGGGGCCTGACTGCGTCCGGCTCCAGCTGGAATCCGGCAGCGCGGCGGTGATCCTCAGCGACGGGGCGGCCAGGGCGGAGAACGTGGAGGAGCGTCTGCGCACCTGCGCCCCGGGCTCCCTGCGGGAGCTGGCGGGGAACATCCTGACGGATGCCGCTGTCCGGGGCGGCTGGGAGGACGACATGACGGTGCTGACCCTGAGCCTTCAGACAAAGGGCGAACCCGGTATATCCTGAGAAGGTTCCGGGCATACTGCCAACAGAAGGAAAGACTGGCAAAGGGAGGCGGCAGTATGGTGAAGGGTGTGACACGGCGGGTGATCCTGGTGGATTCCCCGGACCGGAAGCAGTTTGAGAAGGCGATCTTCATTCTGAGGGACGGGAGCAGCGAGAGCGCGGAGGACCTGCTGCTCCAGGCCAGGGAGATCGCCTCGGAGACCATGGGCGGCGGCCGGAAGCCCCGGCAGAGGCCCCCCTGGCTCTGGCTGCTGGCCGGCGCGGCCCTCACGGGCTGCCTGTGGCTGCTGGTGGGCCTGCTCCGCTGAAGCGAGGTTTTCCTTGACTTCCCTTTGGGTTTCAGGTACATTATAGATAGTTCTGCGAACTATCTATAATGACGGGAGGATCGGACCGTGGCCGAGGAAAAGAAACCCAATCATATCATTGTGTCTGTTTTCCGGCTGAACAACGCCCTGATCAAGCAGAAGAACCGCAACATGAGCGTCTATAACCTGACCTCCATCCAGGCGGATGTGCTGATGTATATCCTGAACAACTACAAGTCCAGGGAGGTCAACCAGCTGGATATCCAGGCGGTCTTCAAGCTGACGAACCCCACGGTCTCCGGCATCATCGACCGGCTGGAGGAGAAGGAATTCATCAAGCGCGTCCGCAGCGAGAAGGACGCCCGCTACCGCCGCCTGGTGCCCCTGCCCAAGGGGGAGGCCCTGTACGAGGATCTGCGCCGCAGCGGCATCGAGGCGGAGGCGCATCTTGTGAAGGATATGACGCCGGAGGAGGCGTCGGAGTTCAAGCGGCTGCTGAAGGTGGCCCTGCGGACCTCGGAGGAGGAAGACTGAAAATATGAATCGCTTCCGGACAGAAGGAACCGGGAGCGATTCTTTTTTTGACTTGACAAGCCTTGTATTACGATGTATCTTATACCTAGATATACAAGGATACCGGGGAGGTGAGCGCCGTGCGCTGGAAGGAAGAGGAATACTGGCTGCGGGACGCGGTGAAACACGTCAAGTTCCCGCCGGACCGGAAGCGGGTGCAGAAAGAGCTCTATGAACATATGATCTCCCGGAACCTGGATTATCTTGCGAAGGGATACAGCGAGGAGGAAGCGGACCGCCGGGTCTGCGAGGCCATGGGGGACCCGGAGGAGGTTGGGAAGGCCCTGGCGGAGGTCCACAAGCCCTTCTGGGGCTATTTCCTCCGGGTGCTGCGCATCGTATTGGTACTGGTGCTGGTGCTGTGCGCCGCGTATGTGCTCCGCAATTCCGGTTCCCAGGTATACTCCATCATCCAGTTCGGGGACATTCGGCGGAGATACGAAGCGCACACGGAAGAATGGTTCCCTCAAAACACCTCCGCGCGCTGCGGGGACTACCGCCTCCGTCTGCGCCGGGCCGGCGTGGCGGGTCCACGGGAGGAGCCCTGGCCCTGGACCAGACTCCCCAAGGAGGACACGGCTTTGGTCTCCGGCGGCACGGAGGAAGTGCCGCAGTTTATCCCGGAGGGGGAACATCTGGTGCTGGAGCTGCGGGCCTATTCCTGGAACCCGTTTCTGGGGGAACCCTGGTTCGATACTCGGAAGCTCGCTGTTGAGGACAGCCTGGGGAACCGGTATGACAGGTTTTACATTGCCGGGCAGAATTGGATTTTCAGCAGCGACATCCTGATCGTAGTGGAGGATTTCGACCAGGCGGCAGAGTGGGCGGTCCTGACCTATGATTCCGGAGACCGGAGCTTCCACCTGCCCATCGGCATGAAAGGAGGACGCGCATGAGAAAACGGAGGAAGCGGCGCTTGTCCCGGCAGCTTCATGGTGCTTTCTGCATCCTTGCCATCCTGTTCGCTCTGGTTTTTGTGCGCGTCTTCTGCGGGCCGCCCCTTGCCCTCACGGAAAGGGCGGCTCTCCGCCGGGCGGAGCGGAAGAATCTCCGAGCTCCCCAGGAGGCGACGACCCGATGGGAGTGTTGGGGTGAGTATGTCGCCGCCGTTTGGGACGGGTCGGAGATCCAGACCTATTTTGGCCGATGGGACAGGATCGGCAGAAGGAACTTTTCCTACAATCCGGCCTGGGGGAGCAATGCATATCCAAAGCCTTTGATCCGGTTTTATACCGCTGCCGTTCTCTGGCGGGACAGCAAGGAATTCGGATGGGGCTGCCCCGGGATGCAATTGACTGGCGTTATGGATGGGGATTGGGTACACACACTGCCAGTGATGGTGAAAAACGACGATCCCACCGCCGTCTCCGGGGAAATGACCGTGACCGGGTTCAGCGCCGAACCCAACGAAAAGAGAAAAGCCTATTGCTGGAAGGCCTCCGCTCAGCGGGAGAACGCTTGGTTTTTTGCCTTTATGCTGATGCCGACGGAAGAAGGGACGACCTATGTCCAGACCGCCATTGTCAATGGATGGGACGCTGCCGGAAACGGAAACACCGCCTCGGCGGAGATCGTCTGGTATGACGCGGGCGGTGTCGAGCTGTACCGGCAGCAAATAGAACTGATCAAACCGGACGAAAAACGGGAAGGGAGCGATAAGGATGGCGCGTGAGGCGACGCCGGGAGGACTGGACCTGCTGGTCCTCCACCTGCTCAGCGAGCGGGAGATGTACGGATATGAGATCGTGACGGAGCTGGAGAAGCGCAGCCAGTCGGTGTTCAAAATGAAGGAAGGCACCCTCTACCCGCTGCTGCACCGGCTGGAGAAGGAGGGGGCCGTCACAGCCTACGAGGAGAAGAAGGAGGGGCGCACCCGGCGCTACTACCGCCTCACCCGCAAGGGCCGGGGGCGGCTGGCACAGCAGGAGGAGGAATGGCAGGAATACGCCGCGGCGGTGAACGCGGTCCTCTTTTCCCCGGCGTGAACGAAACAGGGACGCGGCAGCAGCGCAGCGTCCCTGTTTTCATCCCCGGAGCCGTTCCTCCACCGCCGCCAGGTCCGGCATGGCGGGGATGGCCCCCTGCTTCTCCACGCAGAGGGAGGCGGCGGCGCAGGCAAAGGGCAGGGCGTCCGGCCTGGCCCGCAGCCGGGCATAGAGCCAGGCTCCCCAGAAGCAGTCCCCGGCGCCGGTAGCGTCCACCGCCCGGGCGGGGAAGGCGGGGCAGAAGCCCTCCAGCCAGGCACCGCCGGCCCCCAGGGTCACCGCCGCCGTCCGGATGCCGTAGCGTTCTTTCAGCGCCGCGGCCGCCTGCTCCGGCTCCTTCCGCCCCGTCAGCAGTTCCGCCTCCTCCAGGGAGACCTTCAGCAGCTGCACCTTGGGCAGCAGCGCATCGCAGGCCCGGCGGAAGGCATCCTCACTTTCCCAGAGGGGAGCGCGGTAATTGACATCGCAGGAGACGGCCACTCCCGCTTCCTCCGCCAGCGCCGCCGCCCGCAGGGCCGCGCTGCGGGCCGGCTCCTCCGTCAGGGAGAGGGTGCCCAGGTGCAGCACCCGGGCGTTTCGGATCAGTGCCTCCGGCAGCTCCTCCGGCCGCAGGCGGGTGTCGCCGCAGCCCCGGCGGACGAAGGAGAAATCCCGTTCCCCCTCCGGCCCCAGCTCCACGAAGGCAAGGCTGGTGGTCGTCTCCCCGTCCGTCACCAGGCCGGAGATGTCCACCTCCTCGGCCGCCAGGGCCCGGCGGAGGAAGCGGCCGTGGAGGTCGTCCCCCACCTTGCCGATGAAGGCGGCGGAGAGGCCCAGCCGGGAGGCGGCGACCGCCGCGTTGGCCGGCGCGCCGCCGGGGTTGCGGGCATACAGCTGCATCCCCGTCTCCGACAGGCCGCAGGGTGTAAAGTCGATGAGCAGCTCACCCAGAGCCACCAATTCCGCAGACATGGCCGCATTCGCCTCATTTCTCATTGTGGGTTTCCAGCACGGCTGCCAGACAGTCGGCGAAGAGCAGGACAGCCCTCTTCGCCTCCGCCAGGGTGTTGGCGTCCGTCCCCACCTCCAGCAGCAGGGAGCCGGGGGACAGGTGCTGGTTATAGCGGGCGGGGGAGAGGTAGAGGGGCCTGGCCAGCCCCGGATGATCCAGCTCCATCCGGTTCTGCAGCTCCAGTCCCAGCTTCAGGTTCTCCCGCCAGTTGGGATGATACAGGCCGTTCTCCCCGGTGGTCAGCAGCAGCATGACCTGGGCGCTTTCCGCGCCGTCGGGGAGAAGGTATTCCGTCCGCCGCCCGCCCAGGGAATCCCGGTGCAGGTCGATGACGATCCGGATGCCGGGGTTTAGCTCCAGCAGCTGCCGCACCGCCTCGCCGGAACGGTCATAGGCCCCGTTGTAGGCGGGATAGTCGTACAGGCTGCGGTCATGGAGCACCCCGAAGCCCCGGGCCTCCAGGGCCTGCGCCAGGCAGTCCCCCACGGCGATGACGCTCTGGCTTTCGTCCAGTGTGCGGAAGTCGCCGCTCTCCTCGTAAACGTCCGTCCCCTCCGGTGTGTAAGCCTCGCAGCTGTGGGTATGGAGGATGAGCACCTGGGGCCCCTCTCCGGGGATCGTATAGCTCCAGCCCTCCCGCAGCAGGGCGTGCTGGTCTATGGTGAGACGGCTGGTGCTGTGCAGGTCGGAGGGGGAAAGCGCCGGGGTGATCTCCCGGCCCTCCGGCTCCTCTGCCTCCGGCGGAGGCTCCGGCGTGGGGGCAGGGGGGAGGTAAGCCGCGCTTTCCCCCGGCCAGAGAGGGTCCGCTTCCCGGTGTCCCGCCGTGGGCGGAGGCTCCAGCATGGCAGCCAGGGCGGAATAGGCCCCCAGCTTGTCCATGCCCAGCACCAGCAGCGTTACTCCCAGCAGCACCGCCAGATCCCGCATCAGCCGCTTCACAGGATCACCCCCTTATGGGGGAGTATATGCTTCCGGCACTCTTGCAAGAACGGGAAGGCTGTGCTATGATGGGAAAAATAAGATCAGGACCAAAGGAGAAGAAACATGCAGTATACGTATAAGACACAGGGCGTCTGCTCCCGGAGCATCGTCATCGACATGGAGGGGGACATCATCCGCAAGGTGGAATTCATCGGCGGCTGCCCCGGCAACACCCAGGGCGTGGCCCGGCTCAGCGAGAACCGCCCCATCGACGAGGTGATCGCCGCCGTGGACGGCATCCACTGCGGCCCCAAGCCCACCTCCTGCCCGGATCAGCTGGCCAAGGCCCTGAAGCAGATCAAGGCGGAAGCGAGCATCTGACAGACCTCCGGCAATGCGCGCCGCACGGCACCGAAAGGGGCCGTGCGGTTTTCTATGTCTTCAGCATGAGCAGCTCCCCCTTGTCCGGGCGGCAGAGGGGGAAGGCCCAGTCGATGTCCCTGCCCTGGAGCATCCCCCAAAGGCATTTGATGACCCCGGCGTGGCTGAGGATGAGGATATCCGGGCTGCTGTCCTTTTCCAGCAGCGCCAGCAGCCCCCGGCGTACCCGGTGCTGCACCATATAGAAGCTCTCGCTCCCTTCGTCGAAGCGGTAGCTCATGAGGTATTCTCCCCGCCGGGCATACGCGGCGGGCCATTTTTTCTTCACGTCCTCGATGAGCAGCCCGTCCCAGGCCCCCAGGCTGATCTCGGCAAACGCTTCCGTTTCCCGGAGGGGGAGGCCCAGGTGACGGTTCACGATCTCCCCGCTGTCCCTGGCACGGCGCAGGGGACTCACATAGAGAGCGCCGGCCCGCAGCTTCTCCGAGGCCAGCCGCGCCCCCGCCGCCTCCATCTGTTCCCTGCCAAGGTCGGACAGCCGGGCGTCATAGCGGCCCATGACCACCTTGCCGCTGTGGAGCTCCGTGGCCCCGTGGCGCAGCAGCCAAAAGCGCCGCCCTGCCGCCAGGGACGCCAGCGCATCCGGCTCCGCGTACCGGCAGAGGGCGGCGTAGTCCTCCGGGGTGTCCATATCCAGCACCGTGCCCTGCCAGGGCATGGGCAGACGGAGCAGGCTGTCCCCGTGGAGGTCCCTGGCCCCCTTCAGGCCGCCGGGGCCGGCGAAGCCCAGGAGCTCGGCAAAATACCGCCGGGGGATGAAAAGCGGATGGCCGTTTTTCCCCTCATAGGTGGGCAGTGCGTATTCCCCCCTGTCCCCGGCGCAGGCGATCAGCTGCCGCACCGCCTCCTTGGGCACGGCGGCGCAGTCGCAGGGGAGGAGCAGCACCCCCTCCGCGCCCCTTTCCGCGAAATAGCCCACCCCCGCCAGCACGGAGGTGAACATCCCCTTGTCGTAGTCCGGATTCACCACCTCCGCCGCGCCCCAGCTCCGCAGCAGGGGCGACAGCTCCTCCCGCCGGTAGCCGGTGACCGCGGCGGCCGCCGCTCCGGCGGCGGTCAGGGTGTCGATGCATCGCTTCAGGGCCGGGACGCCGGCCACGGGCAGCAGGGGCTTGAAGTCCCCCATGCGGGAGGAATAGCCCGCCGCCAGGATCACGCCGCCGATCACAGCTTTTCCGCCGTCAGCAGGAAATAGCCGGTGTGCCTGTCCACCTTGGCCCGGCAGAAAGGGGTGCTGCCGGGAGGCAGGGTCCGCTTCCAGTATTCCTCCAGGCTGCCGTAGTCCATGAGCAGCTGGGCGTACCAGTCCTGCAGCTGCTTCGTCCGGTCCCGGAAATAGGTGATCTCGAAGCCGGTCTCCCGGATGGCGTGGAGGAGGTTGTCGATGACGAACATCCCGTCCAGCAAGTAAGGGGAGGGCATCTCGTCGGCCTTCTCGCAGTCCCCTTCCTCCCTGGGGGTGCCCAGTATCCGCTTGGCTTCATAGTAGACCTCCCCGGCCTTGTCCGGGTC
>JAEEGL016191899.1_pt1 | contig 10687 bp, 6 predicted proteins | sample 9134231 | NCBI WGS metagenome assembly JAEEGL01 (sample SAMN16246548, study PRJNA631951) | gut metagenome | biome: gut microbiome; feature: rumen; material: fiber-attached | host: Bos | place: Iran: Karaj | collected 2018-10 | reverse complement strand
GCGATTGCGGCAGTGCTATTGTTTGCAGTCGGCATGACCATGCTGATCATGTGGAAATGGAAGGGAAATCCGCAGAATGCCCATGGTTATATGTACGAGGTCGGACAGAGCTTAAGCAGTCTGGGCGTGGCCGGCGAGAGCGGCGTGATCGCTATGGCGGAAGCCGGACGGGCGGCGCAGGACACACAGGCCGAGCCCACGGGGGAGGCGCCGGATGCCGGAGCGGATGTGACGACACCCGAGGGGGATGTAAAGGTGGAAGTGACCTTTACATCACTGGAACAGGACCTGAAGATCAAGTTCATCGGGATCGATGACCAGCGGCTGGTGACGGACATTGCGTTTGAAGTGCGTCTGCAGCCGGCAAGCGGGGATGCGGTGATCCTGACCGATGCGGATCAGGACGGCATCATTTATGAAAAGGGAATCAAGAGCGGCGATTACACCATCGAGCTGGTGCCGGTAGACGGCTATCTGTTCGTCGGCACGCCGGACAGCGTAAATGTACGCGAAAAGATCGCTTACCAGCGGATCGATGTGGCGCAGGAAGTAAAGAAGGAATCCGAGATCAACGTGGCAGCAGAGGATACGGGCGTATCCGTGGGCGCAGCCGGGGCACCGCAGGTGACCATGCCGGCAATGCCTGCGCTCGAAGCAACCCCGACGCCGTCACCGTCACCCTCCCCTTCCCCCAGTCCGGCACTGATGAACGGGGATACCGTGGAATGGGTGGAATCGACCAAAACACCGGTAGGCGGCGGCAGCGGTTACAAGCCGGTAGCTAAGGATTCCATTGTGGCGCCGCCTTCGGCAGCAGCCACGATCGAAGTAAACAATTACGATTATGCGGCGGGCGCAGTGCCTTGCCCGGGTGCGGCACGCACTCTGGTGCGGACGGAAGAACAGCCGGGAGCAACCGACCAGCCGGCGGCTGAGGCTACCCCGACACCGACGCCGGAGGCAACAGCCACACCGACGCCGGAGGCAACAGCCACACCGACACCGGAGGCAACGGCAACACCGACGCCGGAAGCAACGGCGACACCGACACCGGAAGCAACGGCTACTCCGACACCGGAGGCGACCGCAACCCCGACCCCGGAAGCAACGGCAACCCCGACCCCGGAAAGTGCAAAGCGGGTGGTACGCGAAGTGCTGCTGGACAAATCCGGCATCAGCTTAAGCGTGGGCAGCAGCGAGCAGATTTCGGCCACGGCTTCGATGGAGGACGGCAGCAAGATCACCGACGGCAGCAGCTTCAGCTGGAGCAGTTCGGATTCCTCCATAGCAAAGGTGGACGGATCCGGTAAGGTAACGGCGGTCAAAGTCGGTACGGCAACGATCTCGGCAAGTTACAAAGATGATAACGGCGATTCCAAATCGGCCAGCTGCATGGTGAGCGTTGTCACGGATCCGAAGAACGATACCACGACACTCCTGCGGGATAAGAACGGCAACCAGGTATACATCTTAAAAGACGGCAAGTATGTAGCGGCTACCTATGCGGATTACTACAGCAAATCGGAGTTTTACATTTCGACCGATACAGAGTATACTTATACGGGATGGCAGGACATCGACGGCAACACCTACTATTTTGACCGCAACGGCAAAAAGGTGACCGGCGAGCAGCAGATCCAGGGTGTGAAATACACCTTCGGTGCGGACGGCGTACTGAAGCGTAACAATGCAACACCGACACCTACGGTGACTTCGACCCCGACGCCCACGCCGACCGAGGCGGCAGCACCGGTGAATACCGGCGGGCCGGTGATCGGTATCGACGTATCCAAGTGGAACGGCTCAATTGACTGGAATGCTGTAAAGGCTTCCGGTGTACAGTTTGTCATCATCCGCTGCGGTTACCGCGGATCCACTTCCGGTGTGCTGGTAGAGGATTCCAAGTTCCGGAGCAATATCCAGGGCGCTACGGCAGCCGGATTGAAAGTCGGCGTGTACTTCTTCAGCCAGGCCATCAACGAGGTGGAAGCGGTGGAGGAAGCGTCTATGACGCTGGCAATGATGCAGGGCTACGGCATCAGTTATCCGGTCTTTATCGATACGGAGTTTACGACCGGACGCAACGGTCGTGCCGACGGACTGGACAAGGCAGCGCGTTCGGCGGTATGCCGCGCATTCTGCGAGACCATCCGCAGCGGCGGCTACACACCGGGTGTATACTGCTCCAAGGCATGGCTTGGGCCGTCCGTGGACCTGAACGTGATCAGCCCGTACAAGATCTGGATGGCACATTACGTACAGCAGACCGATTACACGGGACGTTACGAGATGTGGCAGTTCACCAAGAACGGCAGCATTGCCGGCATCCAGGGGGCTGTGGATATGAACTACAGTTATATGAATTGACCTAAATACTGATACAGGAAACGCTGATTAGGAGGATAGGATATGAAAGGCATTATCCTGGCCGGAGGCTCCGGCACGAGACTTTACCCGTTGACAAAGGCAGTATCCAAGCAGATCATGCCGGTCTATGACAAGCCGATGATCTACTATCCGCTGTCGATCCTGATGCTGGCAGGGATCCGTGAGATCCTGATCATCTCGACACCGAGAGATCTGCCGGTATTCAAAGAACTGTTCGGCGACGGCAGCCAGCTGGGCCTGCAGTTTTCATACGCGGTGCAGGAGACACCGAGAGGTCTGGCTGATGCGTTCATCATCGGTGCGGATTTTATCGGCTCGGACAGTGTGGCACTGATCCTGGGCGACAATATCTTTTACGGGCAGAGCTTTTCCAAGCTGCTGCGTGAAGTGGCATCCCGCGACAAAGGCGCGACCATCTTCGGCTACTATGTACGTGACCCGAGAGAGTACGGTGTGGTAGAGTTTGATGAGAACGGTATGGCACTTTCCATCGAGGAAAAACCGGCGCATCCCAAGAGCAATTATGCAGTGCCGGGCCTGTATTTTTACGACAACGATGTGGTGGAGATCGCAAAAAACGTGAAGCCTTCCGCAAGAGGCGAGATCGAGATCACCAGCATCAACAACGAATATCTGCGCCGCGGTACGCTGCATGTAGAGACGCTGGGACGCGGCTTTGCGTGGCTGGATACCGGCAATCACGATGCGCTGCTGGATGCGGCGGATTTCGTGGCGGCTTTCCAGAAACGGCAGGGGCTGTACATTTCCTGCATCGAGGAGATCGCCTACAAGCGCGGCTTTATCACGAAAGAGCAGCTGCTCGCTCTGGCGGAGCCGCTGATGAAAACCCCGTACGGACAGTACCTGACGGATGTGGCGAACGGCCTCTAAGCGTGTATGGATAAGCACATCCGCAATCTGACAATCCTGGCGGTGGCATCGGTACTCTTGCTTGCGGTGCTTTTGGTATGGCTTTCCAACAAGCCGAAGGACCGGGGCGGGGCAGGGCAGATACCGACGCAGAGTGCGTCTGCCGGCGAGCCGGACTACCGGGCGTTTTTGAAGGATGAGTTTTTCTTTGACGCCGATCCGCAGCAGACGGTAACGGTTTCGGAGAGTGCGGCACACGCGCCCAGGCTTTATATGACTGCCAGCAGTGCGATGAAGGACATCCGCATTCAGATCCAGGATGAAGCCGGTGAGGCGGTCAGGGGAGTGCCCTTTTATGTGACGATCGAGCCGCTCGGCGAGTCTAAGGATCTGGATCAGGACGGCCTGATCTATGTGCCGGAGCTTAAGTCCGGCGAATATTTTCTGACCATGGGCGCGGTGGAAGGTTACGAAACACCGACAGAGCCTATGCGCATCCGGGTTAAGGATACGTTGGAATATACCGTGATGGACGACATCATGTTTTACGTCTATGAGGAATCGGAGGTGGACCCTGCCGTGGATGATACTGCGGAGCAGGAGGCCAGCGAGGATGCGGACGAGACCGAGGTGACCGGCAAATGGCCCGGTACGGATGCGGTATTCGGCATCGATGTGTCCAAGTACCAAAAGGAGATCGACTGGCAGAAAGTGGCGGCGGCCGGTGTGGAGTTTGCCATCATCCGCTGTGGCTATCGCGGTTCATCGACCGGCAAACTGGTGGTGGATCCGTATTTTGAGCGCAACATTAAAGGCGCGACGGAAGCCGGGATCCAGGTCGGGGTTTATTTCTTCACCCAGGCGGTGAATGAAGTGGAAGCCGTGGAGGAAGCATCCATGGCGGCAGAGCTCTGCAAGGGCTACCATCTGGATTATCCGATCTTTATCGATGTGGAAGGCGCCGGCGGCAACGGGCGTGCGGACGGACTGGACCGGGATACGCGTACGGCGGTGGCCAAAGCCTTTTGTGAGACGGCAAAGAATGCCGGGTACCACGGAGGTATCTACTCCGGCCGGTACTGGTTTTATAACAATTTAAACGATGACGAACTGCAGGAGTACACGCACTGGCTGGCCGAATACCGTGCCAACCCGCTCTTTACCGGCAAGTTCCGCATCTGGCAGTACACCTCCAGCGGTACGATCGACGGTATCAGCACCCGCGTGGATCTCGACAGGATTTGGCAGTAAACATCTTAGGGAGGGGCCCTTGCCTTCCCACGCAGAGTAACAATCAATATATTAAGGAGTATAGAAAATCATGGGCAAGATCACAGTAGAAACATGTAAGATTGAAGGTCTGAAAGTCATCACCCCGACCGTGTTCGGCGATGCGCGGGGCTACTTTATGGAGACCTACAACTTTAACGATTTTAAAGAGGCAGGCATTGATCAGGTCTTTGTACAGGACAACCAGTCTTCATCCACAAAGGGCGTGCTGCGTGGCCTGCATTACCAGATCGCGCATCCCCAGGACAAGCTGGTACGCGTGGTTCGCGGCGAAGTGTTTGACGTGGCCGTGGATCTGCGCAAGGGATCCGCAACCTACGGCGAGTGGTTCGGCGTGCTCCTTTCCGAGGAGAACAAAAAGCAGTTCTTCATCCCGAAGGGATTTGCACACGGTTTTCTGGTGCTTTCCGATTATGCGGAATTCTGCTACAAGTGCAGCGATTTTTACCACCCGGGCGATGAGGGCGGACTGCGTTACAATGACCCGGATCTGGCGATCGAATGGCCGATCCCGGAAGGAATGGAACTGAACATCAACGATCGTGACCGCAACTGGGAAGCATTCGCGGAGTATCGGAATAAATAATCATGTCAGAAATTTGGAAGAATCGCCACCTGATCTGGAAACTGGCGAAGAATGATTTTAAAAAGCGCTATGCCGGCTCCTATATGGGAGCTTTGTGGGCATTGGTACAGCCGGTCGTTACGGTCGTGCTGTACTATTTTGTTTTTGAAGTGATCTTCCAGACACGCGCACAGCGCCTGGCCGGCGGGATCGAGGCACCGTATGTTCTGTGGCTCACAGCAGGCCTGGTGCCGTGGTTCTATTTCAGCGAAGCCGTGATGCAGGGGATGTACGCCTTTTTGGAGTACAACTACCTGGTCAAAAAAGTAGTCTTTGAGATCCGTGTGCTGCCGGTCGTCAAAGTGCTGGGCGCGAGTTTCATCCACGTCTTTTTTGCGGTCGTTATGCTGCTTTTGTTTTTTATCTACGGTCAGACGCCGACGCTTTGTCTGCTGCAGCTGCCGTACTACAGTTTCTGTATGTTCGTGCTGATCGTGGCCGTCTCCTATACCACCAGCGCGATCGTCGTATTTTTCCGTGATCTCGCGCAGATCATCAACATCCTGATGCAGATCGGGATGTGGGCCACCCCGATCCTCTGGGATCTGTCGTTTTTGCAGGGCAAATGGGAGGCACTGCGCATCGTGTTCAAACTCAACCCGGTCTATTACATCGTCAACGGATACCGCGAATCCCTTTTTGAAGGACGCTGGTTCTGGGAAAACATCCCCCTGACGCTGTACTTCTGGGGTGTGACAGCGGTACTGCTCCTGATCGGCCTGGGCCTGTTTAAGAGATTGCGTGTTCATTTCGCTGACGTATTGTAAGGTGGTGAAAACACTTGCTTTCCTTACCGGCCATTATTTTATGAGGATACATACACTTGAATAAGGATATTGCCATCGAGGTGAAGAACCTCTGCAAAACCTATAAACTGTACGAACGCAACCGGGACCGTCTGCGCGAAGCGCTGCACCTGACCCGGAAGCCGCGTCACAAGGAGCATCATGCGCTTTATGATGTTTCTTTTGATATCCGCACCGGCGAGACGGTCGGCATCATCGGAACCAACGGCTCCGGCAAGTCGACGATCCTAAAGATCATCACCGGTGTGCTCAATCCCACTTCCGGCGAAGTAAACGTGAACGGACGCATTTCCGCGCTGCTGGAACTGGGTGCCGGCTTTAACCCGGAATACACGGGTCTGGAGAATATCTATTTAAACGGCACGATGATCGGTTTTTCCGAAGAAGAGATCGATGCCAAGCTGGACGATATCCTGGCCTTTGCCGATATCGGGGACTTTGTGCATCAGCCGGTGAAGACCTATTCCTCCGGTATGTTTGTGCGTCTGGCCTTTGCGCTGGCCATCAACATCGAGCCGGAGATCCTGATCGTGGACGAGGCACTCTCCGTCGGCGATGTGTTCTTTCAGTCAAAATGCTATCACAAGTTTGAAGAGTTTAAGGAGCAGGGCAAGACGATTCTGTTCGTAAGCCACGATATGTCGAGCATCGCAAAATACTGCGACCGCGTGATCCTGCTGGAAAAGGGAAAGAAGCTGGGCGAAGGCGCGCCGAAGAAGATGCTGGACATCTACAAGCAGGTGCTGGTGGGGCAGTATGAGGCACCCGCGGAAGCGGGGGGAGAAAAAACGAAGGCGGCCGGTTTGGAGGAAGCACAGACCGACGGGAAAAACGAGGACGCGTCAAAGCAGGAGAATCCGGAAGATATTGCGGATGTGGAGACGCTCGAATACGGCTCCGGCAAGGCGCAGATCACGGAAGTGTTCGTGACGGATCCGCAGGGACGCCGCATCAACGCGGTGATGAAAGGCACGGAGTGCACCGTGCATATGAAAGTGGAGATCCGGCAGGATGTGCCGGCGCCGATCTTTGCCATGTCTTTTAAAGACGTGAAGGGCACGGAGATCTGCGGCACCAATACCATGTTTGAAAAGACTTTTCTGGAACCCTGCAAAGCCGGGGAAAAGAAGGAGATCACCTTTACACAGCAGGTGGACCTGCAGGGCGGCGAGTATCTGCTGTCCTTTGGCTGCACCGGTTATGAGGGCGACGATTTTACGGTCTACCACCGGCTCTACGATGCCCTGCAGCTGACCGTAGTATCCGAAAAAAATACCGTGGGCTTTTACGATATGAACTCAAAAGTTGTCGTAAAAGATATTTAAGCGGCCTTCCCCTGGAAGGACACAGTATGCCTTTCTTGCCTTCCCCTGGAGGGAAAGGTGTCAGCGAAGCTGACGGATGAGGTGTACCTTTGCAGTTTAAGCAATTGTCAGAATACTTGACCAATAAAATCACTAACACATTCTGGAATCAACATATGTCAGAAACCAACATCGAAAAAATCGGAAACGTAACCCTGGATCTTCGCTTTTACGGCGGAGCCGACCTGTACTGCGACGGTGCGGTAGAGGACGAACTGCTCGAGATCGTAAAGGAACACGATCCGCAGGAATACCCGGCAATCATCGCGGAGCGCAAAAGCTGGCCCATCCTGTATCATTTATCAGACCTGCGCGAAAACATCGTCTCGTGGCTGCGGATCCCGGAAGGGGCCAAGGTCCTGGAAGTGGGCGCCGGCTGCGGTGCCATATCCGGCGTGCTTTCCGAAAAAGCAGGCACGCTCACCTGCGTGGAATTGTCAAAGAAACGCAGCCTGATCAATGCGTACCGCCACAGGGATGCGGACAATATGACGATCCTGGTGGGAAATTTTGAAGATATCGAGCCGTCGCTGGATACGGACTATGACTACATTTTTCTGATCGGTGTGCTGGAATACGCCGGCAGTTATATTCACGATGCCGAGCCGCACCGCCGCTTTATGGAGATCATCCGTAAACATGCGAAGGAAAGCGGGCGCATCATCGTTGCCATCGAAAACCGTCTGGGCATGAAGTATTTTGCAGGTGCGCGTGAAGACCACCTGGGGACTTTCTATTCCGGTATTGAGGATTATCCGGAAGGCGGACCGGCGCAGACCTTCAGCCGGCCGGCGCTGGAGCAGATTTTTAAGACGGCGGGCTGCCGCGATATGCATTTCTATTATCCGTACCCGGATTACAAATTTATGAGTACGCTCTATTCGGACCGGCGTCTGCCGCAGGTGGGCGAGCTGCGCAACAACCAGCTGCATCTCGACCGGGACCGCATGCTTTTGTTCGATGAGCAGCGTGCGTTTGACGGTGTCATCCGCGAAGAAGTGTTCCCAATCTTTTCCAATTCGTACCTGGTGGTGCTCGGGGGCGATTCGGAAGTGGTCTATAGCAAGTATTCCAATGACCGTGCCCCGCAGCTGGCGATCCGTACGGATATCGTGGATAGCAGGGACGGCGTGTGCGTGCTGAAATACCCTTGCACCAAAGCGGCGGAGGCACATATCACTGCGATCGAAAAAGCCGGCAAACTATTGGCGCAGCGCTACGAAGGCAGTGATCTGATGATCTGCCCGGTAAAGCGGACCAGGGACGGCAGCGGCCTGTGTTTTCCGTTCCTGAAAGGGGAGACACTGGAAAATCTGCTGGACAAAAAAGGGAAGAGCGGCGATGCCAAAGGCGTTACGGAATTATTGAAAAAATATTATGATCTGGCATCCTACCATGCCAAAGAAAAGGTGACGGATCTGGATATGATCTTTTCCAACATCCTGATCCATAACGGGCAGTGGCAGCTCATCGATTACGAGTGGACGGTGGAAGAGGCGCGTCCGGTGGAAGAGATCGTACGGCGCGCATTCTACGTGCATCTGGCCGATCATGCGGATGCGGACAAACTGGAGACGGAGGAAAACTTCGCCTGCCTGCATCTGGCAAAGGAGAAATTTGACAAAGCGGCTTTGAAAAAAGCGGAGGCAGAGTTTCAGAAACAGGCGACCGGTGACCGGCTGCCTTTAGGACGCTTAAATGAGCTGCTGGGCAATGAAGTGGCATTGCGGGAGTGGATGATGCAGATCTGGGAAGCCAGAAATGTGCAGCGCGAGCAGTCCTATCAGCCGCAGGTGTACTTTGATTATGGCAAAGGTTTTTCCGAAGCGGACAGCATCTATCCGCAGGTAGAAAAGAAAGAGGACCGGATACTGGAAGTACATATCCCGCTGTCGGAGCGGATCCGCGCAGTGCGTTTCGACCCGGCAAAGATCAGCTGTGTGCTGACGGTGCTGGAGATCGAAGGCGGCGGCAAGCTCGGCAAGCGTATCCCGGGCAATGGCGGCGAAGTGCAGGAGAATGTCTACTGCTTTTTCGGAGAGGATCCGAACCTCACGATCCCGCTCGGCAAAAAGGGGCGCGCCGTGGAACTGGTGATCCGCTACCGTCTGGATGCCGTTAAGGACGCATCGGATTTATATTAAGAATATGGCAAACATTATCAAAAAAACGATTCAGGAACAACTCCATAAAAAGGCACTTGCAGCATACGAAGCGGAACTGGACCGCCAGAAGAACAGCTGGCGCAAGCAGCTGCGCGGCGGCATCCCGGCAGGGGAGGCAGCGCGTCGTATCGGCAGAACGCCTTTTTTTGTGATTCCCTATTCTGCAGCCGGTAAGGATGCGATCGAAGAGGCAGAGCGGAGCGGCTGCCCGTGGATCCTGTTTGCGGCAGAGGACGGATGCTTTGCGCCTGGGGAGTTGGAAGAGATGGAAAAACAGCTGGGAGGGATTTCGGACGACTGGGCATATCCGGATGAGGATCTGTATGAACCGGACAGCGCGGCCGGAAACGGCATCCGCTGTTATCCGTATCTGAAACCGGATGCATCCCCGGATACCTTATTATCGTATTTTTATATTGGCGGCATCGCTGCGGTGCGCACGCAGGCAGCGAAGCATCAGGCAGAGCAGATCGCATCGCAGCAGGCGATGGGAGGGCTTGGGTTTCTTTACCGTTTGTGTCTTGCCCTGATGCAGAAGGATCAACCGGCCCATATCACGAAGGTGCTGTTCCACCGGCCGCTGTACACCCAGCCGGAGACGCTTGGGAATATGCTGATCGCGGAACCGATCGGCGGCAGCAGTGAGTATGTGGCTTTGAAGGAAGCGTTCCTTGAAGCTATCGGGCGAAAGGCGGAGTGGAAGGAAGAGGCCGATGGCCTGTTTTATCCGGTCTATGAAAATGCGGGAGAGAAGGTGAGCATCCTGATCCCCTCCAAGGACCACCCGCAGATCCTGCAGCGTGCCGTGGCTTCCATCCGGGAGAAGAGTACGTATACAAACCTCGAGATTATCGTGATCGATAACGGCAGCAATGCGGAGAACAAAGCGGAATACGAAACGCTGGCGAAACAGTATGACTTCCGCTATTGCTATGTGCCGATGGATTTTAACTTTTCAAAGATGTGTAATCTGGCCGCGAAAGAGGCTGACGGAGACTATTATCTTTTGCTGAACGACGATACCGAAGTGATCACGCCGGACTGGATCGAGCGCATGCTCGGACAGGCGGGACTCCCGGAGACAGGGGCTGTGGGCGCCAAGCTCTACTATCCGGACGGGGATCTGATCCAGCACTGCGGTATCACCAATATGTACGAAGGCCCGGTGCACAAGCTGTT
>JAEEGL014453892.1_pt1 | contig 10687 bp, 7 predicted proteins | sample 9134231 | NCBI WGS metagenome assembly JAEEGL01 (sample SAMN16246548, study PRJNA631951) | gut metagenome | biome: gut microbiome; feature: rumen; material: fiber-attached | host: Bos | place: Iran: Karaj | collected 2018-10 | reverse complement strand
GTTATCTCCTAAGAATAATACAACATCCTTCCCTTTAGCTACCTGAATTATAGCCTCCAACATAGTCGCTTGATCCTGAGCTTCTCTTGTCAGATGAATATCAGAAATGACGAGATAACTTTCAGTTTCTAGCGTTTCGCAGAAAGCATTGCTAGCATGAACAACGGATACTGCTAGAATAAAAACAATTGTTAGGAAAAGCCGAATTCTCATGCTAGAAAAGTCAGCCACCGCAGCTAGCTTTTTATTTTCAATATGAAACAAATTATCGCTTTTGTCCAAATACTTTTTCATATTCTCTCATTCAGATTGATTTAGATCTTGGCAATATATTGACACGTGGCAGGAAAGTATGAAATCAGTATATCATGTTTCCTAGTTAATGACCATACAAGGCTTTCTAAATGGTTTGGCAGTCAAGACTTCAATTCTATACAGGATCATTAATTTGATAGCAGCAATCGTAATACCGCGAGACAGGCAACAAAATTGACGTTTGATTTTTTGAAACGTGACATGTAAAATCTATAGACGGAGTTGATTGCTTGAGGAGGTGTCCTAATTGAATTATATGGAAGAATCGCTTCGCCTGCATGGTGAATGGCAAGGAAAGATCGAAGTTGTATCTCGAGTTCCGGTGAAAACGAAGGATGAGCTTTCTTTGGCATATACTCCTGGCGTGGCACAGCCTTGCTTGGAAATTCAGAAAGATTATAACAAATCTTTCACTCTGACTAGACGTCATAACCTGGTCGCAGTTATCACCGATGGGACAGCTGTGCTTGGATTGGGAGATATAGGGCCAGAAGCAGGAATGCCTGTGATGGAAGGGAAATGCGCTTTGTTCAAGGCATTCGGTGATGTTGATGCCTTTCCAATTTGTGTGCGGAGCAAGGATGTAGACGAGATTGTTCGAACAGTTTACCTGATTTCAGGATCATTTGGAGGCATTAACTTAGAGGATATTGCTGCGCCTAGATGCTTTGAAATTGAGCGTAGGCTGAAGGAGATTTGTGATATCCCTGTATTTCATGACGATCAGCATGGGACCGCAGTAGTAGTTGGTGCTGCGCTGATTAATGCTTTGCGTGTGGTAAAGAAAGATATAGGTGAAGCAAAAGTTGTTATCAATGGTGCTGGGTCTGCCGGTATTGCCATTGGCAAGCATTTGATGAATCTTGGCGTCAAGCATCTGAAAATGGTGGATCGGTTTGGCATACTTTGTGAGGGTGAACAGATGAACTCCGCACAGGAGGAAATGGCGAAGATTACTAATCCTGAGAAGTTTGCTGGTAAGCTTGCTGATGCCATGAAGAATTCAGATGTGTTTATTGGTGTCAGCGCTCCTCATGTTGTCAGTAAGGAAATGATACAGTCCATGGCACCCGATGCAATTGTATTTCCAATGGCAAATCCCGTGCCGGAAATTGAACCCGATGACGCATTGGAAGCAGGTGCTGCAGTAGTAGGTACTGGACGCAGTGATCATCCGAATCAGATTAACAACGTTATGTGCTTTCCGGGTTTGTTCCGGGGTGCACTTGATGTACGCGCCCGTGATATCAATGAGGCAATGAAGCAGGCGGCTTCTTACGCACTTGCTGATTTGGTGGCTCCCGAAGAATTGACTGCACAGTATATCCTACCTGTGGCTTTTGACAAACGCATTGGACCTGCTGTGGCTGCAGCAGTGGCAAAGGCAGCAAGAGAGAGCGGCGTGGCACGACTGTAACATATGCTGCCAAATAAATACGGTTTATACAGCTTCAGCTTTGTTTTCAGATGCAGTTGAATTTGATATATGACAATTGCAAGAAAAAGCTGGCAATTGATATATAAGTCATTTAAGCAACAATGAAGAAAGGAAAGGGCACATTTCCTAATTATTAATTGCAATTGGATGAGAGAATAATTGTGGACACTTAGCGTTTCTCAAATAATGCATTAGTAAGAAATCTGCAAATCGGAGGGCAATCATTAGAAATGACCATTATCAATATTGCTATCGGGATCCTGACCTTGATGAATTTGATATCTTTTGCTTTGATGGCTTATGATAAACATTGTGCTAAGGCAGGAAAATGGCGTGTGCCCGAAAAAACATTGTTTTTGGCTGCTGCATGCTTCGGCGGACTGGGCGGCGTATTGGGTATGACATTGTGCCGTCATAAAACAAAACACTGGTATTTCCGCGTTTTCTTCCCGGCATTTCTTGTTATTCAGATTATTTTGCTGGCAGTCGGATATAATATGTTGGTGAAATAATATCACAAATCAGAGAATAAGAAAAATGAAAGAAAAAGATCCTTTGCTGAAGCGAAGAATAATACTGGCACTTGTTGGTATGTTGCTAGCCGGCATCAGTGTAGGTATTTTCAAAAGAGCTTTCTTTGGAGTGGATCCATTTCAGTGCTTTTGCAACGGTTGGGCCCAGGTGGTTCCTATAGGCTTCGGCACGCTGTATATGCTGATTAATGCAGTGTTGTTGGTTATCGATCTGTTCCTTGACCGGCATTATATTGGTATCTCCACCTTTATCAATTTGTTTCTGCTTGGATATGTTGCGGAGTTTACTGAAGGGATGCTGGCGAACATGCTTGGTGAAACAGGGTTGGCAGTACGTCTGCTTCTTCTTGTCGTCGGTATTGTGCTGACGTGTATTGCGGCAGCACTGTATTACACTGCAGACCTAGGTGTTTCGACATACGATGCGATTCCGCTGTACCTGGCAGATAGAAAATTCAAAGTGTCTGGACACATACTACCGTTTCGCGTGATCCGCATTGCATGCGATCTGCTTTGTGTACTGATCGGCTTCCTTCTTGGCTGGATGCCGGGCGTCGGAACTATCATTACGGCGCTTTTCATGGGCCCGCTTATCACTTTCTTCCGTAAGCGGCTTTCTGATCCGCTTCTGCAAAAGCAGTTATCCTGATTCCTGATGATTATGGATTCAAAAAACGGCCGCTATTGTGGCCGTTATTAATTGAGACTATCTTTTGCTATTTTTCAGAATGAGTTCTCTAGTGTGGACAGCTGAGTTACCAGTGCTTCCACAGAGAAGTAATCTATTGTGCCTTGCAGAGAACTGGTGATAGTATCCATTACACCTGCGTCTTCCATGAGGGCGCGTACAGAGGCATATTCTTCTTCATCGGCATCGTTCAATCCAGCGATGGTGCTTATCAAATATGAGGCATTATCCTTGTGACGCGCAAAACGTTCATACTGCTCGTTGTCCCAGTTCATGCTTTTAAGCGCGATGGAAAAAGCAGTCTGGAGATTCGAAGATTCTATACTGTACATCCGCCAAAGTGAAGCGTAGTTGATCAGTTCGGCGGCAGTTTGTGCAGCCTTCAAAGATGCACCGGCGGTTCCTTCTTCCATGTTATAAAGAGGCACCAATACATTTCGCACAAGATCTTCGTCATGCGGGACAGGTCTTAGCAATGCTTGCAGATGAAGATTGTTCAGGTCAGAAGCAGCATTGCCAGTGAACGTCAATGCGATTTCACCGTTCTCACCGAAAGTAAAGACTGCTTGCCCGATAGCTTTCTGATCCTGCCACTCTTCCTTGATAACAGCACCATCTTCATCATAGGTGCGCAGGACGATATCGCCTTCAAAATTATAAACAGCAGACGTTGCACTGACACTTGAAGGAGTTAATAGCAATTGGTAATCAACATGCTGTGCATAAGAATCTGGCCAATGCAGATCGAGAGACAATTCATCAGTATATCCGGTCCCGAGTATGGTAGCAGGGTATAGTTCAGCCGTAACGCGCTGAATGGTGGGATCTACCCAATCAGAGGGCGCAGGAATGCAGAACGGGCCTTCGGCGCCTGCGGAGAACAGCCCAACGAACAGAGCCAGAACAAGAAGTACGGAAAAGAGTTTGTTCACCTTATTATCGCGCTCCAGATCTTGAAGTTCACAGGAACAGTTCTGCTCCTGTGAATCGCATTATATTGCTTTCAAAGAAATCTGACAATGGGGGAAATGTAACAAAATAGCCGTCCGGGAGGGACGGCCATATGTTGGTGGGCTCAACCGCGTTTTGCTTTCAGTTGCTCACTGATCTCGTTTGCGTAAGCATCTGTCAGACGGAACTTGCGCTTGAAGAACAGCATAGCGAGCAGCAGACCCAGGATGGGCAGAACGGTCATCAAGAGACGCAGACCAGTCAGAGTGGAAGCGCTTTGCTGTGCAATTACGGCTTCCTCATCAGTATTGCCTACCAAACCTATCAGATCCAGACCAATACCGGTTAGGAAAACGGCAACACCGCTTGCAGCTTTGACGACGAATGTCTGCATGGAGAAGATTACGCTTTCCTCACGGCGCCCGGTCTGGAGTTCACCGTAATCAACCGAACCAGACAGGAAGACTGTGGTCAGTACACTAAGCATGCCATTGCAGGCGAATACGATTGCGCCGGGGATGCACAGCAGAATTAGATTGTGAGTAATGCCAAGCAGACACAGTACAAGCAGCAGCAGATAAGCGCTGATTGCCAGACTGATGGCGAGTATGAAAATCTTCTCGTTGGCCATTTGCTTCTTGCGAAGTATGGGGTATACGATCATCATGCCCAGAATCTGGAATGCACCGCCTACAGTAGAGAACAGTGTGTAAGTGCCTTTCCAACCTTCACCGCCAAAGTCATATTTGAAAAAGTAAATGATAAAGTTGCTGGTCAGATACAGAGCCATATTAATCAGAACGATTGTAGCGACAACGATCAGCGCCTGATCATTGCCAAACAGTGCACGGAACATTTCCTTCACACTGCTGACACGCATGTCTGTCTGATGCTCACGCATGAAGATGCAGCAGATGATCTCTGTAATAATGAAGATCACGGCCACTCCTAAAGCAACATAGCGGAAGCCAACGATATCACTGCCATTGCCCAACATACCGACAGCCAGCATGGTGAACATCGCGATCAGAGCACTACCGACGCCAGCACAGGTACGTCCGACAACAGAAAGATTTTCGCGGTCTGCAGGGGTATCAGTTACAGCAGGGATCATCGACCAGTAGGGGATATCCATCATAGTATAGGTAACACCCCAAAGGATATAGACCACGCTGAAATAGACCATTAGCGCAAGATGATTTCCACCGGCTTCGACTGCTGCCTTCTGGGCATCGATCATGCCTTGGGGTGCTGCAAACAGTGCATAGAGAACAAGCGCATTGAGGACTGTGCCGGAGAACAGCCAAGGGCGGAAACGTCCCCAGCGGGATTTGGTTTTGGCAACCAATACGCCCATGAAGGGGTCATTCAGTGCATCGAATACGCGGGCGATCATCAGAATCAGACCAACGAATGTTGCGCTGAGCTTCAGTGTATCGTTGTAATAGAACATGACATAACTGGCACTAAGTGCATACACCATGTCCTTGCCGACAGCACCAATACCAAAGGCGATTTTTTGCTTGAGAGATAGTTTCACAGGATCCTCTCCTTTTTATTATTTTCCGTGATTACTTCACGGTAAAGCACAGAGTAACAGGTTCGAGGTCTACACAGCGGATAGTCAGCTTGACTGAACCGGTTTTGCCGATAGTTTGCAGATACGTTCCACTCATGCCGCCTTCGGCCGTAACAGTATCCGGACCGATCAGGCGTGCTGCACCGCTGAGTTCAAAACGCAGCGGCAGCTGAGCGTAAGGGGCAATGTTACCATTTTCATCCAGAATACGGATGCGTACGGCAACCATATCCCATGTGGAACCTTCATGCAGGACTTCCGAGCTGACACGTGCATCCAGGTGAAGTTTGCAGCTAGGCGCAAGAGTGCGTGAAGCAACAACCTGACCATTCCGGAGCGCGTCAAAGCGCCAACTGGTGACTGCACCGCCCCAATTGCCAACATACTTGCCGTACAGAGCGACACCGTCAGCATATTTCATTTTATAACGCATCATAGCCCAGGCCATGCGTGCTTTGTCCATCAGAGGCATCCCTGCCATTCCATGTTTGCCTGCGGAAATTAGGCAGCGGTGGAGCAGCTTTTCTTTTTTTCCACTGAATCCTTCCTGCGAGGAAAGAAGTTCACCGATGGTATCGTCGATTGGTTTGGGACCGTGCGGCAGATGATCATACGGGCTGGTATTAAATGCTTTGACAAAGGAATCGTTTTTATAAAGCCTGACTTCTTCAGCATTGGAGAAGACCCAGACTTCGCCCAGGTTTCCACCGGGGTAATCGCCGATATCCATACAGGAACCTACTTCCAGTACTGGATGATTGTCGCTCTGACTGGCATATACTGCGGCTGCTAATTTGGGGTTACGGAAGGCATCAAGCACACCATGATAGCATATCCGGTCTCCACTACCAAAATCCTTGTGCGTGGGGTAATCGAACATACACCATCCAAAGCAGCCGGCGTGTTGACCGTCGAGTGAGTCATTCTGTACGCGGGCATGACGAAGGGCATGTTCCTGCCGTCTGCTCCAGGTATCAAAGCTCTTGGTTGGGAACATGTGCCCGCTGTGTTCGCTGATCAGGAATCCCTTGCCGGCTTCTTTGGTCACTTTACTCTTTGGACGCACACCCGGATTGTTTCCTGTGTGTGAGAAATCATTGAACGCATAAACATCTTCCAGAAGGTGACTATTCTCGATATACCGCACCCCGCTGGTCTGACGGCTGGGATCCAGGGCATGGGCAATGCGGTTGGTTTCGGCATAAAGAGCGTCATTGTCCTGGCTTTCATTGATGCGAACACCCCAAAGGACAATGCTGGGATGATTGCGGTATTGAAGCACCATCTCCCGCGTATTTTCGCAGGCTTGTTCTTTCCAGCCTTCATCACCGATATGCTGCCAGCCGGGAATCTCGGTAAACACTAAAAGGCCGAGCCGGTCACAGGCATCTATGAAGGCCTGGCTTTGAGGATAGTGGGAAGTACGCACTGCGGTACAACCCAATTCTTCCTTCAGAATACGGGCGTCTTCTACCTGCATGGAATCAGGAGCAGCATATCCGATATAAGGCCAACACTGATGACGGTTAAGCCCGCGAAGAAAAGTCTTTTTGCCGTTTAGGAAAAAACCCTCTGCGGTAAACACTGCTGTGCGGAAGCCAAAGCTTACGGTTTTCATGTCTGCAGCGGGTAGTGTTACTTCACAGGTGTACAGGATTGGATGCTCAATGTCCCAAGGACGGGCATCTGGAACTGAGATAAGCAGGTTTTCTGTTGCTTTGCCAGTACTTTGCGCAACGGGAACGCCCTGATCATCAAGGATGCGTACATTGACTGTGTCAGCAGCACCAGGCGTTTTTTGGTCCAATGTTATGCGTACACATGCGGTATGTAGATCAGGCGTAAAGATGAATATATCGTCAATTCGGTCAGGTGCAGTCAGCTCCATGTATGCGGGACGGTACAGACCGCCGTATGTCAGATAGTCAATAACAAATCCAAAGGGCGGCACGGATGGATTTTCCGTGCTGTCCAGCCGTACGGCTACCAGGTTTTCAGCACCCCAGACAGCTACTTCGGTGAATTCTACACGGAATGCAGTATACCCGCAACGGTGGGTTTTCAGTTCGCATCCGTTGACAAATATAGTAGCGATATGCGCAGCTGCATCAAACTGGAGGAAACAGCGTTTCCCTTTTTCATCAGCGGGCAGAAAAAAACGCTTGCGGTAGCCGCTGAGCATCTGATAGCTTTTCTCATCTATAGCGTGTAGAGACAGTTCACGGACTGTGTGGGGTAGGCGTACTGGAATGCCTACGCCTTCACCCGCAGAAAAAGCATCACTCCATTCCTCGGTAAATTCCCAGTTATCGGAAAATGGAATCATCAGTTTCCTCCTGTTAAGACATGTAATGTTAAATAATTATATCATAATAAATTGAAGACAGCAATCGTAAAAGTAAAGCGGCAGAGCCCTGTAGTATTTGCGTTTTTATTCTGATGCGTTATAATAAAAGAGTTCCGTTTGATGCCCAACTGAGAGGAGAGAATCACGATGTTTGAGCACATCATGCCACCGTTTGGACCTGTGGAAGAGAATGGATTGCTGCAACGTTTACAGCATCCGCAGGGAGCGGTAGACGTGGTATTGGATACAGATACCTATAATGAAATAGATGATCAGTTTGCTTTAGCATACTTGATTCTGCATGATGATAAACTGCGGCTTCAGGCAATCTATGCAGCACCTTTCAGCAATGAAAAAGCACCGGGTGGACCGGCGGAAGGCATGCAGCTGAGCCGGGATGAGATACTGCACATTATTGGCCTGATGAAGCGCGATGATTTGAAAGACAGGGTATATGCCGGTTCGCAAGCTTATCTGAGCGATGAAAAAACGCCGGTTGACTCACCGGCAGCGCGCGATCTTGCTTGTCGGGCAATGAATTACACTTCGGAAGCCCCTCTGTATGTGATTGCTATTGGTGCAATCACGAACATAGCATCTGCCTTACTGTTGGAACCCGCTATTCGCGATCGCATTACAGTGATCTGGCTGGGAGGGCATGCACTGCACTGGCACGATAACAAGGAATTCAATTTGCGTCAGGATATAGCAGCGGCACGGATAGTACTGGGATGTGGTGCGGCGGTAGTGCTTCTGCCCTGTATGGGCGTGGTGTCTGCCTTTGCTACTACTGAGCCCGAGCTTCGTGAGAATCTGAAAGGCAAGAATGAACTGTGCGATTATCTGTACAGCTATACTGTCAGTGAAGTTTCGGCACGCAAAGAGATGAAATGCTGGTCTAAACCCATCTGGGATGTGACGGCTATAGGCTGGCCACTAAACAAACGCTTTATGCGTGATGAAATTATTGCAGCACCGATTCCAGAGTATGATGGACACTGGGGCTTTGATCCCCGCCGTCACTGGATCCGTTATATATATCAGATCGAACGCGATCTTTTGTTTGAAGATCTTTTCAATACGCTGACGCATATTTAACCATATGCCGAATTCTGCAGAAGGGAGGGAAGACATGGGATTGTTTTATCAGCCGCGGCAGAAGGAACCGAAGCGTTCTATCTTCCGGCCTAGAATGCGTAAACCGAATTTCTTAATATCTGTATTGGTTAATGTAGTACGTGTGCTGGCCATCGCAATACTGATGGCAGGACTTGCCTGTGTAGGTGCTGTGTTGGGCATTGCGGGTGCTTATGTGGGTACAGCGCCTTCGCTTGACCTAACACTGATCGATGATCAGGCACAGACCTCCTTTATATATGACTCAAATGGCAACCTGATTACCGATTATAAGGGCACAGAAAACCGTGTCATGGTTTCGATTGCTTCCATGCCCGAAAATCTGCAGCATGCGTTTGTGGCGGTGGAGGATGCGCGTTTCTATACGCATAACGGAATCGATCTCAAACGTATAGCAGGTGCTTTTATCAGCAACTTCATGACCGGTTCACAGCAGGGCGGAAGTACGATCACTCAGCAGTTAATCAAAAATACCATTCTTTCCAGCGAACAGAGTTATAAGCGTAAAATACAGGAAGCCTATCTGGCTATGCAGCTGGAAACGCAGTACAGCAAGGATCAAATACTTGAAAGCTATCTGAACACTATTTATCTTGGTGAGAACTATTATGGAGTATATACAGCGGCTAAAGGTTATTTTGGCAAGGACTTGAAAGATCTCACCTTGCGAGAGTGCGCCATGCTGGCTGGCTTGTGTACAAATCCATATTACTATAATCCAAGACGAAATCTCTATCTGCGGCAGAGTGAGACTACAGACTATACGGCTATTACCAACAACCGTACGGATTATGCTCTGCGCATGATGTATGAAAACCAGTTTATCAGTCATGAGCAGTATCTGGCCGCCCTGGACACCACAACAGCGCATGTGCTTGAAAACACACAGGCAGACCAGATGTACGACTATGTTTACTATGTAGAGTATGCAGTCAGTGATGTTGTGCAGACATTGCTTCGCCTTAACGGTCTTGAGAATACTTCAGCAAATCGTGTGCGCATGGAAAATGAACTGCGTACTGGCGGTTATCGTGTATATCTGTGTTTGGACACCGAAATTCAGAAAACGCTCGAAGATACGCTGTATAACTACAAAAACTATCCCGAATTGCGGGATCCTCAGGATAACATATATCGTGTGCGCAATTCGGATGGTACTTATGATGAGATTGTCCAGCCGCAGGCGGCGGCAGTTGTACTGGATTACAGAACAGGCGAACTGAAAGCAATCGTGGGTAGCCGTACAGCGCCGACACGCCGCAAAACACTAAACCGTGCCAGTGATATGAATATGCCGGTCGGTTCAGCAATCAAGCCAATTGCCGTTTATGCTCCGACTATCGAACTAAGTAAGTTGGGCGGCGGCGGAATAGTTTATAATATGCCTCTTCCTATTACGGGGTATCTGGACAACAACCGACAGGAGACATGGCCACAGAACTATGGCGGAAGCAGTTATCGCGGACCTGAGACATTGCGTACTGCTTTGATGAAGAGCGATAATACTGCCGCTGCATATGCGCTAATGAATTATGTCGGTGTAGAAAACAGCGCGAAATTCCTGCGTATGCTGGGTGTAAGTGACAAGCACATTAATGAAACGCCATTCGGGCTGGCTTTGGGCAGCAGCGGAGTTTCGCCAGTGGAGATGGCGGTGGCATTCGGTGTGCTGGGAAACGGCGGTGTATATCAGCAACCG
>JAEEGL013009963.1_pt1 | contig 10687 bp, 6 predicted proteins | sample 9134231 | NCBI WGS metagenome assembly JAEEGL01 (sample SAMN16246548, study PRJNA631951) | gut metagenome | biome: gut microbiome; feature: rumen; material: fiber-attached | host: Bos | place: Iran: Karaj | collected 2018-10 | reverse complement strand
TGCACCTGCGTGTGGTCTGTGCCCTGAATATGTATGACGAACTGGAACTGCGTGGCGACAAACTGAATGTCGATAAGCTCAGTTCGCTATTAGGTATGCCGATGGTTCCGACATCGTTCAAGACGGGTAGGGGACTTGACCAGTTGCTCAGCGAGGTAATACATATCTTTGAGAGTCGCGAGGGTCATGATCAATACTATCGCCACTTCCATATCAAGCACGACCACGAGATAGAAGATGGTATAACGAACATACAGAAATATTTGAAAGACAATACTTTATTGCGTATGCGCTATTCCACACGTTGGCTTGCTATCAAGCTGATGGAGATGGATAAGGAGGTTGACGCCATTGTTCGCGAACTGCCTGACTACGACAAGATAATTGCCGCTCGTGATATGGCAGTGCGCCGTATCAAGGAAGAGACGGGCGACGACTCAGAAACCGCCATTATGGATGCCAAGTACGGTTTCATCCGTGGCGCCTTGCATGAGGCGGGCTATGTGGTCGGTGTGAAGGAAGACACCTATAAGACTACCCATAAGTTGGATGCACTCATCACCAATCGCTGGGTGGGATTCCCTATCTTTTTCTTTATCCTCTATCTGATGTTTGAGGCCACCTTTATCCTCGGACAATACCCGATGGATTGGATAGAAATGGGCGTTGACGAATTAGGCGGTTTCATCGGAGAGTCGATGGCTGAAGGTCCGTTGAAAGCGATGCTTATTGATGGCGTCATCGGTGGTGTGGGCTCTGTTATTGTTTTCCTGCCTCAGATTCTGATACTCTACACCTTTATCTCCTTTATGGAGGATTCGGGCTATATGGCTCGTGCCGCCTTTATCATGGATAAACTGATGCATGGCATGGGCCTGCATGGTAAGTCGTTTATCCCGTTGATTATGGGCTTTGGCTGTAATGTGCCGGCAGTAATGGCAACACGTACTATCGAGAGCCGTCGTTCGCGCCTGATTACCATGCTGGTGCTGCCTATGATGTCGTGCTCTGCGCGCCTACCTATTTACATTATGATAACGGGTGCTTTCTTTACGGCCCGCTATCAGAGTCTGGTAATGATATCGCTCTATGTTGTTGGAATCGCACTTTCTGTTATTATTGCCCGTGTGTTGAGCAAATGGGTCATCAAGGGCGAGGATACGCCTTTCGTGATGGAGCTGCCCCCTTATCGCTTCCCCACGGCGAAGGCCATCTTCCGCCATACGTGGGAGAAAGGAAAGCAATATCTGAAGAAAATGGGTGGCATCATCCTTGTAGCCAGTATCATTGTGTGGGCTTTGGGCTATTTCGGCACCATGGGCGTTGCTCCTTCGTTGGAGGAGAGCTTTATTGGTATGCTGGGTAAAGCCATTGAACCCTTGTTTGCTCTGCAAGGCTTCGACTGGCGACTGGATGTCAGTCTGATAGCAGGTGTCGGTGCTAAGGAGATTGTGGCCAGCACTATCGGTGTACTCTATGGTGATAGCGCCTTCAACTTCTCGCCACTCACAGCCTACAGTTTCTTACTCTTTGTACTCATCTACTTCCCGTGTATTGCCACGATAGTAGCTATCAAGAACGAGAGTGGCTCCTGGCGTTGGGCACTGTTTGCAGCCATCTATACCACCGTGTTGGCATGGGTAGTATCAGCTGTTGTCTACCAGATTGGTTCCTGCTTCTTAGCGTAACTCGCCTTATTCCGGCAACAGTAATACGGTAGCCGAGCGAGCTGCCTGGGCTCCCATTACCAACACTTGTGCAATGTCGGCTGTCTTCGACGGACCACTGATAAACGTGCCGTAGCCGTAATCGTTGAATTCGATGCGAAGGTAGGCCTCATGCATATTGTTGACAATCTGGCTTTTGGGCAGCAGAATGATTAGATTCTCGGAGATGAAACAAACGGCTTTCTCCTTCATGGTCTGCGGAATCCATACACATGCATTCTCAGCTACGCCAAACGAGCCACGGATAATGCCTACATCGGTGCCGTTAAGGTCGCGGGCACGACCTACCTCGTCGGGGTTGCGTGTAGCAATGGTAATCTCAGGCAGGTTTGATGCAATCTCCTTTGCATCGGGAAACAGCTCGCGAATCAGTTCGTTGATGTCACGTCCAGCTTCTACCTCAATGGCATTGCCACCCACACTCTTGGTCATGTTCATAAACTGCAACAGCGGGTTGGGGTAGGTAACGGCCTGGATGTCGCTCAGGTCGGGCATGTCATACTGTATGCGAATGTTCGACCTGTATTTCTTCAATATATCTTCTTTGCTTGCCATAATTTCTCATTTTTCTCCATTACTCCATCTCCTTGATAATCTCGTGGAATGGCTTCTTTGGAAACTTCATCATCTTATGACCGTCGGCCCATGGGTTGAGGCCACAGTTCATCATGAGTGAGGGAATGTAGTTAGCCCAGTGGGCCAGTCCTGTGGCGAAATTGTATAGTCCTGGTGAACAGTAGAGCATCGACATAGCCCGACACATCAGTTTCTTCTGCGGATTGGCGGTGCCGAAGTCATCCAGCTGCTGGCGCCACTGATAGATTTGGTCGCCTAGGTTCAGCTTGACGGGGCAGACGGTCTGGCACGACAGGCAGAGCGTGCATGCTGACACATTGCCAGAGTGCTTCTGAGGGTCGCGTAGCATACCGAGGTTGATACCGATAGGACCAGGGATGAAATAGCTGTACGAATAGCCTCCCGAGCGACGATAGACAGGGCAGGTATTCATGCATGAGCCACAGCGAATGCACTTCAGCGATTCCCAATGCTCAGGGTTGGCTATCCAGTCGGAGCGGCCATTGTCCACCAAGATAATGTGCATTTGGTGAGCCGTAGGACGTGCCTTGCGGAAGTGCGAGGTATAGGTCGTGGTAGGCTGACCAGTACCCGCACGGCACAGCATGCGCTGGAATACTGCCAGACATTCGTAGTTAGGGATCACCTTTTCCAGGCCGATGGCGGCGATATGTAGCTTGGGGCACGAGGTCGACATGTCAGCATTACCCTCGTTGGTGCATACCACGATGTCGCCAGTCTCAGCAATACCGAAGTTACCACCCGTCATACCAGCATCGGCGGTCAGAAACTCGTTGCGCAACGACAGGCGTGCCCGATAGGTAAGATAGGTGGGGTCGTGGTTGCCTTTCTCGTTGGAGATGCCCTTCTCCTCAAACAACTCACCGACATCGTCGTGGTTCAAGTGAATGGCAGGCATCACGATATGGCTGGGTGCCTGTCCCTTCAGCTGGATGATGCGCTCGCCGAGGTCGGTCTCTACCACCTCGATGCCGCGCTCCTCCAGATAGGGATTCATCTCGCACTCCTCGGTGAGCATCGACTTCGACTTCACCATCTTCTTGACGTTATGGCTCTTCAGAATGCCATAGACAATCTCGTTGAACTCCTGCGCATCCTTTGCCCAGTGCACCTCTACGCCGTTCTTTTCGGCTGCGGTGGCAAACTGGTCGAGGTATTCGTCGAGGTGGGTGATGGTATGACGTTTGATAGCCGATGCCTTCTCGCGTAGCTGTTCCCACTCGTCAAGGCCATAAGCCATATTGTCGCGTTTGCTACGTACTGCCCAGAATGTGGCGTCGTGCCAATGGGCATACGTCTGATTCTTCAGAAACTGTTTGGCGGCTTTACTATGCTGTGTACTCATCTTCGTTATTTACAATTTGACCATTCATTTACTATTTATAAGCCTGCGGCTAAAATCTCAACGATATGCTTGAATTGGATGTTGAGGCCTTGCTTCTTGGCAACACCGGCCATGTGCATCAGACACGAGCAGTCGGGACCGGTCACGTATTCGGCACCGGTCTGAATATGGCGTTCCACCTTGTCGCGACCCATCTGTGCGGATACGGCGGTCTCCTCCACAGAGAACATGCCACCGAAACCACAGCACTCGTCGGGGCGCTCAGGTTCTACCACCTGTATGCCGTCGACCAGCTCCAACAGGTCTTTAATCTTATTGAACTTTGCCACATGCTGTTCACTGGGCGAAGAGAGTCCTAACTCTCGCACACCGTGACAGGAGTTGTGGAGGCTGACCTTGTAGGGGAAGGTGCCTAAGCGACGGTCTACCTTTACTACATCGTGCAGAAACTCTATCACATCCATACAGCACTTAGCAGTCTCACAATCGTGATTGAGCAAACGAGGATAGTTGAGGCGGATAAATGCGGTACACGAGACGCTGGGCGATACGACATAGTCAAAACCGCTGAATTTGTCATCGAAGTTTTCTGCCAGAGGTATGGCTTGCTTCTCGAATCCTGCATTGGCCATAGGCTGTCCGCAACAGGTCTGCTTCTCAGGATACACCACGTCCAGTCCCAGATGGCGTAGCAGTTTATATGTGGCTACTCCCACCTCTGGATAAACGGCATCCACATAGCAGGGAATAAATAAACCGACTTTCATATATTAACGATGAACTATGAATTCTAAAATATGAACTATATCACATGCAACCCCAAGAATACCATGAGTCCGTTCATCAGTATCCAGAAGATGGCAAATGGCATGGTCTTACGCATGATGTCGCCGTCCTGTCCCTCCATGTCGCAGGCGGCAGTAGCAATGGCGATGCTTTGTGGCGACAATAGTTTACCTCCTTCAGAACCTGCGCAGTTGGCTGCTGCCAGCCAGTTGGTTTCACTTCCCGTAACTCCGAAGAATGTGCCTTGGTTTACCAGTCCGAGGTCGCTGGCAGCAGTAGCTTGCAACTTACCAAACAGGATGTTGGCATTGGTGGCACTGCCCGTAACAAACGTACCGATAGAACCAATGAGTGGTGCAAAGAATGGGAAGGCGGCGCCAGTCAGCAGGACGAGACCTTTGGCGATGTCGTTGGTCATACCAGTGTTGTTCATCAGCATGGCCATTGCTACCAGACAGCAGATGGTTACAACGGTCTTCTGCAGATTGAGCGTGGTCTTGGCCAACAGTTTCATCAGCTTGCCGAAACTCATACCCTGTATCAGTCCGCCAATAACGGCTCCTAAGAAAATCATCAGACCAGCATTCGACAACCATCCGAATTTAAAGATATTGCCAATAACGGGCAACTCGAATTTGGTGACGAGTGTGGTGTTGAGTACTTCGTTGACGGAAGGTACAATCTTGCTGGAAATGAGGATGAAAAAGATAATCAGTCCATATACGCTCCATGCCTTCAGCGTCTTGGCAATGCCAAACTTTTGATGCTCCACATGCACCGTGTCTTTCTCTGCTTCGTGACGAAGGAATAGTTTGTTGTACAGTAGCATGGCGGCGATGGCTGCTACTGATCCGAGGATGGCTGGCGTTTCAGGACCAATCCAGTGGGCACAGCAGAACTGAACGACGATAGAACAGGTACCCACGAACAGCGCAATGGTGATATTCTTCAGAATCTTCGTCTTGTCGGTCATCATCAGAATGAGGAATGGTGTGATGTAGAACATCAGCGAGAGCTGTAATATAATAAAGGTAGCCACCTCGCAAAGTTCCTCAGGGGTTGCCGTACCACTGGCAGCCACTTGGTTTGCCAGTGTGGTAGCAGGCAGTCCGACAGCGCCGAAACCGACGGCAACCGTATTGGCTACCAGACAGATGACAGCAGAGAACATGGGCTTGAAACCCAGTCCGATGAGGATGGCAGCAGGAATGGCCACGGCCGTGCCAAAGCCTGCCATACCTTCGAGCACACCGCCCAGTCCCCACGTCAGCAGCAATACCAGCAGTCCCTTGTCGGAGGTCATCTGGATAAACTGTGCCTTGATGGTTTCTATCTCCTTCGTCTCGCAAAGGATGTTATAGCTGAAGATGGCACAGATAATGATAAGGATGATGGGGAAGCAAGCCTTCAGCAGTCCTTCTACCACCGACCAACAAGTGATACCAATGATGCTGGCATCGGCAAACTTCTCAGGGATGATACCCATTGCCGGTACGGCAAACAGGGCAAGCAGAACGGTTACTATGAGCGTAACGATGGCACTTCTGTAACCAGAAACCTTGAAACCCATCATCAACACGATGAGCAATAGAATGGGGATAACGGAAATTAATGCTGTCATAGGGTTTTTAGTTATTATTATACAAGTTATGGTGCAAATATACGAAAAATTTCGTTACATGCTAAGAATTATGCAGAAAAAAATTACAAGTATCAAAAAAAGTTTGTATATTTGTCCCCAAAGTAGTACACGTAAAACAAATGCCTATGATTACCCAATTCTTATCCGAACTGCGGCAATTCCTGCCTGCCAACCGTATTTATACCGATGAGTTGCGAACCCTCGGGTGGGGCACCGATGCCAGTTTCTACCGCAAGATTCCTAAGGTTGTTATCCGCAGCGATGGCGAAGCGGAAATCTCTAAGATAGTCTGCGTCTGTAGCAAGTATAAGCTCCCCTATACCTTCCGTGCCGCCGGCACCTCGCTGAGCGGTCAGAGCTGCACCGACAGCGTGCTGATTGTGGCTGGCAAGCACTGGGAGCAGTATGAGCTGGCCGATGATAAGCAGTCTATCCGCTTGCAGCCTGGTATTGTGGGTGGCCGTGTTAATCAGATACTGAAACCCTATGGTCGTGTATTCCCGCCCGATCCAGCGTCTATCGGCTCTGCTATGGTGGGCGGTATCGTGGTCAACAATGCCTCGGGTATGAACTGTGGCGTACATGCCAATAGCGACCGTATGATGCTTTCAGCGCGTGTGATTCTTACCGATGGCACTGTGCTTGATACCGGCTCGGAGGTGAGCCGCCAGGAGTTTCGCAAGTCGCACCCCGCCTTTCTCGATAAAATCGAGCGTTTACGCGACCGTGTGCGTGCCGACAAGGAGTTGGCCGACCGCATCAGTCGCAAGTATGCCATCAAGAATGTTACCGGCTTGAATCTGCGCCCTCTGGTTGCTTACGACGACCCGTTTGATATCATTGCCCACTCGATGGTAGGCTCTGAGGGCACCTTGGCATTCCTCTCTGAGGTCACCATGAAAACGCTCAAAGACTATCCCTTCAAGGCCTCGGCCATGGTTTACTTCCTCACGATGAAGGAGAGCTGTGAGGCTGTGGTGGCTATGAAGAAGATGCAGGCTGGAGAAGAAGACCTCGAGTATAGTGCCGAGAATCTGGTGGTGAAGAGTGCTGAGATGCTCGACTATAAGTCGCTCAGCTCTGTTGACGACCCCGTCTATCTGCAATATAAGCAGGATGTGGATGCCGGCAAGATAGCGGGCGTGGAGCCTGGCGACTATCACAATCTTACGGCCATCCTCACTGAGACCAAGGGCATCACCCACGAGCAGCTGTTGGAGAAGATTGAGCGCATTAAGGAGTGCTTGAGCCAGTTCCAGTTGTATATTCCTGCCGATTTCACCGAAGACCCTGCCGTTTATGGCAAGTACTGGTCTATTCGCAGTGGCATCTTCCCCAGCGTGGGAGGTACCCGTCCTGTCGGCACGTCGTGCCTGATAGAAGATGTGGCATTCCCCATCGAGTCGCTGCCCGAGGCCACCGTCAAGCTACAGAAGCTCATTGCCGACCACGGCTACGACGATGCCTGCATCTACGGCCATGCCTTTGAGGGCAACTACCACTTCATTCTGAATCAGAGCTTTGCCGACGAGCACGAGGTGGCTCGCTATGCCGAGATGATGCGCGATGTGGCTCGTCTGGTGGTGGAGGACTACGACGGCTCGCTCAAGGCCGAGCACGGCACGGGCTGTAATATGGCACCGTTTGTCAAATATGAGTGGGGCGACAAGGCCTACGAGGTGATGAAGGAACTGAAGCAGATTTTCGACCCCGACGGCCTGCTGAATCAGGGTGTTATCTTCAACGATGATCCCGACTGCTTCATCAAATGTCTCAAGCCGCTGCCAGTCTTGGACTTCGACTTCAGCAGCGTGCCCGATGGCGGCCATTACCTGATGGATTCCTCGCTCTCTACGGCCAAGGAGACCGTTGAGCAGGTGAAGCGTGCCAACAAGTGTATCGAGTGCGGCTTCTGCGAAGTGAACTGTATGTCGTGTGGTCTCACCTTATCCAGTCGTATGCGTATCGCCGTACAGCGTGAGATACGCTATCTTACCGCCACGGGTGCTGACCCTGAGCGACTGGCCACGCTGAAGAAACAGTATAAGTATTATGGCGACCAGACCTGTGCCACCGACGGTCTCTGCGCCACGTCGTGCCCCATGAAGATTAATACGGGCGAGCTGACGCACCTGATTCGTCAGATGGATATGAACAATTCCAAGATGGGCTATCGCTTGGGCGAGTTTGCAGCCAACCACATGGCAGGCATCAAGTCGGGCTTGCGCGTGGTGCTTGACGTGGCTCATCTGGCTCACGTCACCCTCGGTCCCACCATGATGTCGGCCATTGCGCGCGGCATGAACAGGATGGGCTTGCCCCTGTGGACCACGGCCATGCCTAAGAAGCATCGACAGCCTAAGAAGTCTGACCTCACGCAGTTTATCATAGAAAGGAGCCTCCCTCCATCCCCCTCTAAAAAGAGGGGGCCTGAGTCTCCTTCTCCTTCAGGAGAGGGCAGGGGTAAGGCTTCTAAGGTGGTCTATTTCCCCTCATGTATCAATCAGACCATGGGACAGTCTAAGCATGGCGGCAAGCTTCACGACCTGGTTGATGAGGTTATCCAGCTGATGGCTAAGGCTGGCTACGAGGTCATCTTCCCTGAGGGCATGGAGCGAATGTGTTGCGGACAGATATGGGAGTCGAAGGGTATGCTCGATATTGCCGACCGCAAGAGTGCCGAGCTCGAAGCAGCCCTGTGGAAAGCCTCTGAAGAGGGTAAGTATCCCGTGCTGTGTGCGCAGAGTCCTTGTCTGCACAGAATGCGCAAGGTGATGCATAAGATGAAGCTCTACGAGCCTGCCGAGTTTATCATGAAGTATCTCGTTCCTCGCCTCGACTTCCATCCCATCGACCGTCCGATAGCCCTACACATCACCTGTTCAACGCGGCAGATGGGTGTGGCCGACGATCTCATCAACCTTGCCAAGATGTGCTCCACTCGCGTCTTCCTGCCCGAGGGTGTAGGCTGCTGCGGCTTCGCTGGCGACAGGGGCTTCACCTTCCCCGAGCTGAATCGCTACGGACTGCGCAAGCTTCGTCCGCAGATAGAGGCTAATAAAATCGAGGTGGGCTACAGCAACAGCCGCACCTGCGAGATAGGTCTTGAGACGAACACCGGCATCCCCTATATGAGCATCGTCTATCTCGTCAACGAGTGTACGACGCCGAAAAAGTAAAAAGCGGCGCACTTCTGCGCCGCTTTTAATATTATTAATAAGGTGATAGTGGGCTATTCTATTCGTGGTGATAGGGCTCACCTTTGATGATGGTGCAGGCGCGATAGATCTGTTCGGTGAAGGTGAGACGTATCATCTGGTGGGAGAAAGTCATCTTGGAGAGACTGAGCTGTTCGTTGGCACGACTGTAGACAGTAGGGGAGAATCCGTAGGGACCTCCAATGATGAAGATAAGACGACGGGCGGTCTGCTGCTTCTGTTCTAACCAGCGGGCAAACTCAATACTGCGAAACTCCTTGCCGTGTTCATCGAGCAAAACGACAGTATCTGAGGGTTGCAACTGTTTGAGGATGAGTTCACCCTCTGCCTGTTTCTGTTGCTCTTCTGTCAGGTTCTTAGTATTCTTTAGCTCAGGAATAGTGACAACCTCGAAAGGCATATAGTGGCCGATACGCTCCACATAGTCGTTGATGCCAGCTATGAAGTGTTTGTTGACCGTTTTACCTACTTGGATGAGTGTTGTCTTCATAATGCTTAATGCATAATTAGCGTGTTGAATGGAATCCTTCAAGGTTCTCGTAGCGGCGTAACATCATGCGACGATAGATGTTGCGCAACCAGTGGGGTTCAGTGAGGGTGATGGCTACACCTGTAATGAAGAGAATCCAGTAGGCGACATCAGCGGAGAATACGAGTTGCAACAGACTGATAATAATAATAGGTGCAAACATTGTCGTCATGGAAACGATGATCTGCCACTTGTTCTCCATTTGGTTCTTACCCGTCAGTTTCTCGTTGAGCGGTAGCGTCTGCTTGTTGTAGACAGCCATCTGAAAGAGTAGGAGGTAGATAGGACCTGTCACCGTAAAGAGATAAGCCAGCACCATAATTAAAGAGAACTTGCCCATGAAGACGGGAACGAGGGTGATGAGGAATGGTAGCAGCAGTACGCCACAATAGTAGTAGTACTTGGCGCGTAGTAGTGTAAGGATGTTCTCCTCGTGAACCATCAAAAGGTCGATATAGTTGCCTTCGGGACACATCACCTTGGTGAGGTTGACGGAGCCAAAGAAGACGAAGCAGTAGAGGCAGAAGAAATTGCGCTCGAATGATGTGCGATAGATGTCGAGGAAGGCGATGGCCAGTGAGAAGAAGGTGATGAAGCAGACACCCTGGATGAAACGGCTACGGATGGCCTTGTTGCGCATGGTGCTTTTGATTTCCAGCTTCAGGTATTCGCCAATCTGTCCGAAGCGGTTCAGTGCCTTGAACTCTGACACATGCTTCAGCTTGCTCTTCTCTTTCTTGCTGATTTCATCATAGATGAGCCCCATCTGCATGCGACGGTTGATGGCAAAGAGAATGGTGAAGAGAACGGCGAAAATACCGAATGTCCACCATGAGAAGATAT
>JAEEGL011961547.1_pt1 | contig 10687 bp, 13 predicted proteins | sample 9134231 | NCBI WGS metagenome assembly JAEEGL01 (sample SAMN16246548, study PRJNA631951) | gut metagenome | biome: gut microbiome; feature: rumen; material: fiber-attached | host: Bos | place: Iran: Karaj | collected 2018-10 | reverse complement strand
TTCCAAATGCGCACACCATGCTCTTGCAAGTAATGCACGTTGGTATCACCCTGAAGGAACCAAAGCAGTTCATAGATGATGCTCTTGAGGTGCACCTTCTTGGTAGTGAGCAGGGGGAATCCCTTCTCTAGGTCGAAACGCATCTGATGACCGAAGATGCTGATGGTGCCCGTACCAGTACGGTCACCCTTAACTACCCCTTCGTCAAGGATTCGTTGCAAGAGGTCGAGATATTGTTTCATTTACAATTAAACTTTTAAAGTGCTTTGTATTGGATAAAGGGAATAGACCGTTAAACATTAACCATTAAACGTTAACCTTTTACCCCCTAACATAGTCAACAAAGCGATAGCGATAAGCATGCCGTTCATCGGGTTCATGCACCTCCTCACGCTCTACTACCCAATCTGAGTAGTCAGGAAAGAAGGCATCGGCCTCCTGGGGTGTATCATCAATCTCCGTTAGGCACAGGCGATCAGCCAAAGGAAGGGCTTGACGATAGACACTGGCGCCACCAATGATGTAAACTTCCTCATCGGTTTGACAAGCGGCAAGGGCAGCAGCAAGCGTGGGGAAAGTCTCTGCCCCAGGAAACTGCTGCTGGCTACGCGTCAGCACGATATTCCTACGATTAGGCAACGCGCCCTTTGGCAATGACTCGAAAGTGCGACGGCCCATAATAATAGTATGGCCCGTCGTGAGCGCTTTAAAACGTCGCAGGTCGTTGGGAAGCCAATAAAGAAGTTTGTTGTCGAGACCGATAGCACGATTGCGAGCAACGGCAGCAATCACATTTATCATTGCTCAAGATAGATAGGCATCTGGCGATGAATGGGTTCACTGAACGATACCATCGTCTCGCTGCGCTGGATTCCTATCGGTTGTAATTTCTCATGGATAACACTCAACAAGTGGGCATTGTCATGAGTATAGATCTTGATAAACATGTCATAATTGCCTGTCGTAAGGTGACATTCAACAATCTCAGGAATCTTCATCAATTCGGCAAGCACACGATCGGAATCTGAAGGATCGCGAAGCAATATGCCTATAAAGGCACATGTGCCATTACCCACAAGGGCAGGATCGAATAAATATTGGGAGCCCTTGATAATACCCATCTGATGCAACTTCTGCATACGTTGGTGAATAGCGGCACCCGAAACTTTACACTTACGCGCTACCTCAAGGAAAGGCACGCGTGCATCACAAGAGATAAGATTTAGAATTTTCTTATCTAATTCATCAATCATAATGGTATAATTTTAAGATTTAGTCCACAAAGATAATAAATATTTACGAATAAAGGGCAAAAAAGTTACAATTATTTGCCCCGAGCACGCCAAATATGTAATATTTATATGATTTATGAGGTAACAAATTGTAAGTAAACACATAAAAAAAGAGCCTGACCCAGTGTCAGGCTCCTCTTTAATCCTTAAAGAATCTGCTCTTTAGTTACGATGTGTAGATGAATAGTTCACCTTCAGTGCCCAAGAGCGACGCAAAACCTCCTTAATATCGGTAATGTATCCCATTTGAGTCTTTTGGTCAGCCTTGATGGACACTACCTGAGCAGTCTGGTCAGACATTGACTGACGCTCCTGATAGATGAAGTCCATTACCTCGCTGGGCTCGGCATAGCGGTCGTTCAACTGAATACGAGTTGAACTACCAAACTGAGCACGCAACTGGTCGGTTGGAGGACCAACATAGATGAATGAAACAGCAGACTTCTTTTCGAGTTTCTCGAGTTCAGTACCAGCAGGTACTACAAACTTAACCTTCAACGTAACCTCACGCATGGTGGTTACAATCATGAAGAAGAACAGGATGGTGAAGATCAAGTCAGGCAGAGATGAGGTATTCATCTCAGGCATTTCGCGACTACTTTTTTTCCATGCCATAATTAGTTCCCTCCATAGTTTTTAGGTTCAGCCTCGGAAATCTTCTGAGGATAATATGTGCGAATTGCAACCTTCTGCTCGTCGCTCAACGCATTATAAATGCGATGGAACTTCTGCTTTGACAATTCATCACGTAACTCATTGTAGGCAGCCACTAACTCGTTCTGTACTTGGAAATACATATTGTAGGGCGTGCCACGGTCGGTCTGAACTGAGATAACGTGCTTATCCGTCAAGTTGCACATACCCAGCAATGGGATGTTGATGGGGTGCTTCTCGGGCAGGATAGGCAAATTGTTCTCGTTCTTGATGAACTGCTTTGCACGGGCCTTCAAATCGCGGATATCAACATAACTCGAGGCCGTGCCGTCCTTCACCCACAAGAAACCTTGTGCGTTGATACGGACCTCCATCACGTTACGCTCCTTGATCTTCAGCTCTTGCTTTATCTCCTCGTCTTCAGGCGGCTGGGGCAGACGACGTGCCAGACCCATATCCGTGTCCATAGAGGTGGTAATCAAGAAGAAGATAAGCAGGATGAAGGAGATGTCCGCAGTAGAACTAGCGTTCAGGCCTGGTACTTTCCTTTTTTTCTTTGCCATATCTCGCTTGAGTTAATAGTTACTTATTTCTTTGTGAACTTAGTCATCAGTCCTGTTGCAGAGAGCACAACAGCGCAAACAGCAACAAAGAACAGGATGTAGATTGACCACATGAAGGCATCAACCACCGTAACCATTGTACCAGAAGTGGTTACACCACTGCTCGTGGTAAATGCATCCTCGCCCAGATTGAACACAAAGCCCAGAACGAAAGCAAGGATAGTAACAACAGCGGTAAACAGAATCACCTTCTTGCCGGGAACGCCCTTGGTAGTCTTCTCATCGCTACCGCCGGAGTTCTTCGCGCCTCTGATGACACTCCATATCATCAGGACAAACGTCACAAAGCCCATAGCATACTGCAAGAAGAGCAGCATACCAGTCAGTTTGGGAGCAACGCGGCCAGCTTCGTCATAATTGTCATGTCCGATGAACATGAAAGCCAGGAAGCAAAGCACGATTATCCCACAGATGGCATAAAGGACGTTGTTTGATATTTTCTCTAATTTCATGATAACTCTCCTTTAATAGAAATTAAGAATGAGTGAATTGTGGTGTGATTTACTTCTGGCACTTGGGCGACTTAACACACATGGTCAGCAGTTCCTGAGCGGACTCTTCCATGTTAGCAGTCAGACCTTCGATGCTGCCAAGGATGAAGTTGTAGAACAACTGCAGAATCAGGGCAACAATGATACCGAAGATAGTAGTAATCAGGGCCACCTTCATACCACCAGCCACAACGGTAGGAGAAATATCACCAGCCTTCTCAATCGTATCGAAGGCCATAACCATACCGATCACCGTACCCAAGAATCCCAGAGAAGGAGCGGAAGCGATGAAGAAGGTAATCCAAGAGCAGTGCTCCTCAAGGTAAGAACCCTGAATCTCAGCCTCGGTGTTGATGGCGCGCTCGATAGAACCGATGTCATTCTGTTCCTTGCTGTTCAAGCATGCAAGAGCCTTACTGGAAACGCGAGCCACGGGACCACGAGTGTTGTTACACAATTCGATAGCGTCCTCAATCTTGTCTTTCTCAACCAGGTCGGCCAGTTCACCCATGAACTTACGGGTGTTGATCTTAGCCAGTGTCAGGTAGATAACGCGCTCGATGCAGAATGCGAGACCCAGAACCAGAGCCAGAGCAACGAGTGACATAAAGCCAGCGTCACCTTCGATGAACTTAGTCTTCAATACTTTGTGGAGGCTTTCGCTTTCCTCCTCAACTACGGGAGCGGGAGCTTCAACAGCTGCAGTATCAGCAGCAGCGGTGTCAACGGCAGCGGTGTCAACCTGCTCAGTAGCGGCTTCAGCCTCTTCCTGTGCCATCACGTTAGAAGTTGCAGCAAAAGAACAAGCAGCAACCAGTGCAACAATTGCAAATAACTTTTTCATTGTCTTTTTGATTTTAAAGTTAATTATTAATTATTTGTTATACATTTCTTTCTCTTTGCGGAGAGAGCGAGATTCGAACTCGCGAACCAGTTTTGCCGGTCACACGCTTTCCAGGCGTGCCTCTTCAGCCACTCGAGCATCTCTCCATGGCATGTTTATGAGCATATTCTGCTCACTATACCCTTATTTGGCGTGCAAGTTACGAAAAAAAAGTGAACTAAACACGCTTTCAAGCATAAAAAAAATTTTTTTTTACGTTTTTACATCATTATTTATAGTTATACGCGAGCCAAAGAGGTGTTTTGCCGTATTTGTTGTCACAATATCCACCTCTGAAACGGACTTTTCATAAACTTCTGCTAATCTTCGTAAAGTGTAGGCCACATAAGCACTCTCATTTCGCTTTCCGCGGAAGGGAACTGGGGACAAATATGGCGCATCCGTCTCTACAACAATTCGCTCGAGAGGAACTTCACGCAAGACTTCCGGCAGTGTGGACTTCTTATATGTCAGCACTCCACCTATGCCTAAGACGAAACCTGGGAAAGAAAGTAGTTCTTTAGCCTCCTCCAGTGTGCCACCAAAACAATGGAAGATGCCGCGCAAGGAGTCTCCTCTATGTCGTTCCATCATATCAACCAACTCTCGATGGGATTTCCGACTATGAATAACCAAGGGCAAACGATATTGCTTGGCCCACATAATTTGTTGTTCGAAAGCAACCAATTGCTGATTGCGATAGGTTTCGTCCCAATAAAAATCGAGTCCGACCTCACCAATTGCTATATATGGATTGGTAGTCTGGAGTTGTTCATGCATCTGTGCGAGTACTGCCTTATAATCGTCACGAACATCTTCAGGATGCAGCCCAATCATGGGAAAGCAATAGTCTGGATATTGACGACACAAGTCGAGCATCGGCCGAATGGATTCGGCATTGATGTTGGGCAAGAGTATCATTTCCACTCCTGCCTCACGAGCTCGCGATACGACTTGTTCGCGGTCTTCATCGAACTCCGGTTCGTATATATGGCTGTGGGTGTCAATCAAAATGAAAAATGAAAAATGAAAAATTTAGCTTTGGCGATTAAGCATTTGCTGAGCATACTGCCAGAGAAGGGACTTCTTTTCCTCAGGCAGATTAACTTTTGCCAAACTTTGTTCGGCCAAAGAATAATAGTATTCTATCTTCTTTCGAGCAATCTGGGGAATGCCAATCTCGTCATAGAGATGTGTCACACTCTTTATCTTTTCTTCTTCATCATAGTCCTTAGCCGTCAACCAATGTTCCAACTCTTTACGTTGGCTGTCGTTAGCAAGCAGTTGGGCATTAATAAGCATGTATGTCTTCTTGTTGCACAGAATGTCACCACCAATACGCTTACCAAAAGTCTTGAAGTCGCCATACACATCCAGATAATCGTCCTGCAACTGGAAGGCAAGTCCAATCTGTTCGCCAAAGTCATACAAGATCTCGGCATCAGTTTTAGGAGCACCTGCCAACATAGCTCCCAACTTAAGTGCGCAAGCCAAAAGTACCGAAGTCTTCAGGCGAATCATTTCTATGTATTCGTCCTCGGTAACGTCATTGCGAGTCTCGAACTCGATATCATATTGTTGTCCTTCACCTATCTCCAAAGCAGTCTCAGTGAAAAGTTCCATCACTTGAGGCAAGAGAGCTGCATCGCATTGTGCCATACGTTGATAAGCAAGAACCAACATGGAGTCGCCACTCAGAATGGCAGCATTCTCGTCCCATTTACGATGCACCGTAGCGTGTCCTCGACGAACGTCGGCACGATCCATCAAATCATCGTGCAAAAGCGTATAGTTATGATAGGTCTCAAGTCCGAGGGCAGGCATCATGATGCGCTCCACATCATCCTTGTATAGGTTATAACCCATCAGCATGAGCACGGGACGTATGCGTTTTCCGCCTAAGGATAAGACATATCGAACGGGGGCATACAGTCCCTCGGGCTTACGTTCATAGGGCAGTGAACCTAATGCCTGCTCCACCTTCTCCAAAATTTGTGCACTCGTATACATTATATATTATTATAATAGAGTTTTTACTAAAAAAGGCTGCCAGCCGAAACTGACAGCCCCCAAACAAAGCTTATAATTATGAAACAACTAGCTCAAACGGAACATTACGGGAAGAACGTAACGCATACGAACAGGCTTGTTACCCTGACGTGCGGGCTTCCACTTCGGCATAGCCTTGACCACGCGCTCAGCTTCCTTCGACAGATGGTCGTCAGGCGAGCGAAGCACCTTCACATCAACGATAGAACCGTCCTTGTTGATGACGAACTGAACTGACACACGACCCTGAATGTTCTGTTCCTGACAGATGGGTGGGTACTTAATGTTCTTCTGCAACCAAGCATAAACGTCACCGGGGAACTCTGCGCTCTCCTCAGGCACGTCAAGGATGCGGTCGTCATCGACTTCCTCAACCACGGGAGCAGGAGGACCAGCAACCACTGCTGTGGGAGCACCTGTACCAGGAGTCGAAACAATGCTCTGGTTGACTTCCTCAGTAGTCTGGATTTCTTCCTCGACAAGTTCTTCCTTATTGTCTACCACTTCCAGAATTTCGGGAGTCATAGGCGCAGCCTGTGGAGGAGGAGCCTGCATGGGCTGTTCCTGCTTGGTGATAGGAATCATGTCTTCTTCAACGGCCATATCATAGATAGGCTCATTGCTCTCATCAATCTTAATCTCACGTTGGGTCCACTCGAAAGCCACGAAGATGGCTGCCAAGACGAGTACGTAACCAATCAGCAAACTGGTCCACGACTGACCCTTCAGTTCGTCGTTGATTGTTCTGTTATCTACGTTTTCCATATCGATTTATGTTAATTTTTACTTACTTCGGGAACAAATGTAACACATTTTTTTTATTTACGTTCCCAATTCAGTCCTTTTTTTTTTCATTTAATACTTTTTTAAGGTTTCTATACAACTTTTCTACGAGTTTTGGCGTTTATATTAAGGTAGATAATTAAAAAAAACGTATCTTTGGAGGCAAAATCACATAAACGCATGACACTACGGCAATCTTTCTTGTCCTTTGGCCTGATTTGCTCCCTCTTTGCATGGGGGCAAGAAAGTACCAGCGTATTCAGTTTCTTAGGCCTTCCCACCTCGTCCCATGCAACGGCATTAGGAGGAAAGAACATTTCCCTTATCGAGGACGACGCCTCACTTATCTTCCAAAACCCAGCCTTGCTTGCCAGCGTTAGCAACAACTCGATGAACCTGAATTTCATGACCTACATGAAAGGTTCGAAGACTGGCAGTGCCTCTTTTGTTCGCTTGGCAGGCCAGCGTGGAACCTGGGGAGCAGGTATCCAGTTTGTCGGGTACGGGAAAATGAAAGAGACGCTGGAAACGGGAGAGATCATTGGCGACATGAGAGCCATAGATATGGCCTTCAATGGTATGTACAGCTACGCCCTTAGTGAACGATGGGTTGGTGGAGCCACAGGAAAGATAATTTATTCGAAATATGCCGACTACACCTCCGTTGGCCTTGCCGTTGATTTGGGTTTGAACTACTATGATGAAGATATCGACTTCTCGTTTTCTGCCGTTGCTGCCAATCTGGGCGGACAAGTAAAGGCCTTTGGCGACAAGCACGAACGCATGCCGTTCAACTTGCAAGTGGGTTTCACCAAGAGTCTTGGTCATGCTCCCATTCGTTTCAGCGTCACTTTGACCGACCTCACCCGATGGAGCAGTAAGTACTTCTATCATGTGAGCAAGAAGCCCAAAGGCGGCAGCATTCTCATGAACCACTTCAACGTGGGCATCGACATCATCCCGACCAGCCAGTTCTATTTTGCCGCCGGCTACAATTTCCGTCGAGCCTACGAAATGAAGGCGGCAGGAAGCAGCAGGGCAGCAGGTTTGTCGTTTGGTGCCGGGCTTAACATCAAGAAGATAAAGGTTGGTTTGGCCTACGCAAAATACCACGTCAGCGCCCACACCTTGGCCCTTAGTGTAGGGTACAGTTTATAGAATTGTTAAACCAGAAAACCTAGATTATCTAGAAAGAGCAGAACATCTCGAACAAAAGAAATATACTATGAAAAAGATAACAATAGCCATCGACGGGTATTCGTCATGCGGAAAGAGCACAATGGCCAAAGATTTGGCTCGTGAAATAGGTTACGTATATGTCGATAGCGGCGCCATGTATCGTGCTGTCACCCTCTATGCGCTGGACAATGGCATCATTCAAGGCGAAGAAATCGATGAGGAACGTCTGCGTGCAGAAATGGGCAGTATTGAAATTTCATTCCAATTCAATCCTGAGCGCGGTCGCCCTGATACCTATCTTAATGGTACGTGCGTAGAAGACCGCATCCGCACCCTTGAGGTGAGCAACCACGTGAGTCCTATTGCCACATTGGGTTTCGTACGCGAAGAAATGGTTCGCCAGCAACAGCGCATGGGACAAGAGGGAGGCATTATTATGGACGGACGCGACATCGGCACCACCGTCTTCCCCAATGCAGAACTGAAGATATTCGTTACGGCATCGGCAGAGATTCGTGCCCAGCGTCGTTATGACGAACTGACGGCCAAAGGCGAACAGTGCGACTTTCAGGAAATCCTGCGCAACGTAGAAGAACGCGACTACATCGATACACACCGAGAGATCAGTCCTCTGCGCCAAGCCCCCGATGCAATTGTTTTGGACAACAGCCACATGACCATTGATGAGCAGAAGGGCTGGCTCATCGGCGAATACATCCGAGTGGCCTGCGAATAACTCCATGACCATTGAGATTGACCAAGGCAGTGGCTTCTGCTTCGGCGTGACACGCGCCATAGGCAAGGCCGAGGAAGTGCTGGCCGACAGCACCCAACCTCTCTATTGTCTGGGCGATATTGTACACAACTCTATGGAGTGTGACCGCCTTGGGCGCATGGGACTTAAGACCATCGGACACGAAGAGTACGACCAGCTACGAGACGCCACCGTTCTCCTTCGCGCTCATGGTGAACCGCCTGAAACCTACCACCGTGCCGAGGAGAATCACATCGAAATCATTGATGCCACCTGTCCTGTGGTGCTGCACCTTCAGGAGCGCATTAAACGGGAATACGACAACGATTCCACACATCGCGGACAAATCGTCATCTTCGGCAAGCCCGGACATGCCGAAGTGTTGGGACTGGTGGGTCAGACTGAAGGCACTGCCATCGTCATAGAGAAGCCAGAGGATGTGGTGAACCTCGATTTCAATCGTGATATTTATCTCTATAGCCAGACGACAAAACCTTTGGAAGAGTTCCGCCGGATTGTCGAATACATCCGTCAGCACATCTCACCTACGGCCACATTTAAGTACTATGACACCATTTGCCGTCAGGTGGCCAACCGCATGCCTCACATCCGTGAGTTTGCCTCACGCCACGATGTGGTGCTCTTTGTATGCGGAAAAAAGTCGAGCAACGGCCGCGTTCTGTTCGACGAATGCCGCAGCGTGAACCCTCATAGTTATATGATAGACGCAGCCAACGAGATAGAACCCCGTTGGCTGATAGAATGTCATTCTTTAGGAATCTGTGGAGCGACAAGCACCCCCAAATGGTTAATGGAGGAGTGCAAAATACGTGTCGAGCAGTTGCTTGGCAGCCACGAATGACGTCTTTTCTCCTGCCAACACACTCTTTTCCGACAACTTCAGCATGTCCTCGATGGTAGGATTCTGGTAGAAGTTGTTACGCAATTGCTCGTTAATGCTTTCATACATCCAGTACTTGGCCTGTTCGTTGCGTCGGTATTCGAAGTATCCGTTGGCCTTTACAAAGTCAATGTATTCGAATATCATATCCCAAACCTCCTTGATGCCCAAGCCATAGAAGCCTGAATAGCAGAGTACTTTGGGCATCCATCCGCTCTCCGTTGGTGGGAACAAATGCAGGGCGTTGCGGAAGTGATTGGCAGCCAGCTGGCACTTCTCCACGTTGTTGCCGTCGCACTTATTGATGACGATGCCGTCGGCCATCTCCATAATGCCTCGTTTGATGCCTTGCAACTCGTCGCCCGTGCCTGCCAGTTGGATGAGTAGGAAGAAATCGACCATCGAATGGCAGGCGGTCTCACTCTGTCCAACACCCACCGTTTCCACGAATATCTTATCGTAACCTGCTGCTTCACAGAGGATGATGGTCTCGCGGGTCTTGCGAGCCACACCGCCCAGACTGCCTGCCGAGGGACTAGGACGAATGAAGGAATCGGGGTGTACGCTGAGTTTTTCCATTCTCGTCTTATCGCCCAGAATACTTCCTTTCGTGCGTTCCGAACTGGGATCGATGGCCAGCACAGCCAACTTGCCCCCGTACTCCTTTAGGACGTGTATTCCGAACTCATCGATGCTCGTGCTCTTGCCTGCCCCAGGGACGCCACTAATGCCTATGCGCACCGACTTTCCACTGTATGGCAAACATTTCTCGATGACTTCCTGAGCCACTTGCTGATGTTCTGGGTTGGTGCTTTCCACCAATGTAACTGCCTGACCCAGTATGGCAGACTCACCTCGCAGTATGCCTTCCACATAGTCGTCGGCCGTCAGTCGGCGACGGGCAAAACGCCCACGTTTCAAATATGGGTTAACGATAGAGACCGGTCCCACACCGCTGTTCACGGTCAGTCCCTTGTATTCTTCGCTGTTTTCAGGATGTTCCATATCTTATTCCACATTCAAGTCAAGCAGAGTCTTAGCGTGTCGCGGATCGTTGCTGATAATGAGCAGTCGAGGT
>JAEEGL011760417.1_pt1 | contig 10687 bp, 7 predicted proteins | sample 9134231 | NCBI WGS metagenome assembly JAEEGL01 (sample SAMN16246548, study PRJNA631951) | gut metagenome | biome: gut microbiome; feature: rumen; material: fiber-attached | host: Bos | place: Iran: Karaj | collected 2018-10 | reverse complement strand
TCTCACGCATCAGACGATTGAAGGTGTCGTCGATCAGACGGAGCTTTTCCTTCTTTTCGGGATTATTCCCGGTCTGTTCGCGCTTTTCATTCTGCTCAGCGGTACTCACGCGACGCCACCTCCCGTCTGGGAGAGGTAGATCTCCCGGTAGATGGAGCAGCTTTCCAGCAGCTCGGCGTGGGTCCCCGCCCCCACCAGGGCGCCGTCGGCCAGGACAAAGATCCGGTCGCAGTGCATGGCGGAAACCACCCGCTGGGTGATCACGATGCGGGTCCGGCCCGCCAGCTTCTCATTGAGGGCCTTGCGGACCTTGGCCTCCGTGAGAAAGTCCAGGGCGGAGAAGGCGTCGTCGAAGAGGTAGACGGGGGCCTCCTTCAGCAGAGCCCGGGCAATGGCCAGGCGCTGCTTCTGCCCGCCGGAGACATTGGTTCCGGCCTGCTCCAGCTTGAAGCCCAGTCCCTCGGGCTTTTCCCGCAGGAAGTCCGCGATCTGGGCCAGCTCCAGGGCCCCCCAGAGCTCCTCGTCGGTGGCGTCGGGCTTGCCCATGCGGAGATTCTCCGCCACGGTGCCCGCGTAGAGCATGGACTTCTGCAGGGCGCAGGAGATGTTCTCCCGCACGTCCTTGGGAGAAAGCTCGTTCACGTCCCGCATCTCGGCGTCAAGAGGGCCAATGTGGGCATTGGCCCCTACTGTTGCCTGATGCCTGATGCCTGATGCCTCGCATCCCCCGTCCCCTGTTGCCTGATGCCTGATGCCTGATGCCTCTTCGGCAACGCCGAAGCGAAGGCTCCCCTTCGTCGGGGCCCGGAAGGCCAGCAGCAGCTCCGCCAGGGTGGTCTTGCCGGAGCCGGTGCCGCCGATGACGGAGACCCACTCCCCGGCCTTGATGTGGAGATCCACGTCGGTGAGGGCCGGGAGGGAGCTGCCGGGATAGGTGAAGCTCACATGGTCCAGATCGATGGCTCCGGAGAAGACACGGCCCTCGGCGGGGCGTTCATCCTCCAGCCCCGTGGACTCCGTGACCTGGCTCAGCCGCCTGGCGGCCACCCGGGCGTGGGGCAGCATGACGATCGCGAAGGAGACCGAAATAATGGCCCCCAGGATGATGTTGATGTATTGGATCATAGCGAAGACATCGCCGGGGGTCAGGCCGCTGCCCCGCTCCAGCCGGACGCCGCCCAGATAGACCACCAGCAGGGCCGCGATGTTCAGCACAAAGGCCGCCAGCGGGTCGATGATGGACATATTCACATTCGCCCGGATGATGTTGTTCGCCATGATGCGGGTGGCGTCGGTGATCCGCTCGTGGGCCTTCTCCTCCCGGTCAAAGGCCCGGATGACCCGGATGCCCCGGAGCCGCTCCCGGACCAGATCGTTCTGCTTGTCGCAGTACTCGTCGGAGACCTCCCAGAGATGGGCGATCTTCCGGCTCATGAGCAGCACCACGGCGATCAGCAGGGGCACCGCGCAGAGGATGATCAGGGAGAGCCAGAAGTCCTTCCGCATGCAGAGGAAGACGCCCCCCAGAAACATCAGCGGAATGATAATGATATTGCCGCAGAGCATGGAGACCACCCAGTTCAGGGTGCCCACGTCATGGGTGGAGCGGGTGACAAGATTGGAGGCGCCGATGCGTCCCACCTCCGCCAGGGTCATGGTGTGGACCTTGCGGAACAGGGCGGAGCGCAGGCTCCAGGTATAGCCGGAGATCACGTGGTAGACCACCCAATAGCCCCCGCCCACGGAGGCCAGGCTCAGCGCGGAGATTCCCAGCATCCAGCCGGCAGTTTTCAGAATATAGCCGAAGGTATCGGCTTCCGCAGCGCCGTAAACGCCCTTGTCCAGCACGTTGGACATCAGGGTGGGCAGCAGCAGATTGCAGACCGCCGAGATTGCCATCAGAAAGGTGGCCAGGGCGATCCTGCCCTTATAGGGCTTAAGATACAACAGAAGCTTTCGCATAGAGCATCCCCTCCTTTCGGGGAACAATTTGTCCTTTCATTCCAATTTCGGATCCGGTTTCCGGTTTTGTTTCCGTTTCCCGTCCTTTGCCGAGCTTTGTGTTACTGAAAATAGGCGCAAAAATACCGCAGCGAAGCAGCTCCCATCATGGCTGCGTCCTGCGGTTGCCATATGTCAGAAAGTTACTCGAACGGCGTGCCGAAAGCGGGAAGACGTTCCCTTTTTCGTTCGCCCCATATTCAGTTTACCCGATAACGACCTCACGATAACGCATTTCAGAAAACTCCTTTCCCGTCCGATCCCGCGGACCATTCTTTTTGGAATATACCATACGGCCTTCCGTTTGTCAAGCTCAGGTTTTCGCATTTCCACGGTTTTTCCCTTTCCCAAGGCCGCGTTTTCCCCATAACGTCAAAGAACCCCGGGGGAATCCCCCGGGGCCTTTGAGAAAAGAAGAGAAGAAATGAAAAGTACAGCGGCTTCGTCGCTATCGCTTACAGTTGCATCATAAGGGATATTTATGAACTGGATATGAATGGGGTGAAAACAAACCATAAAAGAATTATGAACGCCGGAGATTTTCCAGATATTCCACCACCCCGGCGATTGCGCCCTCGGCGCAGGGTCGGACCAGGCGGCAGCAGCCCAACGCCTTGACCGCGGGATCGCAGTCGGCGGGGGCGAAGGCCAGGTCCGCCTCCAGAAGCATCGAGGCGTCGTTCATGGCGTCGCCCACACAGACCAGCGTCTTCCTGCCCAGCCGCCGGGCCAGGGCCCGGGCGGCGCTGCCCTTGGCGGCCTCCTTCGCCTGCAGGTCGATGATCTTCATGGCAGCCCGGTCCGCCCGGAGCATGGGCCAGTCCCGCATGATCTGCTCGCAGCTGGCGGTGAAGTAGGCGTCCTCCTCGGGAGTTCCGCTGTAAAACTGCCCCACTGCCATGGTCCGAAAGCGGCCAAAGAGGGCCAGCTTGTGATAGCGCTCGGGGGCTTCGGCCAGGCTGACAGTCCTGCAGGCCACGCCCTGGGCCCGATAAAAGGCCTCGCGGACCGGCTCCTCCCCCACCAGATAGTGGGCGTCCACCCCCTGGACCTCCAGCCAGAGCTCCGGGAACCTGGCAACAAGGTATTCCAGCAGCTCCCTGCCCGTGGGCATCCAGACCGCGCCGGACAGCTCCTCGGTCCCGTAGTCATAGGCGGCGGCTCCGTTGTAGAGGATCAGAGGGGCGTTGGTGGGGATCCGGTCCTGATAGGGTCGGAACATGGGGGCGCTGCGGCCTGTGCCTACGGTGAAACGGCCGCCCCGCTCCGTGAAGGATCGGATGGCGTCCAGATTGGCTTGCGGGATGCTGCTGTCCGGCGCCGTCAGGGTGCGGTCGAAATCGGAAACCATGAGGATATCGGAAAAGTCGAGCATTTTGTTTGTAACCTTTCTCTTCTGTTTTATCGTGGCTTATCATAGGCCTTTCCTCTGAGAAAGTCAACGAAATTTCCTTGAAAAAAACGCAAAAAAATCACAAAAAAAGATTGCAATTTCGTTACAAATCGGTTATAGTAAAGCAAAGTGGATGAAAGTGGTTTAAAGTGCCATAAATTCCCATTCAATTCCCACAGATGGAGGAGGTGAGCAGGTTGTTTGGCAAGTATACGCACAATGTGGACCCCAAGGGTCGGCTCTTTGTCCCGGCCAAGCTCCGGGAGGAGCTGGGGGATGTCTTCTACGTCATGATCGGTCTGGAGAACAGCCTGCTGGTCTTCCCCGAGTCCAAGTGGGAGAAGGTCAGCGAGAGCTTCAACTCCGTTCCCCTCTCCGACTCCGGCGCCCTGCGCTATATCCGGGCCAACGTGGCCAAGTGCGAGCCTGACAAGCAGGGCCGCTTCGTGGTGCCCCCCATTCTGCGGAGCTACGCCCACCTCAGCGGCGACGTGACCTTCCTGGGCCAGGGCGACCACGCAGAGATTTGGGACGCCGCCGCCTACGAGGCCAAGGAGGCCGCCTTCCTGGGCGGACCCGACAACCTGGCCAACGCCCTGAAGGAGCTGGGACTGTGACGGACTTCCACCATATCTCGGTGCTGCTGGAGGAATCCATCGAAGCCCTGAACATCCGGCCCGACGGGATCTATCTGGACGGGACCCTGGGCGGCGCGGGCCACTCCTCCGAGATCGCCAGGCGCTTGACCACCGGCACGCTGATCGGCGTGGACCGGGACCCGAAGGCTCTGGCCGCCGCCGCCGAACGTCTGGCTCCCTGGGCGGAGCGAGTGAGGCTGATCCACGGGAACTTCCGGGATCTGGAGGCCATTCTGGACGGGCTCGGCATCCCCGGCGTGGACGGGATCCTGCTGGATCTGGGCGTATCCTCCCCCCAGCTGGATGAGGCGGACCGCGGCTTCAGCTATATGGCCGACGCTCCGCTGGACATGCGGATGGACCCCTCGGATCCCCTGACCGCCTGGGAGATCGTCAACACCTGGCCCCAGGAGGAGCTGCGGCGGATCCTCTACGCCTACGGCGAGGAGCGCTGCGCCCCCCTGATCGCCGCCGCCATCGTCCGGCGGCGGGAGCAGGCCCCCATCGATACCACCCTGGCGCTGGTGGACCTGATCCGAAGCGCCATGCCCCAAAAGGCCCTGCGGGAGAAACAGCATCCCGCCAAGCGCAGCTTCCAGGCCATCCGCATCGCCGTCAACGACGAGCTGGGTGCCGTGGACGCCGTTATGCGGCAGGCCATCCGCCGTCTGAATCCGGGCGGCCGTCTGGCTGTCATCACCTTCCATTCCCTGGAGGACCGCATCGTCAAGAACGCCATGGCGGAGGCGGTCAAGGGCTGCACCTGTCCGCCGGAATTCCCGGTCTGCGTCTGCGGCAAGAAGCCGACGCTGAAGCTGATCGCCCGCAAGCCCATCACCGCCGGCGAGGAAGAGCTGGAGGCAAATCCCAGAGCCCGGAGCGCAAAGCTGCGGGTCGGGGAGAAGCTGTAAGGAATGCCTGTCCCCACATTCACTGAATCGAGGTAGTACTTATGCCTGATAAATATTACAACTTCAGCGGCTCCGCGGCCTATGATATCCGCGGCACGGCGGTACCCAAGCCGCGGCCTGCGGTCCTGCCCGAGGAGAAGCCGATCCAGCACGCGAAAAAGGCTCCCAAAGCCCGACCCGCCATCGCGCCTCTGGCCCTGGTCGGTCTGGCGGTGGTGACGCTGCTGCTGCTGATGGTGGTCTACAGCTATGTGCAGCTCTATGAGGCCACCGACCGGGTAGGCACCCTGAACAGTCAGCTGGCCAGCACCCAGGCGGAGACCGCCAAGCTGCGCTCCACCTTTGAGAGCCGCATCGACCTGGCGGAGATCGAGGTCCGGGCCAAGGAGCTGGGCATGACCCTCCCCTCCTCGCGGCAGACCGTCTATCTCAACATTGCCGGCGCGGACCACGCGGAAGTCCTGCAGGTGGACCAGCGCAGCTTCGCTGAAAAGGCATGGGACGCCTTGACGGACAGCTTCCACGGTGTGCTGGAATATTTCCGCTGACCGTTCCATATAAGCTTAGCAGAAGGGGCGAGCAGGATGCCGCCCCTTTTGGCGCACAAGGCCCTTCATTCTGTGTAACCAGAGAGGTGAAACTCCTTGGCAAAAAAATCGAAAATCAAGCTGCTGCGGGAGCCTGTGCAGGCCTACGATCGGGAAAAGGCCAGTCACGGCGTACTGCGCAGAACCACCTTTATCATGATCTTCTGCGGCTTGCTGCTCTTTCTGCCTCTGATCTGGCAGCTGTTCCGGCTGATGATCCTGCAGCATGACCAATATGAGTCCAAGGCCATCAGCAACCAGACCCGCTCCACCACGGTGAGCGCCGACCGGGGCGTGATCTACGACTGCAACATGAACATTCTGGCGGCCTCCAAGACCGTGGAGAACGTCTTCATCGACCCCTGGGAGATCCACAACGCCGAGGAGGATGTGGACTTCATCGCCGAGGGCCTGGCCAAGATTCTGGACCTGGACCCCAACGACATTCGGGAGAAGGCCGCCAAGCTGGACCGCCGCTATGAGGTCATCGCCCGGAAGCGGGAGCTCGAGCAGGCCAATCTGGTCCGGAGCTTCATCAGCGACAACAATCTGACCGGCATCCACCTGGAGGCGGACTCCCAGCGCTACTATCCCGGCGGCTCCACCGCGGCTCAGCTGCTGGGCTTCACCAACGCCGAGAACCGGGGACAGGAGGGCCTGGAGTCCTACTATGACGACGTGCTGCAGGGCACCGCCGGCGCTGTCATCACCACCAAGGGCAACTACGAGACCCAGATGCTCTACTCCTATGAAAAATACTACGAGGCCACCGACGGCAATTCCCTGGTGCTGACCCTGGACTCCACGGTGCAGATGTATCTGGAAAAAAACCTGAAGGCCGCCATTGAGAAATACGATGTGAAGAACGGCGCCTTCGGCATCATCATGGACGTGAACACCGGCGCCATTCTGGCCATGGCCGTGGAGGGCAGCTACGATCCCAACAACTATCTGGAAATCACGGATCTCTCCGTGGTAGAGAAGCTGGACCAGCTCTCCGAGGAGCTCCACCGGACCGTAAAGGGGACCCCCAGCTACCAGGCCATCGCGGATCAGTACAACCAGCTCCAGGCCTCCGCCCGGCTGAAGCAGTGGCGCAACCGCTGCGTCTCCGACGGCTACGAGCCCGGCTCCACCTTCAAGACCATCACCCTGGCCGCGGCTCTGGAGGAGGGCGCGGTCAATCTGGACAACGCCTTCTACTGCGGCGGCGTCAAGATGTATAAGGACCGCGAGGCGCCCCTCCACTGCTGGAAGGACGGCGGCCACGGCTGCGAGACCCTGCCCCAGGCCCTGCAGAACTCCTGCAACATCGCCTTCGCCGACATCGGCCTGCTGCTGGGCGGCAGCTCCCTGTACGACTATATCGACGCCTTCGGCCTGTTGGAGCGGACGGACGTGGATATGTCCGGCGAAGCCCTGGGCGTCTTCCACTCCCGAAAAAAGCTCATGGAGAACGCCCAGCTCACCGCCGTGGTGGCCGGCCAGTCCGTGAAGCCCACCCCCATTCAGATGGTGCGGGCCATCGCAGCCGTGGTCAACGGCGGCTATGTGCTGAAGCCCTACGTGGTCTCCGAGGTGCTGGACGAAAACGGCAACGTCATTGAAAAGCACGGGAAGACCGTAATTCGCCAGGCCATCAGCGCCGACACCTCCAAGCTCATGTGCAGTCTGATCGAGTCCGTCGTCACCAAGGGCACCGCCGGCAACGCCAAGCTCCCCGGTTTCCGGGTGGGCGGCAAGACCGGCACCTCTGAGAAGCTGGACGTCTACGAGGCCGACGGCACCCTGACCAAGGACCGCATCGTCTCCTTCGTGGGCATCGCCCCCATGGACGATCCCCAGTATATCTGTCTGGTGGCTCTGGACACTCCCAGCCGTTCCACCGGCATATACATCTCCGGCGGCGTCATGGCGGCCCCCGTGGTCCGGGACATCTTCGCCGACACCCTGCTCTATCTGGGGGTCCAGCCGGATTACACCAACGTGGACATGAGCACCGTCAACGTGCAGATGCCCGACGTCCGGGATCTCACCGTGGAGGAGGCCGCCGGCGTTCTGGCCGAGCAGAGCCTTTCCTACACCACCGTGGGCGAGGGCGGCAGCGTCACGGGACAGATCCCCGCCCCCGGCGATCTTCTGCCCGGCAGCTCCAAGGTCATCCTCTATATGGACGCCGAGGTCCCCACCGATAAGGTGACGGTCCCCAAGCTCCGAAATCTGACCGAGGCACAAGCCCGGGCCGTTATGGAGAACAGCGGTCTCTATCTGCAGACCAAAGGCTCCTCCATCTACTACGCCACAGTCACCGATCAGTACCCCGCCGCCGGGACCGAAGTTCCCAGGGGCACCACCATCACCGTGGAGCTGACGGACCAGACGGCATTAGATTAGTGAAAAAATAATAATTCACGATTCATTATCCACTATTCACTTCAGTAAGGAGAATCCTATGAAGCTTTCAGATCTGTTGAAGGACGTTCCCGTGCTTGAGATGAACGTCTCTCCCGAGCTGGAGATCACCGGGGTCAGCTATGACTCCCGGAAGGTGAAGGACGGCCACATGTTTGTGGCCATCACCGGCTACGCAGCCGACGGGCACCAGTATATTCCCATGGCGCTCAGCAAAGGCGCGGCCTGCGTTCTCTGCGAGCGCAGACCCGAGGGGGAAATCCCCCACGTGCTGGTCCCCAATTCCCGGGTGGCGCTGGCTCAGCTGGGCGCCAACTGGTTCGGCCATCCGGCGGACCGGATGACCATTCTGGGGGTCACCGGCACCAACGGCAAGACCAGCATCACCTACCTGCTGAAATCCGTGCTGGAGCAGACCCTGGGAGCCAGGGTCGGCCTGATCGGCACCATCCAGAACATGATCGGCGATCAGTGTCTGCCCACGGAACACACCACTCCCGAGAGCTTCGAGCTGCAAAAGCTCTTTGCCGAGATGGCGGCGGCGGGCTGCACCCATGTGGTGATGGAGGTCTCCTCCATCGGCCTTTATCTGCATCGGGTGGACTGCATTCCCTTCGCCGTTGGCGCTTTCACGAATCTGACGGAGGATCACCTGGATTTCCACAAAACCATGGAGGCCTACCGCCAGGCGAAGGCTCTGCTCTTCCGGCGCTGCGGCTTCAGCGTCTTCAACATTGACGACAAGGACGTGGCCCGCACCGTGGAAGAGGCCGCCTGTTGGGCTCTCACCAGCTCCGCCGCCGGGAATCCCGCGGATCTGACGGCCTCCGGGATCCAGCTGGCCTCGGATCACGTGGCCTTTACCGCCTCCTACAAGGGCGAGTCCTTCCCGGTCCGGGTCCGGATCCCCGGGACCTTCACCGTCTACAACGCTCTGACGGTGCTGGGCATGGCCATTGGCCTGGGCATTCGTCCCCAAGAGGCCGCGGCTGCCCTGGCAAACGCCCAGGGCGTCAAGGGTCGGCTGGAGGTGGTCCCCACCCCCGGCAAGCCCTACACCGTTCTGATCGACTACGCCCACACCCCCGACGCTCTGGAGAACGTACTGCGCTCCGTGCGGGGCTTCTGCAAGGGCCGGATCATCGCGGTCTTCGGCTGCGGCGGCGACCGGGATCCCATCAAGCGGCCCATCATGGGCAAGATCGGCGTCAAGCTGTCCGATCTTCCCATCATCACCTCCGACAACCCCCGGACCGAGGACCCGGAGAAGATCATCGCCGACATCCTGAAGGGTGTCAGGGAGCTGAACAAGCCCTATCTGGTGGTGGTAAACCGCCGGGAAGCCATCGCACGGGCTATGGCCGAAGCGAAGCAGGACGACATCATCGTCCTCTGCGGCAAGGGCCACGAGACCTACCAGATTTTGGGCACTGAGAAAACGCATCTGGACGAGAGAGAAGAGGTCGCGAAAAACCTATGATTACTCTGAAACAGGCTGCCGCCTGGTGCGGCGGCACGGTATTACCGGAATATGAGAACGTGGCCTTTGCGGGCTCCCAGGTGGACTCCCGGCGTCTGGCGCCGGGCGAGCTCTTCGTGGCGATCCGGGCGGAGCGTGACGGCCATGATTTCATCCCGGCGGCCCTGGAAAAGGGCGCGGCAGCGGCCCTGGGCGAACGGCAGCTGCCCGGCGTCCCCATGATCGTGGTTCCCGACAGCCTGCGGGCCTGGCAGCAAATCGCAGCCGGCTGGCGCGGTACCCTGACCGGCACCCGCATCATCGGTCTGACGGGCAGCGTGGGCAAGACCACCACCAAGGAGATGACCGCGGCCTGCTGCTCCGCCCTGTTCCGGACCCAGTGGACCCGGGAAAACTACAACAACGACATGGGCGTGCCCAAAACCTTGCTGGAGCTCCGTCCCGAGACGGAATGCGCGGTGATCGAGATGGGGATGAACCACTTCGGAGAAATCTCCCGGCTCACGGCCCTGGTCCGGCCAGACGTGGCAGTGATCACCAACATCGGCACCATGCACATCGAAAACCTGGGCTCCCGGGAGGGCATTTGCCGGGCCAAGCTGGAAATCCTGGAGGGCCTTGCTCCGGACGGCACTGCCGTTCTCAACGGCGACGAGCCCCTGCTCCGGGCGGCGGCCATTCCCTGCAGGACGCTCCGCTTCGGGCTTGGCGCGGAAAACGAGCTGCGGGCAGAGGAGATCCGCCCCACGGAAACGGGCGTGGCCTTCACCGCCGTGGGCTTTGGCCGGCGGATCCCGGTGGAGCTGCCGGTGCCCGGGCGGCACTGTGTCATGAACGCTCTGGCCGCCATGCTGGCGGCCCGCTGCGTCGGCGTTCCTCTGGAACGCTCCGCGGAGCGCCTGGGGCAGTTTGAGAACACCGGTAACCGCCTGCGGATCAGCAGGCATAACGGCTTTATCATCATCGCCGACTGCTACAACGCGGGTCCCGAGTCCACCGCCGCGGCCCTGGCCGTCCTCCGGGACCGGCCTGCGGAGGGCCGCCGCATCGCGGTCCTGGGCGACATGCTGGAGCTGGGGGACTACGCCCCCGCCGCCCACCGCAGGGTGGGTAAGGAAGCCGCAGCCGCCGCGGATCTGATCCTGGCCTACGGCCCCCTGTCCCGGGAGCTGGCCGACGCCGCCGGGGAGAAGGCCCGGCACTTCGACAGCCGGGAGGAGCTGCTGGAGGCCCTGCGGAGAACCGCCCGACCCGGCGACGTCATA
>JAEEGL010818807.1_pt1 | contig 10687 bp, 5 predicted proteins | sample 9134231 | NCBI WGS metagenome assembly JAEEGL01 (sample SAMN16246548, study PRJNA631951) | gut metagenome | biome: gut microbiome; feature: rumen; material: fiber-attached | host: Bos | place: Iran: Karaj | collected 2018-10 | reverse complement strand
GTTGTATGTATTGTAAGAGATAGAAATAAAGGAAAAGATTCTGATAAAGTTCAAGAAGAAACTAATATTCAAAATGATAATAAAACTGATAAAAAAGAAAATAATAAAAAAAAAGAGGAAAGAAAAAAAGAAGATGATGAAAAAACATCTAATTTAGATAATGATCCTCATGCTTCTGCAGCAAATTTACAATCAAATAATAATATTAAAATTTATTCAAGTTTAGAAAAAAAATAAAATATTAATTATTTTAAATTTTGATTTATTTTAATTAATATATTGTTTATTTATATAAATATAATTTTTGATCAAATTATAAACATATTTTTGGGAATTTTATTAATCATTTATATAAATTATATTATTAAATAAATTTATTAGAAATTAATATAAAATTAAATATTTATAAAATATAAAAATTAAATTTATTTATTTCTTTAAATAAAATTATAAAGATTTTAATTTCATAATTTAAAAATAAATTTAAAATAATTAAAAAAATAATAAAATAATATTTTATGGATAATACTAATACAAAAAATAATAATTCAAATTTATTTGTAGTAAAAACAAATACATTTAGTTCAACAGAAACTAAAAATAATAATAATAACACAATCGAAACGAATATTAATTCAAAACCAAAAAATTCATATCATAATTCAACAACAAGTTTATTAACTAATATAGAAGAAATTCCAACAAAAACTGAAAAAAATGAAATTTCACCTCAAGAAGAAAAAATAGAAAAAAAAAAAGGATTAAAACAATATTTATATTCAATAAACTCATCATTAATAGATAAATCATATACATCTAAATCTTTATTTATATTTTCAAAAGACAATAAATTTCGAATTTTTTTGCAATTAATTCTCGCTTATGGTTGGTATAATTTTATTATTTATTTATTAATATTTATTAATTCTTTATTATTAATATTAGAAACAATAAAAGAAACCGAAAATTTAAGTGAAATTACAAATTATATTTTTACTTTAATATTTACTATTGAATTTCTTATGAAAATTATTTCATATGGGTTTGTTTTAGATGATAATAGTTATTTAAGAGATCCTTGGAATTGGTTAGATTTTATAGTTGTTATTACAGGTTTATTAAGTTTTTTTAATTCAATTAGTGTAAATTTATTTAGTTTAAGAATTTTTAGATTAATTCGTCCAATGAAATCAATTAATTATTTTCCAAATATAAAATTATTCATTTTATCTCTTATTAATAGTTTAAGTGACATGGGAACTTTATTATTAATTTCTTTTTATTTTTTTATCATTTTAGGTTGTTTAGGATTGACACTTTTAAGTGAAAGAATGCATTATAGATGCAGAACAACAAATGAAATAGTAAATGGAACTTTTCCTTTAAATTTAAAATATGTAAATAATTTATGTGGAGGAGAATTAAAATGTTATAATGAAAATAATACAATTAATTTATGTATTAATTCAATGGATTATTATCCGGATTTAATTACAAATTTTAGTTTAATACAAGAAGAAAATGATTATGAGGGTGTTAATTATGGAATAACAGATTATAATGATATTATTATTAGTATATTTACTAATTTTTTTACTGTTACTAGCGAAGGATGGTCGAATATAATGAATATGTATATGGATGGGTATAATATATATGTTTCTTTTTTATATTTTATAATATGTACTTTTATTAATTATTATATTATTTGGAATTTAACTACTGCGGTTTTGTTGTATAATTTTGAAAAAAATTTACAATTTAGTTCTATTGAAAATAAAATAAAAAATAATAAAAATAATAAAAATAATTTTTTGCAAGTTAATATTACAAATAAAACTGATATTGTATATAAAAAAAAATATAGAATGAAATATTTTCCACTTCAAAGTTTTCGTATTAAATCAAAAGGTTTTAGAGAATTTTTTCAAAGTATAAAATTACCTAAATGTTTTGCAAGATTTCCAAGAATATCTAAATATCATAAAAAATATAAAATAGGATATTATTCATATGTTATAATTGAACAACCAATAATTCAATTTTTTATTTATATGAGTATTATTTATAATGCATTAATATTAACATTTGATCGAGTTGACATTCCAGAAAAAGAAAATAATATATGGGAAATAAGTAATATAGTTTTAGTAATTATTTTTGTGGTAGAAAATTTATTTATTTTAGTCGGTCAAGGTTTATTATTTTTTAAAAATTTTTGGAATGATTGGGATTTAATAATAAATATAGTATCAATAATAGAAATAATAATAAACTATTCAAATAATAATAGAAATTCAAATAATTATACATCAATATTTCGAACATTAAGAATTTTAAGAATATTTAAATTATTTAGAAAATGGGAAAATTTTCAAGTTATTGTTCAAACAATTCAATATACAATAATTCGTTTGACAGATTATATATTATTATTTTGTTTATTTATATATATGTTTACGTTGTTAGGTTATTCATTTTTTAGTGGAGCATTAGTGAATGAAATTTATAATTTTGATAATTTTATTTCAAGTTTCATTACAACATTTTTAATTGTTATTGGTGATCATTGGTATAATATATTTTTTGCTTGTATTAGAAATGTTCATGCGACTAGAACTGAAACTTATGTTTATTTTACAAGTATTTTATTTTTTGGAAATATGATTATTATGAATATTTTTTTGGCTTATTTAGTTTATAATTTTCAAACAGCTAAAAAAATGTTTGAAAAAAATTTAATTGTTAAGAATTATATTAATAATATTAATTATTATGTAAATAGAATTCATGAAATACATTTAAGAAAAATTAAAAGAATTAAAAGTAATGATGATGAAGATAAAAATGGAATTAAAAAATTAGATAAAGTTTTACAAAAATTAATGCAAAAAAATTTAGTTTATGAAGAAGAATTTTTGTTTAAGAATAAAAATAAAATTGATTGGAATAAATATAAAGTTATTGATGAAAGTGATGATGAACAAATGAATAATCAAAAAGTTGTAAATTTTGAAAAAAAATTTAAAGGAGATAAAAAATATAATGATAATAATTTAGATGATAACATATCAATTGATATTGATCAAATTTATTCATTTTATAAATTTAATGAGAAATATAATAAACCATATAAAGGTGATAAACTTATTAATCATAATTCATCCAACATTTTGAAAACTGAAAAATTTTTGAGCAGTAATAATAATTTAAAAACTTTCAAAAATCTTTCAACTTTAATTATTGAAGAAAATAACACAACTATAAATAAATTAAGTAAATTATCTAACTTAAATTTTGTTGATTCAACAGATAATAAATACCATCTTAATCCAGTAGAACAAGATAATTTTATAGTATTTAATTTTGATGAAGAAGAAATTGAAAATAGATTAATTAAAAAAACCTCAAATACAGATTCTGAAAAAAATATAAATTATAATAATTTAGAAAAAAAAATATCTTTAGGAAATTCAATAATAATAGATAATATTTTATCTACAGAAAATGAAAATTATAATTCATCAAATTTAGAAGATATAAAAAAGAAAAAAATTTATTTTTTTTCAATTGTTTGGGATTATATGAAAAATAGTTCTTTATTTATTTTTCATAAAGATTCAAAATTTAGAAAAATTGTGAAAAAAATTGCCTATCATAAAATATTTAATTATACAATTTTATTGTTAATTATTGCTAATTGTATATTAATGTGTATTGATAATAATTTTATTAACACCAAATCAAAAAAGAAAAAATTTTTAAATATAAGTAATAAATTTTTTAATGTTGTGTTTCTAATTGAATGTTTATTAAAAATTATATCAGATAATTTTATATTAAATGATCAAGATGAATCACTTAATTTCTCTGAATTAAAAACTTTTTTAAAAGAAAATGAAAATAAAGATTTTTTAAATGATAATTCACTTGATTTATCAAATATTGAAAGTTTAAATGATTTAAATCAATCTAAAATAAATTTAATAAATGAAAAAATAACATCATTAAAAAATAAACCATATTTAAAAGATTCAACGAATATAATTGATTTTATTTGTGTTATTTTTGGAACATTAGATTTATTTGTTTCAAGAGATTTTTCATATTTTAAAACATTAAGAGCATTTCGTGCTATAAAACCAATAAGATTATTAGCAAAAAGTGATAATTTAAATTTAATGATAAAATCTTTAATAAAAAGTCTTCCTTCTTTAGGTAATGTAATATTAGTTTGTTTTTTAGCTATTTTTATTTTTGCTTTATTAGGTGTTAGTTTATTTAAAAATCAATTGAGATATTATTGTAGTAATTTAATATATAAAAATAAAGAAGATTGTATTAATAATGGTTATTCTTGGTATGAAAATCCTTATAATTTTAATAATTTTTTATGGTCTTTGTTAACTAATTTTGAAATAATGATGGCTGAAAATTGGGGAAATATTATGGCTATTGCAGGAAATAAATATAAAGATAGATGGATATATTGGTATTTTTTTTTATATGTTATTATTGGTTATATGTTTGTTTTAAATTTAATTGTTGGTGTTGTTATTGAAAAATTTAGAATATTAAAAGATCAAGAAAAAGAAAAAATTAAATTTATTACTGAACAAGAAAAAGAATGGATTAATTTACAAAATTTGATGATTAAATTTAAACCTAAATATATGTATCCAAATGAAGATGAAATTAGTCCTTTTAGGAAAAAATGTTTAAAATTAATTACTTCCAAATATTTTAATAATTCAATAATTATATTAATTATTTTAAGTTTATTAACATTATTAATTCAAATCGGATACTCTAACAAATATTATAATTATTTTTTGGATGCTTTAAATTATGTTTTTACTTTCTTATTTAATATAGAAATTGTTCTTAAAATATATGTTAGTAGAAAAATATTTTTTTTTGAAAATTGGAATATATATGACTTTGTTATAATTATTTTTTGTGATATTTGTTGCGTTTTAAATTTTTTACAATATGGAGGAATAATTCATACAAAATATTTAAATAGAATTCCAATTATTTTTAGAACATTTCGTATATTTAAAATAATAAGAAAAATAACATTTTTAAGTAAAATAAAACCCTTAATTGACACTTTTGGTTATTTTATTCCTAATTTAGGAAGTGTTGCTATAATAATGTTTTTATTAATATTAATATATGCAAATGTAGGAATGAGTTTTTTTGGTAATGTTCCTTATAGAAAAGCAATAAATAAAAACATGAATTTTAGAAATTTTTTTAAAAGTATTATTTTATTATATCAGGTAACAGCAAAAGAACATTGGACAGATTTTATGTATGAATTAGCTTATCATGATTGTAGAGATAATTCATCAGAAAAATATAAAAATGATTCTTTTTGCATGGAATATAATATAGTATGTTATGATGATAATTTAGTTAATTATACATCGATGACAAAATATAATATGTATTCATGTGGAAATAATTTTAGTTATCCTTTTTTTATTTCATTTATTATAATTGGTCCTTTATTTATAATGAGCTTATGTATAACAATGGTTATTGAAGGTTTTAATGAAGCAATGAATGATAATGAAGGATATTTAAATGTAGATTATATGCAAACCTTTTTAAAGATTTGGATGAAATATGATTACAATGGTATAGGTTTAGTAAAACCATATGAATTTGTATTGATATTAAAAGAATTATTACCTCCGATAGGTATTAATTATGATAGATTCATAGATAGAAGAAATTATAATAATGAAAAAGTATATTATAAATTATTAGCACATAGGCATCTTATAAATATTATTAGAGAAAATAAAATGAATATTCAAGATTTTCAACATTTATCAAAAGAAACAAAAAATGCTTATGAATTTGATGAATATTATATGACAAAAGATGGAAATTTTTTTACAACAGACACAGAAGTTATGTGTATTTTAAATAAATTAAATGTGATGCCTTGTGAATTAAAAGAAAAAGAAAAATTAAGTTTTTTAGAAAAAATAAAAGGAAAAATTTTCATACAAGATAGTAAAAGTCATGAAGAAGAAATTGAATCAAGTGAAGAAAGTGAGAGTAGTAATTTTTCAAATAATAATAAATCAAGAAAAAAAAATGTTTTAAAAAATAGAAAAAAATTTAAAGATTATTATGTTTATTTTGTTGATGCTTGTATTGTCTTAAGTAGATATATTATAAGTAGAATGAGTAATATTGAGTTTAATAGATTAAGAAATGAAATAGTTGATTTATATACTAAAAAATATTGGGTAAATGAATTTTCTGGAGATAAAAAATTTATTTCAAATCATATTTTTTTAGATGAAAAAAAATTAAAAAAATCTGATATTAATGTTAAGTTAAGTTTTCATTTAGCTATAAAAATGTTGTATAAAAAAGTTTTAAAAAAACATTTAATTAATGTTAGAAAAAAAATTTTAGAAAAAGAAGAAAATAAAAAACAAAAAGAATATTTAGATGAAATTGGTTCTGTTGATATTAAAAATAAAGAAAATAGTATTGGAGTATATAATGATAAAATGAGTAATATTTTTAATATAAGTAATAATGAGTTAAAAAAAGAGAAATTTAAAATATTTAATTATTCGAATACTTTAAGAAAACCAAATCAAAATATTAAAAATTTAGTTAATATGAATAAAAAAAAAATTATAGAACAAAAATCAATTAATGTTTTTAAAACTAAAAATAAATTACATAATAAATTTATAAATAATGATATATAAAATTTTTTTATTAAATTATATATATTTTTAATAATCTTTTTTGTTTATAAATTTTATTTATAATTTAATATGAAATATAATATTTTATAAAATTTTTCTAATTTTTATTTAATTTTATTTAAATCTTGTTTCTTTTCTTTTAAAAAAAAATAAATTTTAAAAATATAAAATAATATTATTTGAAATTTTAAATTTTATAAAAAAAAAAAAATTTTTCATGATTAATAGCTTATTTTATTTAAATATAAAATAATAAAATAATAATAATTATTAAAATAAATTTTATAAAATTTATAAAAAATATTAGGAAATAAATATTAATATATATATATAATATTGAAAATACAATTTTTTAATAAATAAAATGTTTTTAATTATATTTATAATAAATTTTTTATTTGAAATTTTTAATTAAATAAATATAAAAAAAAAATAATCATTCAATAAAATTAATATTCAAAGATATAAAAAACAAAAAAATATTATAATAAATTATATAATAATATATTATTAATTTAATATAAAATGGAAAATACTGAAAAAAATGATAATTTAATTAATTCAATATTATCATTTTCTTCATCTTCTTCAGAAGAACAAAATTCAAAAGAATTTGAAGTAAAAATTATATATTATAATTTAAATATATTTTAGATATTTATTTGTCCAAATGGTGAAACATATGATAAAGCTTTTAAATTAACAATAACTCCAACAATAAATACATATAAAAGATTAAAAGAAGACATAATTTATAATCAAAAACTTTCAAAAAGTTTAGAAGATAAAATGATAATATATAATTATAAAGGATTAGAAATTGATGATACAGATATTTCAATTTTAAAAAATAACGATATTTTATTTTTTGAAAATAAAAATAAACCATTTTCAACTGATAATTATATAAATGAATATCAAAAAATTGAATATATAAAAGAAGGTGGATATGGAAAAGTATATAAAGCAAAACATAATTTAACACAAAAAATTGTAGCAATTAAAAAAATAAACCTAAAAAATATAAAAACTAATGAATTATATAATATATCAAGAGAATCATCTTATTTATTTTCTTTAAAGCATAATAATATAATTAAAATATATAATAGTTATTTAACATTAAATGAATTATGTATTGTAATGAAATATGCTGAAGGAGGTGAATTAACAAATATAATAAATAAAGATAAAGGATTAGATGAAAACATATGTAAATTTTATTTTCGTCAAATTTATGAAGCTGTAAGATTTATTCATAATAATAATATTGTTCATCGAGATTTAAAACCAAATAATATTTTATTTAAAGATAAAGAAAGGAAAAAAATTGTAATAATTGATTTTGGAATATCAGGTCTTTACAATAAAAATATAAAAGAAGAAATAAAAGCAGGTACTGTATATTATGTACCTCCTGAAATTGCATTGAAAAAAGATTATGATTCTGACCCTAAAATAGATATATGGTCTTTAGGAATAATATTATATTTATTGAAATTTGGAAAATTTCCATTTGATGGCAAAAATAGGGAAGAAATTTTAAAAAATATTGGTTATAATACAATTACTTTTCCAAATAATAATATATCTACAACATTATTTAATCTTTTATTAGGTCTTTTAGAAAAAAATCCAATTAAAAGAATAAATATTAATTCAAATTTATTTGAATTGTGGTTCGAAGATAATATTTATACACCTATTAAAATAGAAGATAATGTTAAAACAAATTTACATTTAAGAACTCCTTCTCCTTTATTTAATCAAAGTAAAAGAAGAAATACTGTTTTTTATTCAACGAATAAAATAATTAATTTAATGACAATTATTCCTGAAAAAAAAAGAAATGATAAAAAAACTAAAACTACTAAGTTATTAACACAAGTTATAAAAAAAAATCCTCATTATATGAATCAAACTGAAAATCAAGTTAATAGAAATAAAAAAAAAAGCACATTTTTAAAAGATGGAATTAAATAAAAAAATAAATATTTTATTATTTTCTACAAATTGTAATTTTATTTATATTATAAGTTAAATTTAAATTAAATTATTTTTCATATTTATTAAAAAAATAAATAAACAAATATTTAAATTTAAATAAAAAAAAATAAATGCTTTCTGGGGGGCAAGAAGAAATCAAAAATAAGGATGATAATTTAATGGATTTAGATTTTATTGAAAATAAAGAAAATATTAATACACCAAATTTAATTTTAACTAAAAATAAATTAAAAGAAACTTGTAATAATTCAATGGTAATTGAAGAAGAAGGCGACCTCAATTATTATAAATTAAAAAACACAAAATGTTCAACAAGCACTTTTAATTCATCAGGAGTTTTAAGTTTTTCATCAGAATCAAATTTAACTAACGTAAATAATCAAAATAATTTAAATAATTTGCTAATTTATTCAGATAAACAAAATTTTTTAAATTTAAATTCAAATTTTTTGAATTTTAATTTTTCTTCTGAACAAGATAAATTTATATTTGTTTATGAATATTTAAATGAAATATATAATAATTTACTTTTAGAAGAGAAAAATATTAATATGCCAATTGAATATATGAAAAATCAAGAAGAAATTAATGAACAAATGAGAGCAATATTAGTGGATTGGTTAATAGAAGTACATTATAATTTTCAATTAAGACCACAAACATTGTATATTTGTATACAAATTATTGATAATTATTTAAATTTGATTAAAATTAAAAGAACTAAATTGCAATTATTAGGAATTACTGCTTTGTTAATTGCATGTAAATATAATGAAATATATTACCCGGGTTTAAAAGATTTTATAGAAATTACAGATAGAGCATATGAAATAAAAGAATTATTGAAATTTGAAAAAGATGTATTAAGAATATTAAATTATAATATAGTTAAGCCAACAGCCTTAGATTTTTATGAAATTCTTTCCAAAAGTTATAATTTTAATTCTAAACAATATTTTCTTGGTAGATATTTTATGGAAAGCACATTAATTGATTATAGAATGCTTAAATATAAATGTTCAACTATTGCATGTACTTGTGCTTATTTAGTTATGAAATTTTTTGGATTAAAAAATTATCAAAGTATATATAATAAAAATCTAAGTAATTCATCATCTGATGAAAATTCACAAAAATTAATTAAAGAAACTGCAAGAAAAATATGCTTTTTAATTAAAAATTTAGCATCTTTTTCATTAAAAAGTTTAAAAGAAAAATATAATTACCCTCCATTCGAAAATATAACATTTTTTTGTGATAAAAAAGATAAAAAAGAATAAATTATTAGTCAAATTTTATTTTTTTTGTTGATGGTATTAAAATGTATAAATGTGCTATATTTTTTTATTTATAATTAATATATAATTTTTAATTAATTTAATTTAAAATATATTTATTATAAATAATTTTTATTTTTATATTTAAAAATGTACCTTAGATATTATTTAAAAGATGGAAAAAGAATTTATACATTTAAATATGTAACTAAAGATGGAATAAAAACAGAAAATGCTCATCCTGCAAGATTTAGTCCTGATGATAAATTTTCTCAAGAAAGAATAACATTAAAAAAAAGATTCCATTTATTACCTACTCAAAAACCTGATGTTCAATTATAAAAACTTATTAAAAAATTAAATAAATTAAATATTTTTCTTAAAAATAATTTATTTATATAATATTTTCATAATTTTTAATATTATAAATATAATGTGAATAATAATAATTTTTCATAAAATAAAAATTGTTTTAAAAATTTTTTAATAATTTATAAAAGAAATTTTTTAAATCTTTGATTTTAAATATTAAATAATTTATTAAATAAAAATAAAATTTAAAAATATTTAATATTAAAAATTAAAACTATTATAATATTTATAATTTTTCATTTAAATTGGGGATTGGGGATGGGGGATTGGGGATTGGGGATTGGG
>JAEEGL014099079.1_pt1 | contig 10688 bp, 6 predicted proteins | sample 9134231 | NCBI WGS metagenome assembly JAEEGL01 (sample SAMN16246548, study PRJNA631951) | gut metagenome | biome: gut microbiome; feature: rumen; material: fiber-attached | host: Bos | place: Iran: Karaj | collected 2018-10 | reverse complement strand
CTTCCACCACTTTGCGGATGAATGCGCAGACTTCCTCAGCCTGTTCCTTGGTCGCGGTCTTGCCGGTGCCGATCGCCCAGATCGGTTCGTAGGCGATGACCACGTTGGCAAGATCTTCCGCCGTCATATTGAGCAGCGCCATCACGACCTGGCGGCACACGAACTCTTCGGTGACGCCGGCTTCTCTCTGCTCAAGGCTCTCGCCGACGCAGATGATGGGCTTCAGACCGGCTGCCAGGGCAGCGCGGGCTCTCAGGTTGACGGTCTCATCCGTTTCGCCGAAATACTGACGGCGCTCGGAGTGTCCGATGATGACATATTCCACGCCGGCTTCAGTGAGCATGCGGGGAGAGATCTCACCGGTGTATGCGCCGCTGTCCTTGAAGTGGACGTTCTGAGCGGCGACGTGAATGTTGGTGCCCTTGGTCAGATCCACCGCCACAGCGATGTCCGTGAAAGGCACACCGATGATCACGGTGCATCCCGCATCCTTCACCAGGGGGATCAGGGACTCGATGAGTTCCTTTGCCTCGCTGGCGGTCTTGTTCATTTTCCAGTTACCGGCGATGATTGCCGTGCGTTTTTCCTTATTCATATCCTTCCTCCTGGATCAGTCTTTATCGGTCATTGCGGTGATGCCGGGCAGTTCCTTGCCTTCGAGGAATTCCAGAGAAGCGCCGCCGCCGGTGCTGATGTGGGTGATGCGGTCTGCAAATCCGAGGGAGTTCACAGCTGCAGCAGAATCGCCGCCGCCGATGATGGAGGTGCAGTCAGCCTCTGCCAGTGCGCGGGCGACAGACTTTGTGCCTTCGGCAAGCTGCGGGTTCTCGAACACACCCATGGGTCCGTTCCAGACAACGGTCTTTGCGCTGCGGATCGCATCGCCGAACAGTTCCTGGGTCTTCGGGCCGATGTCCATGCCCATCTTGTCCGCGGGGATCTTGTCGCTGTCAACGACTTCGGTCTCAAGGACTGCATCGATGGGGTTCGGGAATTCGGATGTCACCACGGTGTCAACGGGGAGCAGGAGCTTCACGCCGTTCTTCTCGGCGCGATCGAGCATCTCTTTGCAGTAGTCGACTTTGGTCTCGTCCAGCAGGGAGGTACCGATCTCATAGCCCTTTGCCTTCAGGAAAGTGTACGCCATGCCGCCGCCGATGATCAGCGTGTCGGCCTTGTTCAGCAGGTTCTCGATGACGGCCAGTTTGTCAGCGACCTTGGCGCCGCCGAGGATGCAGACGAACGGACGGACCGGATTCTCGACAGCGTTGCCCAGGAATTCGACTTCTTTCGCCATCAGATAGCCGTTTGCGGATTCCTTCACGTAGGCGGTAACGCCGACGGTGGAGCAGTGCGCGCGGTGTGCGGTACCGAACGCGTCATTGACGAACAGGTCTGCGAGAGAGCCCAGTTCCTCGGAGAATTTCTCAACATTCTTTTCTTCTTCGGGGCGGAAGCGGGTGTTCTGGAGCAGAACGACGTCGCCGTCCTTCATCGCCGCGACAGCGGCCTTTGCGTTCTCGCCGACGACTTCATCGTCTGCCGCGAACAGGACATCCTTGCCGAGCAGCTCGGAAAGACGGACTGCGACCGGAGCGAGTGTCAGCTCGGGCTTTGCAGTGCCCTTCGGCTTGCCGAGGTGGGAGCACAGGATGACGCGTGCGCCGTTATCCACCAGATACTGGATCGTGGGAAGAGCTGCACGGATACGGGTATCGTCCGTGATCTTTCCCTCTTTCAGCGGGACATTGAAGTCGCAGCGCACAAGGACGCGCTTTCCGCTGACATTGAGATCTTCAACGGTCTTTTTGTTGAATTTTGCCATGTTGGATTCTCCTTTATCGAACGTATTTTTATAGTTCATAAATCTATGGTGAAACGGGCATGTCTGCCCCATTTCTTACCATTGTAATTATAGTATGACCCTCTGCCATCCTGCAAGGGAGCAGAGGGACGAGCCGGTCCGGAATTCGTGAAATTAACGGAATCTTTATGATTGTCCGGTAGCCGCCAGAAGTCCCGGGATCTCCCGAAGATCCTGAACGCGTAGGTCAATGGGCATACAGCAGCTGCCGTGGCGGTCTTTCGGGTCGTACAGACATGTACGGAGGCCGTACCGGATCGCGCCGTCCATATCCGACGTCAGAGAATCCCCGATCATCAGGACTTCTTCCGGCTTCAGATCCATCCCGTCCACCTCCCTGATCTGCCTGAAACAGCAGTCAAAAAAGGCTTCAGAGGGCTTGGATACGCCGAACCACCCGGAAGTGAACAGACCGCGGAACAGGCCGCGTACACCCGCTTTCACGAGCCGGTTCTCCTGCTGACCGGCAGGACCGTTGCTCGCCACGTACATGGGATACAGCGCAGCGAGTTCCGACAGCGTTTCTCTGGCGCCGTCCATCAGAATCCCGCTGTCGTGCAGCTGATGTCTGAAATAGGTTTCGAACGCGGGACCGTCCGCCCGGAATCCCAGATCTTCGAATATCCGGTTCCACCGGTCTCTGACGATATCGTCGAAGGTAATGATGCCTTTTTCCAGTTCGCGCCAGATGGCGCTGTTGATCACGGTAAATCGCTCAAACATCCACGGCTCGTAATCGGGCAGGCCGAATTCCCGGAATCCGCTGCGCATCGTTTCCTTCACATATCCCTCGAAATCCAAAACCGTATCGTCCACGTCCCAGAACAGTGCCCGGATCTCCATCTCCCCGACTCCTTTCCAAGCTGCCCCCGGCAATGCCGGGGGCAGCTGCAGTTTCCACACTTCCCGGCGTCAGCCGACACCGAGATATTCTTCCAGTGTGATTCCTTCCGCCATGATCTGGGCCGCCGCCGTCGTTCCGACGTACCGGAGATGCCAGGGCTCATAGTTGAAACCAGTGATGTCGCGGCTCCCTTTGGGATAGCGGAGGATGAATCCGTACTGCGCGCAGTTGTCAGACAGCCATTCAAACGCTTTCGTGCCTTCGAAGGACGTATCCATCAGCGTCTCGCTGTTGTCGGTCTCGTTGACGTCAAACGCCAGTCCCGTCTGATGCTCCGATGTGCCGGGAGGCGCGGTCCAGAATTCCGCGTTCGTTTCCCCCACCTGGGCGACCTTCGTCTCATAAAGGTTGCCCTGAAGCTCATAGTTTCTGTATCCGGAAACAAGATACAGACTGATGCCTTCTGCTTCTGCGGCGCGGATCATCTCTTCCAGCGCGCCGCTGGCAGTCTCATCCACGCCGCCGTAGGACTCCGGTACCGGATGATCCTTGTTGACGAGGATCACTTTCTCCCCTCCGACCACGCCGTACCATACACCTTCCTCGTCCTGCATCAGTCCTGAACGGGGCACGTCATCAACGAACTGCTGATCCGTTCCGGAGTGTTCCTCCGTTTTGCTTCCCACTGGCTGTTTGGGCCCGGCGGGGACCATCTCCGTCGGTTCGTTCCCGCCAGAGCGGTTCTTCAGGATCGACGTGCCGAGCGCCGCGATCAGGATCAGTGCCATGACGGCAGCTGCTCCGCGGATCCAGCGGTTCTGTCTTCCGACGGATACCTCTGATTCCGTATCGCCGTTCCCAGCCGTATCTGTCCCGGTGATCACTGCTTCAGCACTTTCGGCAACAGGCTCCGTCTCCGTCACGATTTCCAATGACGGTGTTTCCGCCGGTTCCGTTTCCGCTGCGGGAGCTGCCATTTCCTGTTCCGGCGCCTCTTCGGTTCCGGTTGCGGAATCAGAGATCAAGGAAGCAACTTCTTCAGGAACCGCTTCCGTATCCGTAACATCCTCTCCCTCGGAGATCGGTAAAGAACCAGTGATCGTTTCCGGCTCAGCGACCGAATCCGCGGCCGTCTCCGCCGGTTCAGCGGAGACCTGCTCAAGCGCTTTTTCCTCACCCGCATCGGTGCCGGGAACTGTTTCCAATGTGCGTGCGGTCAGGCAGAACGTTTTCCTGAGGATATCCTCTTCGGAGGCACCGTCCTGTGCGCGCACGGTGGAGTCGAGTTCTCCGCCTTTCGGAAGCGGGAAACGGTAATTGCGGCGTGTTCCCAGAAAACAGATCCGCTGGAACCTGAGGTCGTAAACGTCATCTCCCGGTTCCATGGACCTGATATCGCCTTCCTCCGCGGAGAACGGGAGGATCTCGTTGGCGGTGATGATCCCGCGGTCAGAGACCGTGCAGAATCCGTCAACGGAAGCGAGCCTCGCCGCATCCAGTCCGAAGGACAGCAGCGTCAGGAACAGCAGGACGCCGTCCACAGCCGCCATCACCAGAAGCGGACTGATATCGCCGGTATTGGTATAAAGATAGTAAAGGAGCCCGGAAACGGGCAGCGCGCCTGCGAGGAAATAAGTCATGTGCTCCAGAAAACTCTGTCCGCAGACAGAACGGAAGATCCTATTCTGCTGTGCCTGTGTAAGCATCACCGTGTAAACGGACCGTTCCTTCACGATTTTCGCCGCCCTGCATTCCAGCGCGGACTGAAGGGCTTTTGCCGCCGTGAGCAGTCCGCCCGTCAGGCAGAGGAACATCACGCTCTTCCGGTACGGCACGATCATTTCCGGAACGAAGCGTCCGGTATATAGCGCCGCCGCCATGCCCAGAAGGGCAACCGCGAAAAGGCTCCACAGCACTGCGTCTGTGGCGCATCCTCTGATCGTCCTGGCGATATCGCGCTCATAACTGCGCTGCCGCCGCTGCGTGTTGTTCAGGCTCATTCTCTTCTCCTTCGATCCGATCTCAGCAACTACAGAATATCGGGTTCTTCCCTTCCAGTCAATTCACCTCGGGTGCGCAGGGACGCAAAGCCCTGCTGGCGAAGCGCCTCATAGACACCGATCGCCACCGAGTTGGAAAGGTTCAGACTTCTTGCGCTGTCATCATCCAGCATGGGGAACCTCACACAGCGGTCATAGTGCGCTGCCAGGATCTTTTCGTTGATCCCCCGGTCCTCCCGCCCGAAAACGAGATAACATCCGTCCGGATAGGTCACGTCGGAATAGATCTTCTGCCCCTTCGTGGTAAAAAAGTACATCTCGCCCCGGTTTTTCTCGAAGAAATCCCTGGTGCTCTCATAATATGTGATGTCCAGCAGATGCCAGTAATCCAGTCCCGCCCGTTTGAGTTTTTTATCGTCCACCGTGAAACCCATGGGCTTCACCAGATGCAGTCTGGAACCGGTCGCTGCGCATGTGCGGGCGATATTGCCCGTATTCTGCGGGATCTGCGGTTCCAGCAGTACGATATTGATCATGCCTTCTTTTCCTCCTGCTCCCGCTTTTCCTGCTCCTCCTGCTTAGTGGTTCGGAGAACGTCCAGCACCGCGAAGACGGATTCAATGGGATCCTCACCGTTTTTGACATCGACAGCAAGGTATTTTTTGCCTCTGGCGGAATAGTATACCCTGCCGGGAAGTTCCGCGACCGCATTGCGGATCTGCAGATCGGAGAAATTGTCACCGTACAGCAGGATCGCCGTTCCCTGCCTGCGGATCTCGTAGATGCCGAGCCTTGCCGCATTGGAACGGGCAGACGAAACGCTGCAAAGAAGTTTAACGGGATCCGGAATGGGCCCGAACCGGTCCCGGATCTCCTCCGTGACTTCGTCATAATCCTCTTTGCATGTGATGTCCGCGATCCGCTTATAGATGTCGATGCGGTTCTCGTTGTCGCTGATATAGTCCTCCGGGATATAGGCGGAGATCTTCAGATCGATCTTGCATTCCTGCTGTGTCTCAGGAGCGGGCAGGCCCTGTTCGTCCCTGACCGCCTGCTCCAGGATCCGGATATACGTGTCGTACCCCACGTTCTGGATATGTCCACTCTGTTTTGCAGACAGCACGCTGCCGGCGCCGCGGATCTGCAGATCGCGCATGGCGATCTTGAACCCGGAGCCGAAGGAGGTAAAATCCCGGATGGCAGCCAGCCGTTTGGAGGAGACCTCCGTGAGGATCTTGTCCTTGCGGAACAGGAACCACGCGTAGGCCCTCCTGCTGGACCGCCCGACCCTGCCCCGGATCTGGTAAAGCTGCGCCAGCCCGAGATTGTCTGCGTCCTCCACGATGAGGGTATTGCAGTTCGAAACGTCCACGCCGGTCTCGATGATAGTGGTGCAGACCAGAATATCGCATTCTCCCTCCACCAGTTTCTTCCACACGGCGGAAAGCGCTTCCTCGCTCATCTGTCCGTGTGCGACCTCCACCCGTGCTTCCGGGATCATCTCCCGGATCTTCATCGCGGTCCGGTCGATAGATTCCACCCGGTTGTGCAGATAATAGACCTGTCCGCCGCGGGCGAGTTCCCGTTTGAGCGCGTTGCGCACCGTGGTCTCGTCGTATTCGGCCACATAAGTCTGGACCGGGTGACGGTCGACCGGCGGGTTCTCGATGGTGCTCATGTCACGTATCCCGCTCATGGCCATGTTCAGGGTCCGTGGGATCGGCGTGGCGGAGAGCGTCAGGACGTCCACGTTCGGGAACTTCCCTTTCAGTTTTTCTTTATGTGCGACTCCGAACCGCTGTTCCTCATCGATGATCAGCAGTCCGAGTTTCTTGAATTCGATATCTTTCTGCAGCAGGCGGTGCGTGCCGACGGCAAGATCCACGGATCCGTTCCGGATCCCGGCGACCGCTTTTTTCATATCCTTGGACGAGACGAACCGGGACAGCATTGCCGTCCTGATCGGATACGCCTCCATCCGCTCCATCACGGTGCGGTAGTGCTGCAGAGCAAGGATCGTTGTCGGTACGAGCATCGCGACCTGATAGCCGTCCGAGATCGCCTTGAACGCCGCGCGCAGGGCGACTTCGGTCTTGCCCACGCCTACGTCGCCGCATAGCAGGCGGTCCATGGGTTTCTTCGACTGCATGTCCTTCTTGATCTCGTCGCTGCTGCGCAGCTGGTCCTCGGTCTCCTCGTAGGGGAACCTCAGTTCGAAATCCCGCTGCCAGTCCGTGTCTTCCGAGAACTGGATCCCTTCCGTCTTCTCCCGCTTCGCATAGAGCTCGATCAGTTCCTTGGCCATCTCCCGCACGGAGCGGTAGACCTTCTGTTTCGTCTTCTGCCACTCCCCGGAATTCAGGCGGTCCAGCGTCACCTTTCCGTCATCCTTGGCGGTGATATAGGGAGAGACCATATCCAGTCCCGTGACCGGCACATAAAGGGTATCCCCGTCCCTGTAGCGGATCTTGATGTAGTCCGCCACATAGCCGTGATGGTCGATGCGGTGGATCCCGTCGAAGATGCCGATGCCGTGATTGCGGTGGACCACGTAGTCCCCGGGATTCAGGTCCTCCAGACTGCCGAACGCTTCGGAAGCCTTCACCGGCTTCCGCGGGGTGTTTCTCCTCACCTGACGATTCTCACTCGAAGAGGCGATCAGCACGACCTTCAGCGGCATGATCTCAAATCCGGAGGAAAGCGTCCCCTCCAGCACCGAGACCTTACCCGAAGGCGGAAATCCGCCCTGACTCACTTCAGCGGGGATCCCCTCCGCGGTCAGATCTTCGCACAGGGCTTTCGCGCCGCGGCTCGTTCCCGCCAGTACCGCCGGGCGGTATCCCGCATACAGATATCCCTGCAGGTCTTCCTTCAGGACTGAAACGGCTCCGCTCCAGCGGGGCACCGCATTGGAGTTGAGGTTCACCACCGCTTCCAGAGGCAGATCGCCGACGCTTCTTGGAAATACGTCGCAGAGAATCCGGTTCCTTCCGGCGGTCATGTCCCCGTAATCTCCGTAGAAATGTCCCTGTTCCCGCGCGTACATCCCGGTCTCCTTCAGGGCTTCCAGGTCATAAGTCGCGTGCTCTGTCAGGAATTTGTATCGTTCTTCCAGTTCTTTCGGCTCCGCCAGAAACAGCACAGCGTCAGGAAGATAATCCAGAAGCGTTTCCGGCCGGGGATAGCAGACGGAGAGATAGCGGTCTGTGCAGACGGGAAGGATCCCCTCCGCCATCTCACGCATATCCCGTTCCACCGTTTTTTTCAGCTGTCCTTCCGGCAGTCTGCGCGCGAAAGCGCCCATCGCTGCTGCCGCATCCTCACCGAAGGAGATCTCACGCGCCGGAGAGATCTCGCACCGGACACGGTCAACAGTCCTGCGCTGCGTATCAACAGCGAATTCCGAGATCCGCTCGATCTCGTCGTCGAAAAACTCGATCCGGATGGGCATGTCCCTGTCTGCCGGGAACACGTCCACGATCCCGCCCCTGTGGGCATACTGTCCTCTTCCCTCGACCCGGTCGCAGCGGGTATACCCCGCGGAAATGAGATTTCTGGACAGTTGTCTGGGATCCGCGGTACCGCCGGTCTCCAGAACGATGCCTCTTTTCAGGTAGGTCTCTTTCGGCATCGTCTTCAGACACAATGCCTCAACGGAACAGCAGACGACCTGCAGCTGTCCTTTCGCGGCTTTCCCCAGCGCGGTCAGACGGGCGATCTCCTCGTCATGGGAGATGCCTTCCACATCCAGAAGCGTGATCTCGCGGGAGGGGAGTGCCTCAACGCCGGTCATGCCAAGCGCTTTCAGATCTTCCGAAGCGCGGAAGGCGTCCGCGTCGTTTTCGCAGACCAGGATCACCGGTCTGCCGGACGCGATCGCGAATGCGCCGGCACAGACCGTGCGGTGGATCCGGTGCACACCGAAAAGTGCGGCCGCTTTTGAAGGCTTCCGCACCGCGGAGATCAGAGACTGAATCTGTTCGCTTTTCGACAGTTCTTCTAGGATCGTCATTTTGTTCCTTTTCCGTTGTATTTACTCTGGGCGAGACCGAATTCCCCGCGAACCATCAGTTCGGCAGCTGCGGCGATATCGCCGTAGCGTGCCCTGACGGCTTCCATATCCGCGGAGGAAGGCCTTCCCAGCACATAATCCACCAGTTCGTCCCCGGTCGGCGCGTCCCCGCCGATACCGATCCGGATCCGGAGAAAACGGTCGCTTCCAAGGCAGGAAATAATGCTTTTCAGTCCGTTGTGTCCGCCGGCAGAGCCCTTGTCCCTCAGCCGGATCGTTCCGGGAGCCAGCGTGATGTCATCGCACAGGACGATCACCTGCTCCGCGGGGATCTTATAATAGCGGGCGGCCTGGGCGATGCTGTTGCCGGACAGATTCATGAACGTCTGTGGCTTCAGCAGGAGGACCTGCTCGTCGCCGAACTTCGCGGAAGCGGTCATGCCCTGGAACTTGGCGCGGTCAACCCTGACGCCCTTCTCCTGAGCAATGGCATCCAGCGCCATGAACCCCATATTGTGCCGGGTCGCCTCATATTTCGCCCCTGGGTTGCCGAGACCGGCGATCAGCCAGCGGATCCCGCTCTGTTTCCGTTCAAAAAGTCTCCAGTACATGGTCGTCCTTTCCGCACCGCAAGCCCCGGGACGAAACCGTCCCAGGGTGTGGCAATTTCTGTGTTTCTGTATCAGTCGTCCAGTTTCAAAACTGCGGTGAACGCTTCACTGGGGACTTCAACGGTGCCGAACTTGCGCATCCGTTTCTTTCCCTCTTTCTGCTTCTCCAGCAGTTTTTTCTTTCTGGTAATATCTCCGCCGTAGCACTTGGCAAGAACGTCCTTGCGCAGCGCCTTGACTGTCTCACGGGCGATGATCTTGCCGCCAACCGCAGCCTGGATCGGCACCTCGAACAGCTGCCTCGGGATGTATTCCTTCAGTTTCTCCGCCGTTTTCCGACCGCGGGAATAGGCATTATCCGCAAAGATGATGAAGGACAGCGCATCGATGGGTTCTCCCGCAATGAGGAAATCCAGACGGACGAGTTTGCTTTCCCGGTAGCCCTTCATCTCATAGTCGAAGGAGGCGTAGCCTCTGGTCCTGCTCTTCAGTGCGTCAAAAAAGTCATAGATGATCTCGGCAAGCGGCAGTTCATAGTGGAGATCCACTCTGGTCTTGTCCAGATACTTCATGTCGAAGAAGGTGCCTCTGCGGTTCTGGCAGAGGTCCATGATCGCTCCGACATATTCCGTGGGTGAGAAGATATGCGCGTCCACCACCGGCTCCTCCGTCAGCGCGATCTGCGCCGGATCCGGATAATCGGTGGGATTGTCGATGAGTTTCACGTCGCCGTTGGTCATGGTGATACGGTAAACGACGCTGGGGATCGTCGTGATCAGATCAAGATCGAATTCCCGCTCCAGCCGTTCCGTGATGATCTCCAGATGCAGCAATCCGAGGAAGCCGCAGCGGAATCCGAAACCCAGCGCGCCCGAAGTCTCCGGCTCATAGGAGAGTGAAGCGTCGTTCAGCGCCAGCTTGGCCAGTGCGTCTTTCAGCGATTCATAATCTGCGCCGTCCGCGGGATAGATGCCGCAGAAGACCATGGGCACCGCTTTCCGGTATCCGGGAAGCGCTTCCGCGCATGGACGGTCCGAACCGGTCACCGTGTCTCCCACACGGGTGTCCGCCACGTTCTTGATGCTGGCGGTGATGTAACCGACCTCTCCCGCGGAAAGTTCACCGCACGGCTCGTGCGTAAGCGCGCGCATGTGACCGACTTCCACCACCTGAAATTCCGCGCCGGTCCCCATCATGCGGATCCTGTCTCCGGAACGCACAGTTCCGTCGAAGACGCGGATATAGACGATGACGCCTTTATAGCTGTCATACGCGGAGTCGAAGATCAGGCAGCGCAGCGGCGCTTCCGGATCGCCGGAAGGAGCGGGGATATCGGTCACGATCCGTTCCATGACCT
>JAEEGL013776908.1_pt1 | contig 10688 bp, 6 predicted proteins | sample 9134231 | NCBI WGS metagenome assembly JAEEGL01 (sample SAMN16246548, study PRJNA631951) | gut metagenome | biome: gut microbiome; feature: rumen; material: fiber-attached | host: Bos | place: Iran: Karaj | collected 2018-10 | reverse complement strand
TGAACCGCCCCAGGTGACGCTGCTGCCAGCGGGCATGAGTGACTTGACGAGCTGGATGGCCTCGTCGGCTGTGGCACAGTAGTGTGCATTGAAGTTGCGGCGCTCCAGGTGCTTGATGATGCGCCCGGCGAGCAGTTCGTTATGGATTTCGATAGGTGTCATATAAATTTAGTTTAGAGTTTAGAGTTTAGAGTATGGAGTTGATGAATTTTAAAAGAGATCGATGATTTTAAGGGAGCCCCAGATGATGGCGGCATAGCGTAGCAGTTTGCCGATGGTCATGGTCAGGAGGACAATCCACACGTTGGAGCGCACGTAGCCCAAGGCAACGCTGATGGCAGTGCCAAGCATCGGGACAAAGGCAAAAAAGCCCATCCACGCGCCGCGGTTGTGCATGAAATGCAGTGCCCGGTTGAGTTTTTCCTCGCTCACATGGGCATATTTCTCAATCCATTCAATTTTTCCCAAGTGGCCCAGGTAGTAGCAAGTCATGCCGCCGCTCACGTTACCTGCCAGCGCCACAAACAGGCTGGTGACGGGGTCCATGTGCAACGGCCCGACACAGGCGATGACCAGCGCCTCGCTGCTAAACGGGACGATGCTGCCGGCTAGGAACGACCCCAGAAACAGTCCAAAGTAGCCCCACTGGGTGAAGAATTGGATAAGAGTGTCGAGCATATTAGTTTTTAGTCCTTAGACTTTAGACCTTAGACTTTAGTCCTTAGTCCTTAGTTCTTTTATTTGAACAACTGTTGTGTGAAGATGATCAGGTAGTCGCGCCAGTTGGCCCACTCGTGGCCGGCACCGCTCTCATGATAGGTGTAACGCAGGCGGTTCTTGTCCAACATTTTCCTGAACTCGGCATTGTCCTTATAGAGGAAGTCATCTTTGCCGATGCCTATCCAGTACAAGCGGGGACGTTGCTTGAACTGGGTTACCAACTTGGCCTCCAGGTCATCATAGATTTTGCTCTTGCCGTGGTCCATGCAGCTGATGGCAGCCGATAACAGTCCCACATAGGCAAAGTCATCGGGCTGGTTGGCGCTGATATAAAGTGTATGGTAACCACCCATCGACAGGCCGGCAATGGCGCGGTAGCGCTTGGCGGCACGGGTGCGGTAGTTGTTGTCCACCCAGTTCACGACATCGTTGAAGCTTTGCTCAAACGTGCCCTCCATCCACTGTTTGTGGGCAAATGAGGGTTGCTCGTTGTTGTTGGGGCCCATGCCCGGTGCGGCGGGCGTGTCGGTGTGTCCGTTGGGCATCACGACGATCATGGGCTCGGCCTTGCCAGTGGCGATGAGGTTGTCCAGCACCTGGGCGGCATGGCCCTGCTCCAACCAGACGGTCTCATCGCCGCCTGTGCCATGCAACAGATAAAAGACGGGATATCGCTGCCTGCCCTGCTCGTAGCCAGGAGGCAGGTAGATCATCATGCGACGTTTGGCATTCAGGGTGGGGGAGTCGTACCATACCGCCTCGACCGTGCCGTGCGGCACATCGTGGACCGCTACAGGGCAATCGCCGTTGGGGTCGAGCACAAAGGTGTTCATCACGGTTCTCACGTCGCGCAGTACCTGGGCGTTCTCGTTGTCGATCGCCTTCACGCCGTCGATGATGAAATAGTACATATACAAGTCGGGCTCCAGGTCACGCAGGGTGATGCTCCAGGTCTCGTTACCCGTGTGCTTCATCAACGTGTCCAGGCGCGAATCAATGATCAGGCGCACGGTGTCGGCATTGGGAGCTTTGACCTTGAAGGTGACAGATCCGTCCTTGGCAATGTCCGGGCTGTGGACAGGAGGAGCCATGAATCCCTGCTGGGCACCCATCGTGAATGCAGCTATAATAGCGATAAACAGAATTAAATGTCGTTTCATAATGCTGATAAATGAATTTGGTCAAAAAGTTTTTGCAAATGTACAAAAAAACGCCGCAACGCAAAACGATTCGCCCAACATTTTGGAGCCACTTCACTCTCGGCCCCACGCTAAGATTTTTTTCAAACAACTTGAACAACGATAAACAACCAAGACAACAATTATTATTAGACATTAGACTTTAGACGTTAGCTGGCATCCACACTGTAGGGCCTCGCCTTGGCGTGGCCTCATCTACCCGCCCCACGCCAAGACGCTAAGTTTTTTTCAAACAACTTGAATAACGATAAACAACCAAGACAACAATTATTATTAGACTTTAGACATTAGACGTTAGACGGCATCCGCACTGTAGGGCCTCGCCTTGGCGTGGCCGTACGCAAGGAAAAGGGGACGGCTCTTCTGGATGAAAAATGCTTGCATTTTCGGACTGAAGAACCGTCCCCCCGATACCACTCAGAAAATTCAGATATTTCAGTTGTTTGATTGAAGGAGCGCGGATGCCCCCTTTAAACTCTAAACTTTAAACTTTAAACTGCGAGCACCAGCGAACTGATGCCAATCAGTTCAATTATTGTAATTCGTAGTTTCTAAAATCTGATCAACTGTTCAGAATGTAGGTGAGTAGCGTCGTCACGTCGGTCAAGTTGATCACACCGTCGCCGTTGTAGTCGCCTGCGGGACAACTGGATACCGAGGGGCTCTCGTTAAGTATCAGCGTGAGCAGCGTGGTCACGTCGGTCAAGTTGAGCACGCCGTCACCGTTCACGTCACCAGGCAGGTTGGCCTCGATGGGTACCCAGTTCGAGCCGTTCCATCGGTAGGGGTTCCAGTACTTGGCAGCAGCGGTAGCGCGGTGGGCATTGGTGAACACGTTGCTCTCGCCAGTGTTGTACAATGTGTACAGGTAACCCTTGCTGGAACTGGAGCGTGTGGGCAGGCTGTTCACCAGCGTGGTCATGCCGGCTTCGGTCATCTGGTTCTGGTAGCAGGTGAGGTTATTGAGTGCGTTGCAGCCCTGCACATTCAGCGAGGTCAACTTGTTATTGTGGCAACGGATTTCGGTCAGTGCGCTGCAGCCCTGCACGTTTAACGATGTCAGCTGGTTGTTATAGCAATAGAGGTGCTGCAACGTCGTCTTGCCTGACACATTCAGCGAGGTCAACTTGTTACTGTAGCAATTGAGCTCTCTCAGCTTGGTGTTGTCGGTCACACTAAGCGAGGTGAGCTGGTTGCTAGCACAGTTAAGATTAGTCAGGTTGGTTAAGGCCGACACATTGAGCGAGGTTAACTTGTTGCTGTAGCAGTTGAGCGTCGTCAGTGCCGTGTTGCCGCTCAGGTCGAGCGAACTCAGGTTGTTGCTGGAGCATTCCAGCCAGGTCATCGCCGGGCAGTTGGTGATGACGAGGGTCGATAGCACGCTGTTGCTGCTGATGCTGGCCTCGGTCAGGTTCGGGTTGTAGCAGGCATTGACCGTGGTGAGCTGCGGCTTGTTGGTCACTGTCAGGCTCGTGAGCTTGGTGTTATGGCAGCTGAGGTTTTTGAGCTTGCTCATGTTGTTCAGCCTCAGCTCGGTGATGCCCGTGTTGTAGCAGTACAGGCTCTCCAGGTCGGTGCAGCCAGCCAAATCGTAGATGGTTGTCAGGTTGCTGTTGTTGGAGCATTCTATAAAGGTTATTGCATGAGTGCCCGTGAGGTTGAGGATGGTCATTTTATTGCCGTAGCACCACAATTCCTTCAGGGCGCTGTCGTCCACCACGTGGAGCGTAGAAATGGCATTGTTGTAGCACTTGAGCTCTGTCATTGCCGTGCAACCCTCGAGTTGAAGCGTTGACAGCTTGCTGTTGCCCGTGATTGTGGCCGTCGTCAGCGACGTGGATAAATTCAAATTAACAAGGGTCAAGTAGGACTTATTATTCAGCGTGAACGACGTGATTTTATTGCCTCCACCGTACAGTGTCTGCAGTTTGGTCATCGAGTTGCAGGCGCTCAGGTCGGTGATCTGGCAATCGTAGCAGTACAACTCGATGATGTCTGTGCACTGGGCCAGGTTCGTGATCGACGACAGGTTGGCGTTGTATTGGCAATGCAGGTACTTCAAGGCCGTGCTACCGGTCAGGTTGAGCGAACTCAGGTTGTTGCTGTAGCATTCCAGCCAGGTCATCGCCGGGCAGTTGGTGATGTTGAGGGTCGATAGCACGCTGTTGCTGTTGATGCTGGCCTCGGTCAGGTTGGGGTTGCCGTAGGCATTGACCGTGGTGAGCTGCGGCTTGTTGGTCACTATCAGGCTCGTGAGCTTAGTGTTATAGCAGCTGAGGTATTTGAGTTTGGACAGGTTGCCTAGGCTCAGCTCGGTGATACCCGTGTTGTAGCAGTACAGGGTCTCCAGGTTGGTGCAGCTGCCGATGTTCAGCGATGTCAGCGACGTGTTGGGCGCGCAGTCCAGAATGGTGAGCGCAGTGTTGGTGTTCAGGTTAAGCGAGGTGAGCGCATTGCCGTAGCAGCGCAGGTCCTTGAGCGCGGTGCAGCCCGAGACGTCAAGCGTGGTCAACGCGTTGTTGTAGCACTGGAGGGTGGTCAGCGCCGTGCAGTTGTTGATGTTGAGCGTCGCCAGCTTGCTGTTGCCCGTGATTGTGGCCGTCGTCATCGACGTGTTGCCGGTGAGTCGGGCATAGGTCAGCTGGGACTTGTTGGTCAGATTAAACGTCGTGATCTTGTTGTTGCGGGCGTACAGCGACGCGATATTGCTCATCGAGTTGACGGCGCTCAGGTCACTGATCCTGCAGTCCTCGCAGTCCAGGTAGGTGATGGCCTTGCAGTCGGCCAGGCCTGTGATGGTAGCCAGGTTGGCATTGTAGTAGCAGCGCAGGTCCTTCAACGCCGTGTTGCCCGTGATATTGCGCGTGGACAGATTGTTGCTGTAGCAGTTGAGGTTAGTGAGCGCCGTGCAGCCTTGGATGTTAAGCGTGGTCATCGCACTGTTGCCGGTAATCGAGGCCGACGTCATTGAGGTGTTGTTGTATGCATTGACCGTGGAGAGCTGCGGCTTGTTGGTTAAAGTCAAGCTCGTGAGGTTGGTGTTATAGCAACTGAGTGTTTTGAGTTTGGACAGGTTGCTCAGGTTGAGCGAGGAGATGAGCGTGTAATAGCAGACAAGCGTCTCGAGGTTGGTGCAGTTGCTGATGCTCAACGAGGTCAGGCTGTAGTTGGGCGCGCAGTCGAGATAAGTGAGCGCCGTGTTACTGTTCAGGTTGAGCGTGGTGAACGCGTTGCCGTAGCAGTACAGCTCCTTGAGGTAGGTGAGTTTCTCGATGCCGGTCATGTTGCTGATGCCCTTGCTGGCCACATTGAGCGAGGTCAGGTTCTGAAGTTCGCTTGTGGTGAGGTAGCCCTTGGGGTAGAGCGAAAGCATGTAGTTGCGGAAGTTTGAGTCGGGGAAGTTAGACGAGTTGATCAGCAGAGCAATATTAAGATTGCCTGAAGAGATGATGACATCCTCATTATAGACCGCCGACCCATTCTTGAGGATGGTGTAGGTGCCGAACGAGGCACCCGCTGGCGCCAAGATAGTATTGCTGTTCCTAAGTGTCACTGAGCCCCAACTGGTAATCGGATAGGAAGAGTTGCCGGTTTTTTTCAGTGTGACATAAGTATCATAATTAAAGACCACTTGATGTTGCCAGTTGATAGCTCCTTTGGGTCCATAGATATCCAGATATAGCGGGTTAGAAGGATTAGTGGCACTCATATTGCCTAAATCGCAAATACAATTACTATCACTTCTCAGTCCATAGGTCTTGCCTGATTTGATATCAAAATGACCGTATCCTCTTATTACTAATAGATAATTAGAATTAGATTGGACAAAAATGGCATCGTTGTTGAGGCTATAGATGGTGTTCTCGCCACCACGTGCCGTCAAATACATACCAGTACCACTGTTGAGCTTGATGGCAGGGCCATCCTTGGAATACAGATAATTGTCACCCAGCAGAATTACCTTGAGTGTGCCAGCATTTCTGTTATGGAGTGCAAAATTACCGCTGCCACTGGTGCGGCGGATGGTGACGTTTTGCAGCGTCAGGGTGTTGGAGGACGGGTCGTAAGAGACCGAGCCGCTCTCAATGTCGCCGCCGGTGACGTTGTTGTAGTTGCTGGTCGTCACTTCCACGCCGCCCACGTTGATTTCATAATTGGCCGCTACAGCCGCCAGGGAGGACAGTAGTAACATCAAGCCAAAAGTCAATAACTTTTTCATAAGCATTAAGTTATTTGTGCCTATTGTGTCCCCCGAATTCGGCAGTTATTATGCGGGTAAAAAGGAAAGCGTAGGGACTTGGCTTGCCAGCACATTAATGATATGGCCGAAACAAGGCGCTTTCAGTCTCGTATGGAAAAATGTCGCGCGCGCCGCCCAAACGGACACACGCCCTGCAAAGATAAAAATCTTTTTACAAAAAAACAAAAAAATATGGAAAAATGCTATGCGGGATGACGCCATAACCTCACGCTGTAACCTCACGCAAAGGCGCTGAGTTTTTAAGGCATCACTTCACGTTTGAAAAAAACTACGAATTAAGCTAATTAAACTAATTGGCATCTGCATATAATTTTTATCGGATTTTAATTGTACCTTTGCCGTGCATGACGGGGCATGTCATAGCCCCTTATACATTAAACCCTTATATATTTAACTGTGCGCTGGATATGAAACAGAGGTTTGTAGACTTCGTGAAACGGGTGTGGGGAAACAGGATTTTCCTGATTCTCTTGATATTCAATATCATCTCCAATGGCACTGCGGTGGTGTCCTATCCCGACGCTGTGTCCATCTTGTACATCTTGGGTATCTCGGCTCTGTCGGCCACCGTCGAATCGTTCATTTGCCATCTCTTCAGCGGCAGGTTGCTGCGTCGCTGCGTGTTGTATCTGTTCCTCGCGCTGCATCTGTTCATGATAATCATCGACTTCTTCCTCATCGCCAACTTCAAGATGATATTCACGGCCGATTCCATCGGCATCATCTCAGAGACTACGGCCGAGGAGTCGCAGGCTTTCCTCTCGACCTATCTCGGTTTCGGGAATGTCCTGCTGATTGTAGCGGCAGTCTGCATCGGAGTTTGGGCTGTGATGTGGCTGGCCCGCAAATTGGCAAAGAAACTGCCTGTGGCCCTGGCCTCGTTGCTGTTGACCTTGGTCGGAGTGTTTGCCTATGCACAGATGTCTTACAACCATGCGACAGCTGGCGAGGGCGGCAATTCCTTGTCGCAACTCCACTCGTTCACGCGTTTGGGCTATTCGTTCCTCTCGTTCAGGGGGACCTACGCCAACATTCAGGTCTTGAGGGATGTCAATCGTCAGGTCGAGGCTTCGCAGAGCCTTGAAGAGCCCCCCACGGTGGTTTTCGTTATCGGCGAGAGTTTCAGTCTGTATCATTCATCACTTTACGGCTATTCCAAGCCGACCAATCCCCGCTTGGCGCAGAGGGTTGCCGACGGGTCATTGATACTCTTTGATAACGCTGTTTCATCCAGCGACCACACCGGCAATGTGATGAAATCCGTGCTGTCGGTTGCCGGCTCTGATGAGCCGCATAGCAGCCAGGTGCAGTTCCCCACATGTTTCCGCAAGGCTGGCTACAAAACTGCCCTGGTGGATAACCAGTATTTTGTGCGTGATGGCTTCTCCTGGTTGACCGACGGCACCCTGTCCGGCATCATGTTCGACTACCGCAACAAGAAGAAAGCGGGACTCGACATGACGTTGCTCGACTCGATTCCGGCCTTCCCCGATCCGCAACTCATCATGATTCACCTGTTCGGACAGCACTTCACCTATTCCGACCGTTATACCCCCGAGTTCAAGCACTTCACCGAGGCCGATTACAGCAACAACCTGTCACAGTCCGAGCGCGAGGTGGTCGCCCACTACGATAACGCGACACTCTACAACGACTACGTTGTGGACAGCATCATCAGCAAATTCAAGGATAAGAATTGCATCATCGTCTATATGTCTGATCACGGCGAGGAAATCTACGAGATTGACGACTTCATGGGGCATGGCAACGCCAAGAAAAGGCCCACCATCCAGTACCAGCTGCGGGTCCCCTTCATGATTTGGACATCCGAGAAATTCCGTGAACAGTATCCCGATGTCACCCGTCGCATTGCCGATTCCAGCCACAAGCCCATCATCACCGACGATTTGCCTCATTTCCTGTTTGAGGTGGCTGGCATCGATACCAAGTACTACTGCCCGGAGTTAAGCTTCATCAACGACCAGTATCAACTCTCAAAGCCCAGAATCGTCTTGGGTAATACCGACTACGATAAATATAAGCCGGACCCCACGTTCAAGCCCAGATACTGAGCCCCGACAGGTGCTTCTACAGGCGCGCCTTGATGCGCTCCCACGCATGGGAACCGAACAGGAAGCACTCCCGCATCGTGTCCATCATCACCGTGAAACGGCTCATCGGAACGGTGAAACTTAACTCGTCCTTGCCGACCCAGGGTCGCACCGAGGGGTCGAACAGCCCCATGAAACAGCGGTGTCCGCCACGGGCATTCTCGACCACGGTCATCGACACCACCGTGCTGCATCCCGACCCGAACCGAGCCACTACCGCATCGGGCTCGTTGCTGTCATAGAAAGCCCAGCCGCACAGGCCCGAGAGTACATCGGGCGTGGCATAGAACATCACACCCTCAAATCCCTCAAAGGACTCCACCTGATCCATCCTGACGAAATTCAGGTAAGGCTTCGTGGCGCGCGGCATTTCCAGACTCTTGACGTAATGAGCGACCATCTCGGGCGTGCGTTTATACTTCTCGGTGAGCGAGACAAAGTTTGGCACCCGCTCGGGCATGTCGCTGAAACCCGTGTACAGTTTGCCGCCCCCGCAGCCGATCACCTCGGCACTCAAAGCCACAGGAGTTCCCTCACGCGCCGTCTGCAAGCCCTTGAAAAAGCAACCGCCGATCTTCGCTGTGTCGGCCACCGCCGTGTCGCTGTACCCGAACAGCAACGGCAACTGGGCATTCTCGCCGAACGCCTCACGATAACTCTCGATAAATTCCTTCAATTCCATATCACATGCTTGTTAATCCATTCATACCAACAAAGGTAACCATTCTTTGGCAAAAATGCTTATCTTTGCAGCATCAAGTGACATGAATTAATCAAATATAGGTAAGGAAATGAAACGATTTGTTTGGCGAGAATCAGAAGGCTTTATCAAGGAAACCAGAATCATTGTTGATACCGAAACCGGCGTAAACTACCTTTTCGTGGCAGCGGGCTATAGCGGCGGTTTGACCCCCTTGATCGACGCCGACGGAAAACCCATCGTCACCCGCGTCATCGTCGACGACTAACCCACAATGACAGCTCAGGCATAGCAAGGTTTATCCAAACGGAGGCGAGTTTTCTCGCTCCTGCATCTAATTTAACATGAGTTCAACGAAATAAAAGTATTGATGCTCAATACTTCTAGTCTGTAGAGACGCAAAATTTTGCGTCTCACATCGGTAGAAATCACCATTATGCTACCCTTGAGACGCAAAATTTTGGATAAATTTGGCGGCACTTCAACCATTGATGCAAGCATCATGGTATTCAGTTTGCACAAATTTTGCGTCTCTACAGGTCACTGATGGTTAACCCATTGGCATTTAATGTATATTTTTGTCAAACTTACGTTAATTAAAGACAACCCAAACCCCAAAAACAACTCAGAAAACTCTTTTCTGACCATGTTGCTTATAGTTGTTTGAGCTGTCTTTAAACTCAGCGTCGCGGATGCCTCAAAAAATATTATTCGGCGTTGAGGAGGAGGTTGATGAGGCTGATGACGTCGGTAATGTTGGCAGTGCCGTCTCCTGTCACGTCGGTGTAGACGGGCATGTCGTCGTCGGTGAGGAGCATGCCGACCAGTTGAGTGACATCGGTGACTGTGATTGAACCGTCACCGTTCATGTCGCCGGGGCCGATGCCGATAAACGGCGCAATCCTCGCGAATTTGCCCCACTCATTATGGGCGCGATAAGCCTCGACCGACTCGGCGGGCACAAACAGCGTGGCTTGCTGATAGATGATATCACCGCTGCCGTCGGCAAACATAAACACATTCGTCCCATTCGGCGGAGTAAGCGCCCTGCTGATGACGGACGTCAAATTACTGCATCCGCCGAAAGCCCCGTCACCGATTGCTGTCACCGTCCCGGCAATATCAACATCGGTAAAGCTCAGCGTTTCAATGAAAGCCCACTTCTTGATTTCGGTAACGCCGTCGGGTATCGTCAAGTTCTTGATTTCCTCGCCATCCATGAACAGATGCCTGGCATAGAACAGGGGACTGCTCATCGGGAAAAAAGAGTCGTACTCAATATTGCACCAAGCGGCAATGTCGGTGATATTCACCCGCTCAAGTCCTGTGCAGCCGTCAAATGCATTCTCGTGAATCACCTGAACCGTTTTAGGAATCGTCACGCTTTTCAAGTTGATCTGGTCATCAAATGCGTGGCTCTCAATACCCATTACAGAATAGGTGTTGCCATTTTTCACCACAGTCTCGGGAATCACGACATCTCCCGCGTAACACTCCAAATAGCCGTTGTTCATCCCATACATGCCTGCAATACTGGTGACCAGCACCGTCGCATCGTCATAATAATTGTAAGCATAGTGGATTTTGCCGGTCGTGAAGTCATAACCGTAGCCCGTAGGGATAGCGAATCCCGCTTGGTCGCTCTCGCTCTTGCCGTCGGCTATCGCATAGGCACTCACCGTGTCCCAAAGTCCGAT
>JAEEGL013240295.1_pt1 | contig 10688 bp, 7 predicted proteins | sample 9134231 | NCBI WGS metagenome assembly JAEEGL01 (sample SAMN16246548, study PRJNA631951) | gut metagenome | biome: gut microbiome; feature: rumen; material: fiber-attached | host: Bos | place: Iran: Karaj | collected 2018-10 | reverse complement strand
GCCACCAGTTCAGGTGCACCAGGCGTGTATAGTTTTCCATTAAGGATTTTTTCTTCCTCGTTCATCCCGGATTTCCTCCAATACTCTTTATTATCAGTGCTAGTTTCAGCGCATCCTACAGAACTTTTGTGATCCACTGACTGCAATCCCACACATCAGTGGCCAAACCCTCGTAAAACTCAGGCTCATGGCAAACCATAAGTATACTTCCGTTGTACTCCTTAAGAGCACGCTTTAGTTCGTCCTTTGCCTCCACATCAAGGTGGTTTGTTGGCTCATCTAAAAGAAGAAGGTTTGTCTCACGATTTAATAGTTTACAAAGTCTAACCTTTGCCTGCTCACCTCCTGAAAGCACACGGCACAAGCTCTCAATGTGCTTTGTGGTAAGTCCACATTTTGCCAAAGCTGCTCTGACTTCATTTTGATTATAGGATGGAAACTCATTCCAAATTTCTTCAATACAGGTAGTTGAAATATGCTGATCCATTTCCTGCTCAAAATATCCTATTTCAAGAAATTCTCCCTGATATACGGTACCTTCAAGTGGTGGAATAAGTCCTAAAATACTCTTAAGCAATGTGGTCTTTCCTATACCATTTGCACCAGTGAGAACTATTTTTTGCTTGCGCTGCATTTCCAGATTCAGAGGCTTTGAAAGTGGATCCTTTTTATCATAGCCAATAATCAGATTCTTAGTTGAAAAGATAACTCGGCTAGGGGTTCTGGCCTCCTTAAAGTAAAACTCCGGCTTTGGTTTTGTAGCTGCCAGCTCAATAACATCCATCTTATCAAGCTTCTTCTGTCGAGACATTGCCATGTTTCTTGTTGCCACATTGGCCTTGTTTCTGGCTACGAAGTCCTTAAGCTCAGCAATTTCCTTCTGCTGTTTATTATAAGCAGCCTCCAGCTGGCTCTGCTTCATGGCATAAACTTCCTGGAACTTGTCATAATCACCTACATATCGATTAAGCTGCTTATTATCCATGTGATAAATCAGATTTATAACCGAATTCAAAAATGGCACATCATGGGAAATCAAAATAAAGGCATTCTCATAATCATTAAGATATCTCTTTAGCCATTCAATATGCTCCACATCCAGATAGTTTGTAGGCTCGTCCAAAAGCAGAATATCCGGCTTTTCCAAAAGAAGCTTAGCCATAAGCACCTTGGTTCGCTGTCCTCCAGAGAGTTCAGTTACATCTCTATCAAGTCCTAAATCAAGTACTCCCAAAGCTCGGGCAACTTCCTCCACCTTCGCATCTATCATGTAGAAATCATGCATAGTCAGAAGATCTGAAATTGTGCCAGCTTCCTCCATGCGCTTATTCATTTCGTCATCATCTGTAACGTCACCTAGACTGGCATAGATATCGTTCATCTCCTGTTCCATGTCATACAGGAAATCAAATGCACTATGTAGCACAGAGCCAATAGTCATGCCTTTTTCGAGCACTGTATGCTGATCCAGATAACCGACTCTAACCTTTTTGCTCCACTCAACCTTGCCCTCATCAGGCTGAAGCTTTCCAGTGATTATATTCATGAAGGTAGATTTACCCTCACCATTTGCTCCAACAAGTCCGATGTGTTCACCCTTTAACAAACGAAATGACACATCTTCAAAAATTGCTCTATCACCAAAACCATGTGACAAATGCTCAACATTTAAAATACTCATAATTCAAATAACACCTATTCTAAATAAAGTTTCATCGTTCTTATCGACTATCATAATAATATATCTGTTTTTTGTGTATAAAAAAAGTCTTATATGGCGTTTTTGCAATGATTTCTTCTATGAATCATTGCATGAACATAATAAAAAGAGAGCAGGATTTCAATTCATTTGCAAAAAAAGATAAAGAATGTGAAATGGTTGTGTATTATCTTCGATGAAGTAAAAATAAAATGGTATTAGTGTTAGAGGGTATTTGGGGGAATAAACTTTGACAGGAGAGAAATTAATATGAATAAGACAAAGATTAAGATAGGTGTGCTTTCTATATGTGCAGTGGCACTTTCTTATATGTCACTTTCGCCGATTATTGCCAGCATTGCTGCAGATTTTCCAGGAGTGAATGAGACACTTCCACAGATGGTTTTTACTCTGCCTAGCTTTATGTTTATTGGCTGTTCACCTCTTTGTGGCATTGCAATGACAAAGGTTAATAAAAAGACCATAGCTATTGGTGGCTTGCTTTGCTATTTGATTGGAGGACTTTTACCATTCTTTTTCAATTCTAGTATTTGGGAACTTTTGGTTGGAAGTGCAATTATTGGTATAGGTACAGGCTTTTTGATGCCACTTATTAACGGTTTTATTGTGCAGTATTTCGATAAAAACGAAAGAGCATCTCTTATGGGAATGAATGCGATTTTTACCGCGTTGGGTGCTATGATTTTCATTTCTATTGGTGGTCAGCTTGCCCGTTTTGGATGGCGTTATACATATCTCGCATTTTTGCTTGTTATTGTGATTTTACTGCTTGTGTTAATTTGTTTGCCACAGGGTGAACCTCAGAAGGCTGAAATCTCAGAAACATCAGAGAAGTCCAGTGCCTTTGAGATGAATCAGTATATACTTGGAATATTTATAATAGGTATTGTTTATTTTATCATGCAGAATTCTTTCAATACCAACTCATCTGCATATGTTATAGATATTCTTGGGGAAGGTCCATCTATGGCATCCATGATTACACTGGTGAACACAATCGGTGGTATCGTTGGAGGAATGACCTTTAAATTCCTTGCCATGAGATTGCGAAACCAGATTGAAACTATAGTCATGGCAGTAGTAGCTGTAGGATTTTTCATTACATTCTTTGTACATAGTAACGTGGCTTTTATTATTGGAAGCGTATTGATAGGTTATGGTTTCGCTGTTATAAATGCCGCTGGTTCGTATCTTTTATCTTTAAACACTCGTCCAGACACTAACGCATTTACGGTATCCATTTATCTTGCGCTTACTAATTTTGGCGCAGCCATCTCACCAATTGTGGTTAATGCTGGTGCGGGACTTTTTGGAAATGGAGCACCTGCTAAGTTCCTGTTTACTGGAATTGTGATTGCCGTGGTTAGTTTTTATTCATTTATGCTGAATTTTAAGAAGAGAGATTTACGATAAGAGAAGGTTAAGGGTATGAGCGACAGAATTCGAGTTATCTCGGATGATGAATCAGGATTCCATTCACATGGGGATGTGGAGCTTATATATCCCCTAGTGGGACGGATTGAAGTCAGATTTGAGGATGAATTAATAAAAGCTCCATCCAAAAGCGTCCTCGTCATCAATTCAGGACAGATTCATAGCATACATTGCAACAAAGACTCCATGTACATGAGGGTAAATATAAGTTATTTTGAGTTGATACAGTCTATTCATCAAAATAGGCTGTATTTTTCATGTAATAGTCTCAAGCAGGAGAATGATAAGGATTTCTCACAAATTAGGAGTGTTCTTGAAATGCTCTTAAATGCTTATGCTGCAGATGATGGACAATTCAAGGTCCAGAGCTTGTATTATTATCTTTGGAATATACTGTGTCAGCAGTTTTTAGTTATTGATAGCAAGGCGGCGGAGTCTGATTCGGTTATTGAGCGAATAATTCAATTCATCAATCAGAATTACAAGGAAGCTATAAATCAAAATGACATAGCAGAGAAATTTTTTATGTCACAATCTGCTTTCTCAAAGTATTTCAAGAAACAGACAGGGAAGGGCTTTAAAGAGTATGTCAATGAACTGAGAATTGATGAAGCAAAGCGGATGCTTTCAGATACCAACTACTCTATTACTGAGATAGCGCTAAATGATGGATTTAAGACGGTCACATTATTTAATAAAAACTTTAAGTATGCCACAGGTCAGACACCTTCCGAGTATCGTATAGGCATTTCTCGTAAGAAGTCAAATGCGTACAAGGCGGATGAGGCTCAGTTGCTGAAACACTATAGAGATATCACTGCTGATGAAAACGTAAATACGATATTTGACATTGATGTTAATTCTGGCAGATTATGGAACCAGAATAAAATAGAAGGCATATGCGGTGGATTTGTATCGGATTTAAAAAATGCCACCATACAGTTGCATCTGAAAAACATAGTTAAAAAGGTTTCCTTTGAGTATGTAAACATATATAACGCTTTGGATGATGCTTTTGAAAATCTTGAAAGCATCCAAAGAGGAGAGTTCGATTTTGAAAGTACAGATCAGATTATAGATTTTCTATTAGACCTGAATCTTAAGCCTTATTTTGAACTCCCAGGCAGAAGCCGAATTATAATGTCCCATATCGGTGGCGAGCAGATTGAATACAAGAATCCCCGTTTTACCAACAACAGGGCAGAGGACTGGGAAAAGATACTGGAAGCATTTCTGATTCATATTATTGATAGATATTCTTCAAGGATTGTTTCTCAGTGGAGATTTGAGTTCAGACTTCCAGCGAAGGAGATTGCTAATCCATTAAATTATCTTCACTTGTATGAGACAAGTTACAAGATACTGAAATCAAGATTGCCGGAGATAAAAATCGGAGCGTTGAATGTTAATGCGGAGGTTTTTGAAGTGGAAACCGATGAACCTAAAGGATTGGAGGATATTCTTTCTTCCTGGAAAAAGAAGGGAATCCTTCCTGACTTTTTTACTATCATGTCATATCCTTATGGGGTCAGTGTAAAAGAAGATGACAGCTATCAGTTGGAGTCAATTAGATCAAGTGAACATTTTATAAGACGTGATATTGAGGAGTTTAAAAGAACTCTGGTGAGATTGGAAATAACCGATATTCCAATTATTGTTTCTGAGTGGAATACCTCGCTTTCTCAGAGAAATTCTTACAATGACAGTTGTGGAAAGGCCTGTCATATGATTAGGCAGATGATTGATATGGCCAATTTGGGGGTTCAGCATTTCTTTAATGGAGTTTCTGACAGAGTCTATCAGTATTATGATACGAAGGGACCATTGATTGGTGCATCGGCATTGATAACGAAGGATGGTATTTTTAAGCCTTCCTATTATGCTTTTGAGTTATGGTGTAAATTGGGCAATGACTTTATTGATGCTGGAGAAAACTACATCGTCACATCTCAAAGTGATGGAAGCGTTCAGATTCTGGTGTTCAATGCAAAGGAGTTTAGCCAGAGCTATTTGATGAATGAGGAAAACCGTGGTCTTGAACAGGATATAAGCTCCATGTTCAGGGATGAGAATAAGCTTAGCATTTCCTTCAATTTGCACGGCATGAGTAGGAAGGAATACAGCGTGCGTTCCTTTAAAATAAAGGAGAGCGAGGGTTCTATTCTTTCAGAATTCCGAAAGCTTGGAAAGAAGGAACAGTTGATTAAAGAGGAAATCGACTACCTTGATAGAATGTGCACACCACGAATTCAGGTGCATAGAAGTATGCCGAAGATGGACGTGGTGAAGGTTGAGGTGGAGCTGGAACCTAATGAGATAGAATTTATTTTGGTTCAGTAGGTTGGAACTCAAAGTGTAGAAAAGCTTTTTTCACAGGTAAAAAAGAAACTAAGGAATAAATATATAATTAACATATGAAAATATTCCAGAGTAACGAAAGAATCCAATAAACAGTCAAAAATATGGAATTTATAAACAGAAATAATGTAGGAAGTCCTTGGTTATGTAAGTAGAATACTACTTAGATAAAACAAGGGAGGGATTTTTTCATGGGGAATAATGAAAAAACTAAAGTAGGCGCAACACAGGTTGCAGCTTATGGCGTAGGAAATTTTGCATGCCAGCTTTCATTTACAATGGTAAATATGTATCTTGCATATTACTTTACAGATGTATTTGGACTTTCGGCAGCAGCAGTTGCAACACTTTTGCTGGTTGCAAAAATTTGGGATGGTGTCAATGACCCAATGATGGGTGGTCTGATGGACAAGACCTACAAAAAGGTGGGCGGTTATAAGACCTACATGATTGTTGGTGCTATTGCACTTGTTGTATTTACAATACTTACATTTACAGTTCCTGGTTTACAGGGTGGTGCAAAGCTTGCATATGCTTACATCACTTACATTGGACTTGGTATGGCTTACACAGTTATGAACGTGCCTTTCAATGCATTGCCATCAAAGGTTACAAGCCAGCCAAAGACATTAAACAAGATGTTCGCATCATCAATGTGGGCAGGTGCAGCAGGAAATACAGTTCTTGGAATGTGCACAATGCCACTTATCCTTTTACTTGGTAAGGGAGTTCAGGAGAAGGGATATCAGAAAACAGCAATTCTTTATGCTTTGATTTCACTTCCTCTTTGGTTCTTTATGATTCACTTCTGCAAGGAGAACAAAGAACTTGCAAAAGCCAAGGAGATGGTAGCTGCTGAAAGCGCTCAGAGCAATGGTGGTTTTGCTACATTTATAAAGTCTGTTTTCTCAAACAAGAATTTGCTTTGCGTATATGCATTTATGTTTTTTGCAATGTTCAGCCAGATTGGTAGAGCATGTACAGCATTCTATTACTATTTCTACTGTGTAGGAAACATGGCACTTGCATCAGTGCTTATGTCAATCGGTGGTGTTGTAAGCTTAGTGCTTATTCCATTTGTTCCATCACTTGTAGCAAAGTTTGGTAAGAAGAAGGTAGTAATTGTATCACAGATAATCCAGATTATTGGTCTTGTGATGATGTTTGCAGGTCCTTATACAAATATTCCATATTCAATCTTTGCAAATATTGTTTATGGTCTCGGTGGTGGATATAGCTGCTGTGTAGGACCAATGATTGTAGATGCACTTGATAGCTATGAGCACAAAACAGGTGTTAGAAATGATGGTGTGGCATTTGCCTTCAATGGTCTTATGACAAAGATTTCAAGTGCTATTGCCGGTTCTGTTGGTCTTATGGTTATGGCTGCATTTGGTTATGTTGCAGGTGGAGACTTAAGTGCAAAAGCTCTTACCGGTATCAATGTTGGTGTAAATATCGTTCCACTTATTGCAGCAGCACTTGCTATCGTTCCAGTTCTTTTAAATGATTTGGACGAGGTTAAGATGGATGGTATTCGCGAAGATTTACAGGTTCGCAGAGAAGAATTATTAAAGAAGGTTGGTTAAGTAATGAGTATTATCGAGACAAAATTAGGAAAACTAGAAGGATTAGACAAAAACGGATATACGTTATTCGCAGGAGTTCCATTTGCGAAGCCTCCAGTTGGGGGACTTCGCTGGAAGGCTCCAGTGGCAGTAGAACCATGGGAGGGAGTGAAGAAGGCAACAGAGTTCGCACCAATCTGCCCACAGGATGCAGCAGCACCACCAAATCCTTATTTCAAGGAATTTTATGATTATGAGGGCTACAAGAGAGAGCAGAGCGAGGACTGTCTTTATCTTAATATCTGGGTGCCGGAAAATGCAGCAGACAAAAAGCTTCCAGTAGCATTTTATATTCACGGAGGCGGCTTCGGAGGCGGCTATAGCTCTGAAATCGAATTTGATGGAGAGGCATTCTGCAAAAAGGATGTCATCCTGATTACAATTGGCTATCGTGTAGGCGTATTTGGTTTCCTTGCACTTCCACAGCTTGATGCTGAAAATGAGAGAGGTATCTCTGGAAATTATGGTATCCTTGATCAGATTATGGCTCTTGACTGGGTATATGATAATATTGAAAGCTTTGGTGGCGATAAGGATAATATCACAGTCTTCGGTCAGTCAGCAGGTTGCATGAGTACACAGATTCTTATTTCAAGTGAGCTTACAAAGGGCAAGATTGCCAAGGCAATTTTCATGAGTGGTCTTACCTGTGATGATAAGTTCCTTGCCACACCAACTCTTAAAGAAGAGGAAGGCTACTGCCAGGAAATGATGGGCAAGTATGCAGATTACTCTGTAGAGGAGCTTCGAGCCCTTGATACTGAAAGACTCTTAAATAAGCACAGAGTCTTCAATATGCTTCAGATGCAAAAAGCCATGGAAGGAGATGGAGATGAAGGTGGACTTCTGATTGTTCCTAATGTGGATGGATATGTACTCAAAAAAAATGTTAGAGAAGTATACAAAGACAATGAGTTTCACAAGATTCCATATATGGTAGGATGTGTTACAGATGATTTAGGCACTACTCCAGAGGAAAAGGCTGCTCGCAAGCCAGGTCTCCTTTTAGAGCAGGGCAAGAAGTGGGCTCTTCGTCAGGAAGAATTAGGAAATGCAACAGCTTATGTATATTGGTTTGATAAGACCCTTCCAGGAGACAATGCTCCAACCTGGCATTCCCTTGAACTATGGTATGTTATGGGCACTTATGGAAGAAGCTGGAGACCAGTGACTGATGAGGATGCAAAGCTTTCTGAGGAATCAGTCAGCGCATGGACCAACTTCTGTAAGACAGGAAATCCAGAAGGCGAAGGCGAGCCTGACTGGAAGCCATATACAAAGGACAATGGATTTGTAAAGCATTTTGAATAATATGAGTGAAATCCCTGTAAAGCCATTTAAAATAAAGTTATAATTAATCTCAAGGACCTTCGTTTCATCTGAACATAGAGGAGGGAAGCTTATGAGACGTAGAATATCGGCAATAGCAATTATCTTATCACTGATAATAGGGGTTAACAGTTTTTCTGTGCTTGTAAATGCTAAAGAGGTTTCAACTCTTTCTCATGAAGGTTACAAGCTGGAGAAAGTCATTATATTAAGCCGACACAATATTCGCGCTCCATTAAGTGGTGGTGATTCTCTTTTAGGAAGAGTAACACCTTACAGCTGGCACAATTGGTCGTCGGACCCAAGTGAGCTTTCCTTAAAGGGTGGAGTCCTTGAAACTCAGATGGGACAATATTTCAGAAAGTGGATGGTTGCGGAGGGCTTCATGCCAGAAAACTATGTTCCGGCAGACAACGAGGTTAGGTTTTATGCAAATTCAAAGCAAAGAACCATAGCCACAGCTCAGTATTTTTCATCAGGACTTTTGCCAGTAGCAAATGCTAAAATCGAGCATCATGTGGAATTTGACAAGATGGATCCAGTTTTTAATCCTCAGATTACATTTTGCACTGATGAGTATGTTAAAGACGTTACTAATCAAATCAATGCTCTTCATGGACAGGATATTGCAGAGCTTCAGGACAATTATGATTTGATTTCAGATGTAATTGATATGAAGGACTCAAAAGCTGTTCAAACTGGTGAGGTGAAAGAACTAGTCACCAATGACAATGTATATGACATTAAGGTTGGTGATGAGCCGAGAGTCAAAGGTTCTGCAAGCACAGCAGTTTCAATAAGCGATGCGCTTGTTCTGCAGTACTACGAGGACAGGGACGATATTAGTGCTGGATTCGGTAAAAAGCTTTCTGCTAAACAGTGGAAGGAAGTATCTGAGATAAAGGATGCTTACGGAGAGATAATGTTTGGAACACCGCTTTTGGCTACAAATGTGGCATACCCACTTGTAAATGAGATTAAATCTGAAGCTCTGCTTCCAGATAGAAAGTTTACCTTCTTGTGTGGTCATGATTCAAATATTGGTAGTGTGTTAGGTGATTTGGGAGTTCAGGAATATGACTTGCCAAATTCCATTGAGTCAAGAACTCCTATAGGTTCAAAAATCGTTTTTTCTAAGTGGAGTAATTCTTCTGGGGAGAATTATTGGTCGATAGATTTGGTTTACCAATCAACAACCCAACTAAGAGAAACCGCCATGTTAGATTTGGCGGCAAGTCCTCAGATTTTCAACTTGAGTTTTGACGGAATAAAGCAAAATGCAGATGGTTTATATAGTGATTCTGATTTTATGGCATTGCTTCAAAATGCTTTGGATAACTATGTGATGCTGCAGAATTACTATAACAGTACAAAGGAATAGACATAAATGACGATTATACTAGACCATATCAGCAAGTCATATGATGGACAAAAGGTGATAGACAATCTTAATGTGGAGATAGAAGATGGCAGGTGCTATGCATTTGTTGGTCCGGAAGGCTCTGGTAAGACGACTGCACTTAAAATATTTATGGGACTTGAACAGCCTGACTCGGGGCAGGTCGCCAGAATGGGGGATTATAAATACCCTACATTGCAGAGTGCCTATGTATCTCAAGATGGACAGCTTAACCTAAAGAAAAACGCAATTTGGAATGTGAAGAAAGTTCACAGATGGGCCAGCAAAGGAAGAGCTATTGAAGAGTTGAAAAGATTTCTTCCAGAAGAGAGAATGACTATTCCTGTTGCTGATTTAACCGAGGTTGAGCAAAGACTAGTTGAAATCGTGAGAGCTTTCTTTGTACCTGCTGATTTTATAGTTCTTGATGAACCATTTATTGGGATGGACGTTGAGTTACGGAATAGGGTATTGGAACACATCATGAGTATACAGGGTTCCAGACCGCTTTTAATAGCTTCAAGACACGAAGAAGGATTGGATTTTGCCAAGAAGATTCGGATGTGAAATAGTCGAAAACTGAAAATTGACAATTACTGATATTTATTCTATCATTTAAACAAATAGAGCACTCGCCCACAAGGTGGGTTAGCTCCCTAGACAGAGTGATAGCCTATCTAGACTCGCCAAAGTACAAGGATAGGCTATTTTTTATTTTCGCTTATTATTGCTATCGATGTAGGTAAGCAATGCAAGCAGGAAGGAACCTGCAAGGAACAACAAAGAAAGTACTTTATAAGTATCTATTGCACCGATGCTT
>JAEEGL011949972.1_pt1 | contig 10688 bp, 6 predicted proteins | sample 9134231 | NCBI WGS metagenome assembly JAEEGL01 (sample SAMN16246548, study PRJNA631951) | gut metagenome | biome: gut microbiome; feature: rumen; material: fiber-attached | host: Bos | place: Iran: Karaj | collected 2018-10 | reverse complement strand
TTTCGATAATCCAAACCTCTGCACCACCTGATGCAGTGATACCATGAATACCTTGACCACCCTTGGCAGTGGCATCGGTAGTAACGGTTTTAAATTTATTGCGGGCAACATAGATCTTACCTTTCCCTGAATTACCCATGATGCAATGAGCGATGAAACCAGGTGAACCAGCATTGATTTTGAAGTCGTTGCCTTCGATGAAAGCACCGTTGGCACCATTGAGGAAGATACAACGAAGGTTACTTACGATCTCGTTTTCGAGGATAATAGTGTTGGTAGGTTTACCCGCAGCAGAAGCTGATTCCGAACCGTCGATAGAGATAGCCTGGGCATTAGCCACATTGGTAACCTGGATGTAGTTGTTCATGAGGATACATCCGTAAGGAGCATTGTTGGTGCCCTTCTCCGTGCGGAATTGCACTGCAAAGGAAGTTCCCGAAGGACGTTCTTGCAAGAGGCGGCAGTTGCAAACCATAGATTCGGTTACATCTCCATAGAATACTACTATTCTACCACCCACCTTACCGGCGCCGAGAGTCAGATACTGACCTTCGCCATTGAACGAACCATCGATAACGACGTTCTTGGTAGGAACGGTGGTGTTGAAGTCCAAAGCCATGGTGTTACCAATAATGATGTGACCCGAAGGACCTGCATTGTCGGCTTGTTCACCATACTTGATAGTACGCATCTCAGCCTTGTCAGGACGAATGGTGAGAGTGTACTTGCTGTTGTTGACGATACCGATGTTGGTATCCTCATTGAGGTCGGCGCAGATAAGGAGATTAACATCACCTTTCAAACCTAAGCTATCAATATCGATGATAGCAGCAGCAAGTGTAGGATAGTCGGCTCCTTCGCCACCGATCTTGTAGTCACCCATCAGACCGTCACCAGCCGGTTCAGCACCATTCTTGTTGTAGATGGTGAAGGTGTAAGTCACATCCGAGCAAACGAAAGTGAATTCGTTTTCCACCAGTGGGAATGCATCCAGATGGAAGAACACACCTGCACCTTCGCTCTCATACTGCGACGATTCGAGCGAGCAAGCGCCGAAAGCTGCAGACGGGAATGCCACGTGGAGAACAGGAGTTCCATTACGCAGCTGGAGGTTGTTGATGAAACCCGGAGAGGGTAATTCGGGCGAGCATACTGCTTTGTAAACTTCAGTATAGCCATCGCCTACGCCGTTACCGAGCCATGCGACGCCTGACCAGTCGATGGAAGCAAACGACATCATACTTGCGCAAAGAAGCGCAACCAAGAAAGAAAGTTTCTTCATGATTAATAGAATTTAGTTAAACATTGGGTTATTTATATAATTAGTTGTTGTTTTTTCTTATGCGATGTGCAAAGTTACAACAATTTGTTCATTTAGGAAATATGTTTGGAAACATATTTTGGAAATAAAATCCATTACATTTTTTTATGTTATTAAAGCTTCACCATAATGGTTTCCACAGAATTGGCGGGCATGTGTACACGGGCAATATAGTCGCCCACCTGCAGAGGGAAAGTCAACAAATCCTTGCTCTTGTTTATCATATTCACAGCCATTGATCCGTCATGCTTAAGTACGGCGCAAACATGCAGATCAGGATGCACATTCTGGTTTACTCCAACCACAATGTCGCCTGGTCGCATAGAACGCGAGAACTGCTTTAGCACATAATAATAAGGTGTGAAATATACATCGCCATTCTCGCAATCCACCATCACCTGTGCACCGCAGAAATTGCTGACATGGTTGGGTCCGCCTATCTTGTCGAGGACAATATTCCAATCACAAAAACCTGTCATCCAATGGTTCAGACCGTCGATTATATACGTAGCATACCTATGAACAGGCGCGTACTTCGGATGGTTTTCACCCCATTGGGTGCTGTATGCCCAATCCGTAGCACACGGATTCCACCAGAAACTGTCGTTTTCGAACCACCCTGATTCCTGATAGCCTTCATAGTCGCCCACTCCTGGCCATCCCGGACAACCGAGATTGTCGATGCATCCTTCCGAATGGAAGATGGGTTTGTCAGGATAAAGTGCATGCACACTATCGAGCACTTCAGGCAGACACGAAACGGTGCTTCCATACCAGTGGATAGCCATACCGGCAGTATACCCGCGTGCTTTCTCATTGCCATAGATCGCCTCTGCATAAGGCGGCAATTCACCTATATTCTGATCGAAACCGAAGATCTGGACATTGCCGAATCCTTTGTTGTGTAGCGTGGGGCCAAGATAGTCGCCTATGAAAAGAGCTTCCTCGGTGGCCGACATATCCATGCTCTCCCATCCACCATCGTTTCCCATAGGTTCGTTCACGGGAGTCATCGCCCAGAAGTGTATACCCTCCTCACGATAGGCATCGAGATAACGGACGAGATAATCGGCATATGTCTGATAATGCTCTTTCTTCAGTGCCCCACCACGATGAAAACCGTTCTCACGCTCGTAGTATTTACCGTTCTCCTTCATCCAGGCAGGCGCCGTCCAGGCCGATGCTATCAGTTTATAGCCCTTGTCGTCTTGCGACTGTTTGATTTTCCAGACATCGGTCATCAAGTGGAAAAGGTCGTAGTTCTCATCTTGGACAAACGGATATTTATCCTTCTTGAAGCCCTCCTTGTCACGATCGAGCGAGAACGACTCGAGAGCTGTATCACCATCATTCTCCGCCAACGAATAGCGGCCTTCCACAGAGAAGTCGCTCGCACCAATCTGCGTACGCGCCACTGTGAAATTGGCACCTTTCTCCGAGAACAACTCCTCGAGAACTGCCTCTCGCTTATCAGCAGGGAGAGTGGCCAAGACGAAAGCGGACGACTCGGTGAGCGAACCGCCGAAACCGTCGATCACCTGACGATGTTCTGACGGATTAACATAAACGCCTGCCTTGTTGGAATGAAGAGCGTCAGGACTATGCAACAACGGGAAGAAAAACACGGGTTTCTTTTCTCGGCAGTTGTCGCCATCTTCGGAAGTGAGCCACACGTGGGTGGACTTGACAGTGTGAGTACATGCTGTCAGAAGCACGGCCACAAGAGATATTAACAAATTCTTAATCATATAGTTACGGCTATCTGTTTTACAAATCCATCGCGAGCAAAAATGTGCGATGAGAGGTTATAGGTTAAAGGCGATTGGTTAAAGGATATTGTTTTATCTTCTGTTTGCACAGTGATGCCTTTTTCTTCGCCTTTGCGGTAGATGACGGGAGTGTTGCAGTAGGTGAAACGCAATTCGCCGTCCTTGAAGTCAGCATCAGTAAGCGTCTGCGGACAGAAACTTATTTGTCCGTTCTCTACCGATACACCCAGTTCAATGAAGCGGTTCAATATATCTTCTTTCACCTGACCCGTCATACCGGGTTGCTGCACTCCTGCCATCGAAGGAGTGTGCGAATACGGATCGAAGGGGAACGAACCGTATTCCTGAGGTTGCTTGTGCGAACCTATTCCTTCGCGGATGGACAGGTAATGCTGTTTAAGGCGCAGAACCTCTCCCCGACCCTCTCCACAAGAGAGGGAGTCAGATTTCGCGATCACTTCTCCAACGGCAAGGAGGAGTTTGCTGACCATATGCCAATAGATACAACCGAGACCTTCGTATTTGTAGAAAGTGCCACTCCTGCCGGTGAAAGCATGATGGTTGAACACTTGTTCGTAGAGATCTTTCAAGTCCTCCGGGAGATTGTTGGCATTGCGGAAAGAAGCATCGAAATGAATGCCACCTTCGCTATCCTCTTTCAATATTGTCCCAAGATATTTCTGCACAACAGGCAGATTCTTTGCATCTTCAGGCAGATTGTTCAGTTCCAGGAAAGTCTTTCTCTTGCGATCAGGATACAGCATATAACTACGCTGGTCATCGCGATAGAGGTCTGATTGGCGCATTGAATCCAGCAGATCGGCTGCCTCTTCGGCAGTCAACAGACCCGAACTGAGCACTGCCACCTGACCTTCAAGCATAGGATAAAGATGACTCACCTCTATCGTTTCATCCTCTTCCCAACGACGTGCATCTACATGCTTGAATTGAATGAGATTATATGCGTTATACAACCCGTCTTCACGCTTGTTGTTACGTATTGATTCGTCTATCATATAAAGCATATCATCAAGCATCGACTGATAGTCCTGCGGCTCAAACTCAAACGTTTCGGTTGCAATACCTTTGTATGCCTCAGTACGATATACCTCACCTGCTTTACCAACAGCATTGGTAAACTTGAGGCGCGACAAGCCATACCCTTTACCTTGCATAACGATATGGAGTCGTATCTGAGCCTCTATGTCGTACAGAAGTTTGGCTGTATCAAGATTCAAATGGATAGTACCTGTCAGGAATTTCTTAAGAAATGCGACATAACGCCTCATATAGCATAGTGTCACCATTGATGCACCGTATCCGACAAGAGCATTGTTGGCATCGTTCCACTCAGGGCGCAAAGTATTCATCCATATTCCGGCATCAGGAACAAAATTGGATAATTTGGCCAGAAGAGTAATAAACAGTTTATCCTCAAAAGTGGTAAGAAGCACTTCACCGTTTTTGTCAAGCACAAGACGCGCATCCTGACCATACTCCGGTATAAGCGCATTGATGTGTTTGTGCAGATCGCTGTCGAAACGGATAGTGTTTTTCGGGTCTTTCACTATCTCTTCATACGACTTGAATCGGTAGGGCACATTGGCAAAAGCAAACAGACGTCTGCCAAGCAACGAACGCAAAGCATCCGGGTCATGCTGCCAACTCAGTTCCAGCAGTTTAAGCAGATAGATTATCTGATGATCGCCCCAATAACCGATGTTCGACCATGGATTCTCCGGTTCTATCACCTCCCAATCGATCCCCTCGCTTGTCACTTTATATGGATTGTATCCGTCAACTGTGGTTGCATTCAAAAATTTGGCTATAATACCATTCACATATCCGGGATACGAAACCGACAAAGCCTCCCAATTCTGGAAAATATCGCGCCAATTGCCCTGATACGACACTATAGGATTGCCATCCTTATCCTGTACACGTATGTTGAACAAGTTCCACGGACGAGAAGGATCGCCATGTCGACGTCCGAACGTGAGTGGCAGATATTCAAGCAACAAGCGTGTAAGTTGTGCATCATTTTGTGTTTCTACCATGTGCCGGAGATCAGCATAATTGACAACCTCAGGCAATTCAGCGAGGAAACTCTCGTGCTTCTCTGCCACATGCTTGTTGAACAACTTAACATGCTTCAGAAACGCATCTGCACTTATGTTGTAGTTATCAAGATAGAATCCGCCTCGCATTGTGTTGAACAGTGTATTGGCAAAATGTCGCGCATCGTTGTGCTCGTCGGCAGTATGCTGTATTCCATCGTTCTGACCTACTATTTTCAGAAGTGTGTCAGTGCTTTCCGCTATTGCTGTTTCAATCTCACGAATTGCGCTCTTTTCCTTCAAGAAATGCATCAAATTCCTTACATCTGCAATATCTTTCGCCACATCTGCTACGAAATACCAGGTCTTTGTGGATTCAGCATCCAAAATTGTTGAGAAGTGAGCTAAAACAGCACCTCGAACACCTTTCGATTCCGGCTCTCTGCATACATCATCTCCCATGCGGAATCCATCCAACTGCCTGCTGCTCAAGAGAAAATCGGCATTCTCTATACCCAAGGTATATACCGTATTGCATCTCAAGGCTTCGCTTGGCTCCGCCCTATCCACCAGAATCGCTTCCATGCGGAAAAGGACAAGAGTTGTTCCGTCAACCAGTTCTGTCTTTTTATAGCCATCCACAAGAGTGGAGAATTCGTTCTGAGTCTTGCGTTCCAAACCATAAGGCAACACATTCTGCAAACCGTCGAGCACCTCTATCTCCAGTTGACTGTCGGAGAGATTCTCCAGAGAAGCACGACGAATCCATCCATGTTTGGCGGCATTGCACCACATATAGGAAAACCTGCAACCCAGAGTTTTGTTTTCCTCCGTGAACACCAACTTGTTGCCCATCACCGACTTGGCTATCCTGCGCTCTATATCATAAACACCTGCCTGTCGGTTGGAGAATGGTTCCCAGAGACATGTTTGCTCATCGGACTTCTTGACACGAAGAATCGTCTTCGGTCCGGTTGTTTCCGCCGAATCGGTTATCTTGTCATCGGTATAATAAGGAAAAAGCGAATACTCTGGCGACTGTCGGCCTGCCGTCAGTCCTCCTGTTGATGATAGATACATCCATAGGTCGGTATCCGATGCCAAGGAAATGAAAAACGGCTGCATTTTGTCGTAGTTGCGTATCTCATAGAAACGCTCACCGTCGATGCCGACAAACTCGCCCGCAGGTTGCCTGTCCTTATTGTCTATTATATTTTTTCCAGAATATAACATATCAAACAAATTATTCCTCACGTTGTTCTGCCAGTTCCTTTTTCATTTGCAACATAGTTTTGTTGTCAAGATTGTAGAATGCAAGGAAAATAGCACATGAAGCATACAGCACGCCCGGAACAATACCAAACAAATAATGTATGCTGTTCATTATCTCGGGAGTGGCTTGTATCTGAGTGGTACTCATCGTATCCGGATCGAAACCTACCCCAGACATAATAGCACCAAGAATGGCAGCACCTATCGACCAACCTATCTTCTGCGCAAACACGGCTGCCGACAAACACAAACCTGTGGTACGACGCTGGAACTTCCACTCACCGTAATCGGCAGAATCGGCAAGCATAGTCCACAAAAGCGATATCGCGGGTGCATATGAGATTTTGCCGAGACAGTTGAAGATATTCACCAACACCATATTGGTGCCTGCAAAATACAGAAGAGTGAAGAACAAACCGGAAAGCAGAGAGCATACAATATACAGGTTTTTGCCGCCGAAACGTTTTACCAGAGGCTTGGTCAGAGGTATGGCAATAATCAGTGCTATCGTTCCAAGCAGATTGAATATCTGCGCTTTCGACTCAGCATCCAGATAGTATTTGAAGTAATATGTTGCAGATATATTCTGTATGGCAAACATGATGAACGACACTACGCCTACCAAGGTAAGTATCACCCACGGACGATTCTTAAAGAGATATTTGAAGTCACGTCCCAGATGACTGTCCTGACGCTTGGGGGGTTGCACGCGCTCTCTTGTTGTACGGAAAGTGATAAAGAACAACACCACGCTAATCAAACCGAAAATTGCTACCAGATAGCGGAAACCTATCTTGTAGGCAGAATGGATCAACTCGTTGTTTTCTGCCGACATCTCAGCAAACGACTTACGAGCAGAATCGTCAACCATGATAGAATAGTCCAAACCTGCAACTGCGTGGGAACCAATGTAATAGACTACATACAATGCCAAACCGGAGACTATCAACTGGCCGATATTGGCTGCCACAAAGCGATAAGAATTCAGACCTGCACGCTCAATCGAGTCATCTGTCATCACTGCACCAAGCGAAGAATACGGGATATTAACTATCGCATAGATGATACGCAGCATTATAAACATCGGAAGCACATATGCAACGAGAGCATCGCCATTCAGATCGGGTCCGAAGAACGACAAAAAAGCTATCAGTGCAAAAGGCACGGCACCGAACAACAGGAACGGACGGAATTTACCCCAACGCGTATTGGTACGGTCTGCCCATATTCCAACTACCGGGTCCATTACGGCATCCATAATTGTCCCAAGGATACCTATGGCGGTTGCCCACGCTATGCTTATTCCGAGGACATCGGTATAATAGAATATCAACCAGAAATTTACCATGTCCCATACGAAATGCGACGCAGTATCACCAAGGCTATAACCTAATTTCTCTTTTACGGATAGTTTCATTGTTCTTATTTTTTTCTGTACGAATTAATCGAATCTTACCAATTTTTAATTAATGCGGCGCTCTATTATAACTCCATCGATGTCACCGAAATTAATCAAGAGACCTAATTTATAGTGAGTTGCCTTAAGATAATTTCTTATTTGTGCACGATTTCCATCGTCCAATTCACTTACGGCCTTTAGTTCTACAATTATTTTATCATAACATACAAAATCAGCTTTATACTTTTTCTCTAATAATATGCCATCATAATAAATGTCTAATTCTACCTCACGTTGATATGGTATTCCCATTCGTCGGAATTCAATTTCAAGAGCCTCCTGATAGACAGGTTCAAGGAAGCCACATCCCAAATTATTATATACAACCATTGCTGCACCTGCTATTTTATATGATTCTTTTGCGTATATAAGTGACATGTGAAAATTCGTTTTATTAGTGAGATTCGTACCGAAATAAAACTATCTGTGTCGGTATACGCGGATGTAGTCTACGTACATTTTAACAGGTGTACCGTCAGCAGGCAGTGCGGTAACACGTTGGAAGGATGGATCGTCGGCAGTGATTTGCACTGGATATTTGTCGGCAGCAGGCATTCCGGGGAAGAATCCGCCTACCGACAGATTCAATACCAGATAGAAAGGATGGTTGAAATAATGTCCAGGTTGGTTCACTTCTTTATCACGCAAAGATAGTTGGAAATAAGGCTCTGCTTCAGGATAACGATCCTGGTCGAGATACATGGCAATGGAGTCCTCTGTCCATACCAAAGTGAACAGATGGAAATCTCCCTGAACGGCATAATCGGCAGTTTTCACGCCCGCACAATTCGGATACATGCCATTGTTGAACGACTCTCCCCAATGAGCAGCACCATTGAAATAGCGGTCTTGAGAGCCTGCTTTTATTCCATCCGTATGCCCCATCTCGCAAATGTCGATCTCACCGCATTTGGGCCAGACCACTCTACCCTGTTTTTCCAATGTAGCTACATTTTTGTCTACATCATCATTATCTCCGAGGTTGGTTGCCAGGTTGTTTCCAAGCATCCAGAAAGCCGGCCAGAGACCATCGGCAGTATATGGAAAAGCTATTCGCGCTTCCACTTTACCATACTGGATAGTAAGTTTGTCTTGTGTATTCAAGCGCGCAGAAGTGCATGGTCTTAGCCCCTGCTGACCGTCGGCTGTGGTGAAAACATAATCCTCACGCATAGCATTAAGCACCAGGCAACTCTCACCGGTCACGGGATGACGCTCTATAGTGGCATTCTTCGGAGTGTAGTATTGCAACTCGGCATTGCCGCCACCACGCGCATTATCATCCAGATTCCAGTAGTCTGTATTGATTTCCGATGCATTGAAATCGTCTTCCCACACTAGTTTCCACTCAGGTTTCTGGCAAGAAAGCAAAAAGAAAGAGAAAAGGAAAAGAAGGAATGTTTTGTCTTTCATATCGTTTGTCATTCTATTTCATCACGTTGGTAAACACGTACCCAATCCACTAGCATCTTTACGTCATGACTAAACATACTGTCATCGATCCGACCACCCATGTTTCCTCCGATAGCGAGGTTGAAAATGATGAAGAACTCTTTATTGAAAGGCCAATAGTAATCCTGATCCATTCCTTCGAGGGTCTCAGAGACATACGATTGTTGTTCACCATCGTAAGTAAACAATATGATATCACGACCATATTCTTCCTCTTCCTGCCATTCTATACCATAAACATGATATTCGTTCTCGACATTGTCGTGATAACTACGTTTAGTCCAGCAACTTCCGCCATGTTTATACGGATAATGCAGTGCATTGGAAATCATACGCGGGTCATTGCCTATATGCTCGATGATATCTATTTCACCACACGAAGGCCAACCCACTTTGCCGTAGTTGTTACCCATCATCCAGAAGGCAGGCCACGTGCCACCACCGGCAGGAAACATTATTCGTGCTTCTATCTTTCCGTATGCAAACTTTTGTTTATCACGCGAATTGATTCGAGCAGATGTATATTGACGCTCTTTATATTCCTCTTTATAGGCTTGTATTACAAGGTTTCCGTCTTCCACCCGAAGGTTTTTCTGGCGGTCGGTATAATACTGAGATTCGTTGTTGCCACCGCCATTGCCGTTTACCTCTATATTCCACGTGTTTCTGTCGAGTTCTGTTCCATCAAACTCATCCGACCAAACCAGTTTGTACTCTCCCCATTTGTGCTTTACTGCCACATAGCAAGTTGCCTTCTCCATTCCGTTTGAAACAGTAATGGTTGTATGTCCAGGTTTCAATGTAGTCAGCAAACCGTTGTTATCCACCGTTGCCACCTCTTCGTTGGAAGACGACCATGTGAGAGGCACATCATATACCGACGACGCTTTTATCTGCCATGTGCTGTTTTTTTCTACTTGCAGATAAGCAGGATTCAATGCCAAAGTGGCGCCATCATCTCCTGTTACATATACCTGACATGCAGCAGCAGACTTTCCAAGTGTTGCAGAAACAACGGCATTACCTATAGCTTTAGCCGTTACTACACCCATAAACACTTCTACCACTGATGTATCTGACGATTGCCAGGTGACGCTACCGGAAGCAGTTGCAGTTAAGGTTTGCATCTCACCTACCTTCATCTGTAGCAGATTTTGTGAGAGTTTGACAGTTTCCAGTTGAGATGGAGAACATGCCGACATCATCAATATTGTCAGCAGAAAGAATGGAAAAACACGTTTCATTTGTATTCAGCTTTTATATATTAGAGCTGACAGGAGAACCCAATCTCCTGCCAGCAAACGGATAAGAAGATTATTTCTTATAGCAGAATATAGCGCAAATCTCTATTTCACGAG
>JAEEGL011904091.1_pt1 | contig 10688 bp, 8 predicted proteins | sample 9134231 | NCBI WGS metagenome assembly JAEEGL01 (sample SAMN16246548, study PRJNA631951) | gut metagenome | biome: gut microbiome; feature: rumen; material: fiber-attached | host: Bos | place: Iran: Karaj | collected 2018-10 | reverse complement strand
ATGTAGATATTGTACTTACAGATATTTGCATGAAAAATATGGATGGAATAGAGCTGATGGAAAAAGCTGCTCTAGTCAGTCCAGACACTAAATTTGTAGTACTTAGTGCTTATAAGGATTTCGAATATGCCAAAGCTGCCTGTGATAAGGGGGCTTTGGCTTATATTGTTAAGCCGGTAAATGATGAGATGCTTATAACTATGGAAAAGATAGCGCAAACTATTATTTCCGAAAAAAAGAAGGATAAAGTGATAGAGGCCTGGGAAAAGATTTTTATAGAAAATCAGGGCAGCTATATTACATATATGATTGGTCGCCTGATAGATGGTGGTCTTTCAAAAGAGCAGTTTATTTATGGCTGCAAGGATATTCTTTCTGATTCCGCTGACAGTCATTATTACGCAGCGATTATTGCGGATGTGGATGTTATATACATGATAAGCGAATACGATAATTTCGACAGGAAGCGTTTCGCACTGTTTTCATATCTGGAAAATGAATTGTCTAAAGAGTACAAGGTCTGGACCAAGAAAAACATTGATGGGAGTAGTATTTTCATAGTTGATTTAGGGGATAGTAGCAAGTCCTATAAATGTAAACTGATATTAAATAACGCTAAAATTGATTTAGGCTTTGATACTATTTCAGCAGTCACTGATGGCTACTATGGTTTAGACGGGATGATTACTGCTGTAGATTCTGCCAAAAAACTCTATGACTTCGCCTGTGAAGTGGATGCTGACATGGAGGATTGTGAGATAGAAGATAATACAGCCAGCTATCCATACGAGGTTGAAGCGGGAATTATCCATGCTATTAGAAAAAATGATGAGGAGGAATTCAAAGAGAAGCTTATCGTCTTCTTGGACTCCTTTGTGTCAGAAGAGTCAGTTGACTTAGCCTTTGTTCATCACCTTGTGGTAAATACTGAAATATTCCTTAGAGAGAGCTATGGAATGGACAAGGATTTGTATAAAAGAATCCGTGGAATGTACGAAGCATTATTTAATTATCCCACACACAAGATTGTTAGAATGTATTATGACTTAGGGCTTTATGCTATTTCAAAACGCAAGAGAATGGCCATGGGAGATGAGAATCATCGCACCAATGATTACGTGTATAATGCATGCAAATATATCGAGTCTCATCTGGAAGATGATTTAACCATAGGAAAGGTGGCAGAAGAAGTTCACTTAAATCCTGTGTATTTTGGAAGGATATTCAAGGCTGTGACCAATTGTTCATTTAAGCAATATGTTTTAAATCAAAAGGTGGAAGTAGCCAAGGGACTATTAGTGACTACCGATTTAAGTATATCCGAAATAGGAAGACGACTTGGCATAGCAAATGCTTCCTATTTTACAAAAATTTTCAGAGAAGCAACTGGGAAAATACCTAGTGATTATAGAGTAGATTCAAAATAATATGACAAAGAAAATATATGGTATAAGAAACAAAATATTGATTTTTGCAATGGCACTAATCCTAGGACTATCTTTATCTTTTTTGCTTGTAATGGTTAGTTTTATCCATGAGGAGAGAACGGCCATCATAGATATTGGTATGAATACCTCAAGCCAGATGGTGGATAGTATGGATGAATTGTTTTCTGATATAAAGGAAGATACTGATGGGATTATTGTTGACTCCTTTGTTCAGAAATGTATATTAAACACCAATCTAAATGTAAAGGAAGAAGAAAATTTACTCCATAATCTTTTGACCTATACAGAGGATGTACAAGCATCCACATACTATATAAAAAATACAGGAGAAATATATTCATATTCTGGAGGATATATTAATACAAAAAATCAATATGTGGATTCCTTGCTAAATACCGATTATGCAAAGCTCCATTTATTCTGGCAGAACGCTTCCGCCATATACAAAGACAAGAGTGTTGATTCGGTTGGAATGTATGCCATTAGAAATATTCGAAGTATAGATACTTTAATAGACCCAGATCGTATTTTAATTGAAATACAGCCTGATAAAATTTCACAGGTGCTTCAGGTAAACAGCGATGAGCGCTTCAATTATTTCATAGTAGGGCCAGATAAAAAAATATATGCAAAAAAATGTTTTCATGAAATAGATGATGAAACCCTCATAAAAATCCAGAAGGCAGTATCAGATCAAAACATCGTAAAGCTTCCTGAAGGCTATGTATTTACCAGCTATCACAAGGATAGCGATATGTATTTTGTTTCCTATATCAGTGATGCTGAGATGTACCAGTCTGTAAAAAGTGCTTTGGGATGGATGTTTATATTTATGGGTGCGGCTATTGTTTTTGCAATAGTTTTTGGTTTTACAGCTTCACAAAAATTATCTGAGCCTGTACAGATGATTTCAAAGGAGATGCAGGATTTTTCGGAGAATTCTCTTTCAAAGGAAATGCATATTAAAACTAATACTGAGCTGGATGAAATCGGTAAATCATATAATACCATGCTACACAAAATAAAAGATTTAATGAATCAGGTTCAGGATAAGGAAAAGGAAGCCAGAGACTTAGAGATGGAGTCACTGATGTATCAGATTCATCCTCACTTCCTATACAACACCTTAGAAAACATATATATGCTGGCCAGAATTAACAAGCAGGAAAATATAATGCTTATGGTAGATTCCTTGTCTAAGCTGCTTCGTATTACCCTTTCAAATGGGCATAAGATTATATCTCTTGAGGATGAATTGACTCACGTTAAATCCTATTTGGACATCCAAAAATATAGAAATAACAATCTGTTCGAGTATGAAATCATATGTCAGGATAATCTCAATAACAAAAAGGTGCCTAAATTATTCTTGCAGCCAATAGTAGAAAACTGTATAAAACATGGATTTAGCCAGATTGATTCCGGTGGACTGATAAAAATAGAGGTCAAGAGTGAATACGAAAATGGAGATGAAAAGCTGATTTTTATTGTAAGTGACAATGGAAAGGGAATGGATGAAAAAGATATTACCATCCTAAATGAAAATATTAAAAACCAAAATCTGGCACAGCCATCTGTAAAAGAGGGTGGCTATGGAATTATAAATGTGGCAAGACGCCTACAGCTTATGTGTAAAAAAGTCAGTATGCACTACAGCAGCATAGTGGGAATGGATTGTACCATTGAAATTGTAATGGGCGAGGATTATATGGATGAAGAATAATATCTTTTCTATTAAGTTAAAAATGGCTATTTGCCTAATGGTGATAGGGGCCAGCTTTTATGGATGTGGTGTTAATGAAAAAAATGCCCCTGAATCACAAGGTGCGGACACTGAGGAAGAGATTGTAATACCAATTCTTTTAAGAAGCGAACCTGATGGAATTAACAGTACGTATTCCGACTTAATTACTGAGTTTAACCAAAAATATGAAGGAAAATATAAGGTGGATGTCACTCTTATCAGTGAGACTGAAGAGGGATATCGTACTAGACTGCAGGAGTTAAATGCTATCGATGATCTTCCAGCCATAATTACAGATGCAGCCTTTGGCTCAAATTTTTTGGCGTTGATGGAGGAGAATGGCAGATACTATGACCTATATCCATTAAATGATGGAATGTATTCTTCGGCAGGGATGTTTTACAATGCCGATATTTTTAAAAAGTGTGGTATTGATGGTTATCCTAAGACTTGGGATGAATTTCTAGAAGATTGTGAAATTATAAAATCAGAAGGATATACGCCCATATCTCTACATGGTGGTGGGGATTATTGGTCTGCCCTTCTTATTGGTACTGCCTATATGTGCAGTGAAGATACTGGCATGGACTTTCTAAAGGAAACTCTACCCAAAAGCTATGATAATGAATCTTTTAGAAAAATGCTCAGCTTCGTAAATACGATTTATGACTATACCTTTAGCGATGCACTTAGTATCAGTCATGATGAATCTTTATCAAGATTTATTTCTGGTGAAGCAGCCATGATACCAGGAGGATATTGGATGGTTCCACAGATTGAAGGCGCTTTTTTTGAACAGGGATTTTCTACTTTTAGTGGTGGGATAATGCTTGTAGATAAACGAATATCAGCATGGGGAATCGTAAATCAAGATGATAAAAAAGTCCTTGAAGGGGCCAAGCTTTTTATGGATTACAGAAGCACCAAAACAGCTCAACAGGAAAAATCACACAGTGATATTGGCATGAAATATATTGCTGAATATGAATCCCATGCAAATGAGTTTCCTAATTATCAGCTACAGTGGCACGATAAAATAATCAAAGAAGATTTTGATGTGTTGTTTCCAAAACTTATTAAACATGATATAACGGTAGATGATTTTATCGACGAGTTATCTATAGCAAATAATTAGCAGAGTTTGATAAAGCATTTTTATTAAAAGGAAAAGCTAAAAGCGTCCTGGTTAGTTTTTTGGTTTGGGGTAATTTATTTTATGAACAAAAGTCAAGCGCGCAAAATCTTTGGATTCGATGGGACTGAAGATGAACGAGAAATAAAAAAGAAGTACAGGGAGCTGATGCGTTTAAATCATCCGGATTCTGCAGGTGATAAAGCCAATAATGAACTTGCAGTAAAGATTAATACTGCCTATGAGCTTATTATGAAGGACTTTAGCACCACTGAAAATAAGAAGACCGCTGCAAAAACTAAGCCCAAGAAGCATTGGAGCGGCAAGGAAAATCCTAATGCATATTGCGCCAGACCTATTTTTCATGAAGTAGAGGATTTGGATGGAAATGGCATTGGTACTATAGAAATCTCCAGGGGGAGATATATCTGGTCAAAAGAAGAAGAGTTTTCACTTTTTCTTAAAAGTTTATATGTGACCAGCAAGGAATTACTGGATAATGCCAGACCATCTCTGTTTTTTGAACCGCCTGAACCGATTAAACAGAAGTATTTGGCAGACCTTACATATTTGTTGACAGGTCAGTTTATTGATAGCTCCCTGACACTTAAGGAACTAGGTTTGTTGGATGTAGATGCCTATAAGATTGATGCTATGGTGGAATTGGATGGCTATGCACCTACACCAAAGACTGGAGATAGTCTATATCCTGCAGGAGTAACTAATCATAGGCTTTATCTAAGAAATAAAGGGGGCCAGATAGTTGGCTACCTGAGTTTTAAGGATGATAGGTTGTATTATGTAATCATCCCTTTATTTGAACAGAAGAAGGTGCAGGTGAAGATGGTTGTTGCTGACAATGCCTTAAAGTCTAGCACCAGAAAGAGATATGTGGATTTGAACCTATGGATTAGGTTAATCGAGACTCAAACAGCTGGTATTGAAAGTACCAATCTGAAGATTGATAAGCTGTTGGATAATTACAGGGCGCTTGGCTATCAGAGTGAATAATTTTTATTTTACAGTTTGTTTTCGCCAGTCTACAGCGCCGCATCTGGCACATCCGTAATTACGATAATTTTTTGTAAAACGACTATCGCGTTTACGATAAATGGTGGCACCACAGTTGCCGCAAGTGAATATGTATTTGATAGTCATGGAGTTGATGGACTTATAGTCCTCAACTCCTTTTTCAGTACCAGAGGTGACTCGCTTGATGTTGTAGCCGTAAACCTGATTCATGACCTCGGCATAATGTTTCCACTGCCCAGTGTGCCTCATGCACCCCTTGCAGGTGTGAAGAATCTCATGGATAATTGTTTCCTTGCAGGATTTCTCAGAGATTCTGTCATCGGTCAAAAGCTTATCTGCTATCTGAATTTCAAAAGTTTTATCTGGGTTCTGTTTACAAAGTCCCCAGCGAGTTTTGGCTCTGTTATTTATTGTCCATGATGTAATGACCCCAGGCTTGATGCCAATCCTGGTCACCTCTGTCATGGATTCTGTAATTAATCTTTCTAAGTCTTTCATAAAGATTATTTCTAAAAAATATAATGAAAATGAAAAGTGTAAAAGTTTTAGTAATTAATAGTAAAAGTGGTGGCACTTTATAATGTATTTGCTCTATCTGCGATATTCTTTTGGAAATTGATAACGTCGTGATCGTATGCCATGTCCATGTAAAGTGACTTAATCATGAAATCTGCTGACGCTTTGTTCACTGCGATTGGAATATCATAAACCTGTGCGATTCTGGTAAGAGCCTTTACGTCTGGATCGTGTGGCTGCGCGGTGAGAGGATCTGAGAAGAATATAATCATATCGATTCTACCTTCGACAACCTTGGCACCGATTTGCTGATCACCACCTAAAGGGCCTGAGTTGTAGCCTCTGACAGGAAGGCCTGTTTTATCAGAAATCATTTTTGCTGTAGTACCTGTACCACATAAGAAATGATTCTTAAGAACTTCTTTATTGTCTTCACACCACTGAATAAGAAGTGGTTTTTTCCCATCGTGAGCAATAAGAGCGATAGTCTTTTGCTTGTTTATAGTAAGTGTTATTTTGTCTTCCATAAAAACCTCCAATTTTTTTTGCTAGTGATATTTTATAAGTTGAAATGGAAAATCACAAGAATAAAAGTGGTGATTTTTAAAATATTTACAGATTATACAGATAAATATGTAGTAACACTAAAAGATGAGGAGTCAAAGGGAAAGTTTACCATATTAATAATGTGGCTGATTACATTGTGGTCAGTGGCATTGCATTACATTTATATTAGTGTTATAACTGTATTAATGAAACTAGAACACTTATAGGGAGATGTTCTTGGAAAGGATGATGTTATGAAAGCAAAAATAGTACTACCTATTGTTATAGCGGCTATAGCTGTGGCTGGAATAGCCGTATATAAGTCTGGAATTCTGGAAAAGGTTGGGGCAACCACATCAGATTCATCAGAGGTATATGTTATGCCTCTATCAGAAATAATGGGAGCAAACAGTTCCTATTCTACGAATGTCTTTATGGGTGTTGTAGAGGGACAGGAGTCTACAAGTCTAACCAAAAGCTCAGAGCGTGAACTGGATAAGGTTTTTGTATCAGAAGGAGATGTGGTAAGTGTCGGTACACCGCTATTTTCCTACAAATCTGATAAGCTTACTGCAGAAAATACACAGTATGCATTTGATATCGAAAGATCTACTCTTCAAATACAAGAGTACACAGATAATATTGCCAAAAATCAGGCAGCTCTTGATAAAATAAAGACTGACACTGAAGAAGATAAGAATAATAGAGAGCGTCTTAATAATGAAATAAATGGTTGGACTACAGATATTGCTATTGCCCAAAACAATATAGCTCAGACCGAAGCCAAAATAGAAGAGAATAATAAAAAAATAAACAATTCTACAGTCTCATCAACCGTTGCTGGAACTATCACAAAGGTTGCGGATGATACAAACCCATATACGACTGATGGAACATTTATTACCATTCTTGCTTCAAAAGAGATGAGAGTAAAAGGCCAGATAAATGAGCAAAATGTGTGGGCTATTAATGTGGATGAGCCTGTGACTTTACGATCACGTGTAGATAAATCGCAAACCTGGCATGGAACTATTTCTAAAATAGATACTGAGTCTAAGCAGGAAGAAAATAACAATTCCTATGGCGGTAGTTCATCGGAAGGCAGCTCTACCAAATACCCATTTTATGTAACCTTGGATGACAGCGAAGGACTTATGATGGGACAGCATTTATACATAGAGCTAGGTCAGACTGATGCTGCTGAAATGGATTTTTCTGATGGAACCTATATCTATGACTACTACATTTCTTATGACGAGGATGGCAATCCTTTTGTATGGGCATCAAATGGTGGAAAGCTTGCAAAACAGTCTATAGAGCTAGGGGATTATTATGAGGATCAAATGGTTTATGCTGTTTCAGGAATTGATAAGGATACTCAGATTGCATACCCTATGGAGGACTTCACTGAAGGAATGAAGACTGTGAGTGGCACAGAGGGAGAGTAGCTATGATTGTAAAACTTGAAAATATTTTTAAAGTATATGGTGAAGCCGGTACCGACACCTCAGTTCCTGCGCTTAATGATGTCAGTTTAACTGTTGACGAAGGAGAATATGTAGCCATAATGGGACCTTCCGGATCTGGGAAAAGTACCCTTATGAATGTTATTGGCTGCTTGGATAAACCAACCTCAGGTTCATATTTTTTTGAGGACAAAGATGTTTTAAAGCTTAACGATAGAAGAATGTCAGATCTTAGACTGCATTCAATTGGTTTCGTCTTCCAAAGCTTTTATCTTATGAATGAAGAAAATGCTATAGAAAATGTAGCTCTACCACTTAGCTATGCAGGCGTATCAAAAAAGGAGCGAGAAAAAAGGGCTATAGAAGCTCTTACAAAAGTAGGGCTTGCCGATAGAGTGAAATTTAGGCCAGATCAGCTTTCAGGTGGACAAAAACAACGTGTTGCTATTGCAAGGGCTATTGTTAATAATCCAAAGGTTCTTTTAGCGGATGAACCTACAGGAGCTCTAGATCAAAAGTCTGGTGCTGCTATTATGGAATTATTTCAAAAACTGAATGATGAAGGCACTACCATCATTATGATTACCCATGATTCTGGCATTGCAAGTCATGCAAAAAAGACATACAGAATAGTGGACGGTAAACTATATCATGGTTTAGAGGAGGCGGACAATGAAGAAAATAATTAAAGTTCTCCTTATTATAGTAGTCATATTTGGATTAGCCGCAGGTGGTTTATATTTTTATTATAATTATGAACAGGGCAAAAAGATTGCTCAGGTTGTCAGTCTTCAAAATATTGCCATGGACAATTATTGGGGCGATACAATAGAAAGCTATGGTCAGGTCACCGCTGAAAAGGCGCAGACCGGATACATTCCAACAGGTACAGAAATCCTAAATATAAATGTAGCAGTTGGAGATCATGTTGAACCAGGTGATGTGCTGATATCAGTAAAAAAGGAAACTCAGGATATAAATGGCAAGAGATTAGAAGTACAAAAAGCTGAACAGGCCTATATTGCTGACAAAAATCGTTTGGAAAGATTAGAGAATACAAAACCTATTCCTGAATATATTGCCAGCGCTCCTGACACTAGAGATATTAAGGTTTCCACCAAAAGCTATTTCCTGAATGAAGGTAAGTCTTTGGAGGGTTACAGTTATGGCAAAGACGACGTAGTATTTATGATTTCAGATAACGGAAGAGGTAACATTACTACAGATTATTACGAACCAGGCGGAAAACTAATCTATTCGGACAAAGAAGAAAATAAAGCCAAAATAAATGAATTAAAAACAAAAATTGACGCTGCAAAAGCAGCTGATTCTGATTTCTTTAGAGAGTCTGTTGTAGAAGACACTGTTGAGATTCAGGTAGGAACTTTCTATTATGATGGCGAGACAGGAGCTCTTATTGGTCATGAGGGAATCGGCCTCAATGGAGAAATCCGTGAAAGATATGATGAACCAAAAGGTTATAAGCCATCTGAGTTAAAAACGCTAATCGAAGAAACCACCAAAGCTTTAAAGAAATCTGACCTCGAATATCGTGTTCAACAGTCTCAATTGGAGCAGATGGTAAATACCAACGAGAATGGTGATATATGTGCCAAAATATCAGGCACTGTTTCAAAGATACAAGGTGCTGAAAACTATAATGCAAACCAACCTTTTTTTATTATTACAGCAACAGATGATTACTATATTTCTGGAAGCATAGGTGAATTTTATCTGGATAAAGTTCATATAGGCGATACTGTATCTGTTAATTCCTGGGAAACTGGAAATGTTGCGGAAGCAGTTATCACTTCAATAAATGATACACCTTCAAAAGACGATAATTTTTGGGGTGGTTCCGGAAATACGAATTCAAGTAATTACGAGTTTAAGGCTTCCTTTGATAAAAGTGCTGGAATAGATATAGGGGCACCCGTTGATATCACAATTACACCATCCACAGATGAGGAGGAAAGTTCAGGTCTGTTTATTCCAAATTATTTCATCAGAAAAGATGCTACAGGCAATTATGTTATGAGAAAAAGCTCAGCTGGTGTGTTAGAAAAGGTTAATGTAAAAGTTGGACGAAGCCTTTATGGCAGTATGACAGAGATTAAATCTGGAATATCCATCAAAGACTTCCTTGCATTCCCTTATGGAAATGGTGCAGTAGAGGGAATTAAATGCGAAGAAACAGATTCAATGGATGGATTTTATGATGGAGGCTTGGGATAATGTTTGAAAATATACGTTTGGCCTTTCGTGGTATATGGACTCACAAGCTCAGGTCTTTTTTGACAATGCTTGGTATCATTATCGGTATAGCAGCTATTATAGCTATTGTTTCCACAATCGAAGGCACTAATCAAAGAATAAAAGAAAATCGTATAGGCTCAGGCTCGAATACGGTTGATATTCAACTGTACCAGAACGACTCGCCATATGAAATGGGCTATAATGGTGCACCTTATGGTGTCCCACAGGTTTCAGATGATGTATTAGCTGAAATCAGGCAGATTACTGAGGTCAAAGCCGCCAGTCGATATGCCAATAGACAGATATATAGTGGAGTATATTATCAGAATAACTCCATGAGTGGAGGATATGTAAAAGGCGTTGAGCAGGATTATTTTTCCACAGCCAACCTCACTGTAAAAGAAGGCAGATTGTTTACTGAAAAAGAAGCAGATGCTTTTACAAAGGTTTGCGTAGTAGATGAAGCCATTGTTGAGGGTCTTCTTCAAAATGAGGATGCAATTGGAAAGATACTTGAAATAGGTGGAGATTCTTATACCATTGTTGGT
>JAEEGL011857157.1_pt1 | contig 10688 bp, 19 predicted proteins | sample 9134231 | NCBI WGS metagenome assembly JAEEGL01 (sample SAMN16246548, study PRJNA631951) | gut metagenome | biome: gut microbiome; feature: rumen; material: fiber-attached | host: Bos | place: Iran: Karaj | collected 2018-10 | reverse complement strand
CATCCCATTTTCAAGTAAAACATTTGTCTTTTTTTTCTAAGCTGACATTAGCTTTGTCTCAGATTGCCATTACACAATACAATAATAATATAAAATATGTTGATTACTCAACTGCTTTATCATCGTCCTTCACATATATAACGAATGGAGAACGAATGTTTGAAATACAATTTAGTATAAACTCACACATAGCCTGAGCAGCTTTAAGATTTACTGCGTCGTTATGTTCTATCTTACCTCACTCCTTAGCTTTCTTGTAAACCTCTGCGAAGTTATTACCTCACATATCTGTATAGATATGTTCTAGTAAGAAGATAGGGTTTCAAGCAAAGCGAATAGTAAAGAACTTACCTCAGTACTTAAATCGAAACTTAAGTCCATCGTCAGTATTTACTTTCGGATAAATCTTTTCAACTTCGTCCATTAGAATGTATGATTAAGTAAACTAAATTGTTCGTTCTGGATTAGTCCCCAGATATACGGATGGTACATACCTAGATAAAACCCTAGTATATCTCATTCGTTTATATATATCCTATCGTATGCTTTCAAGTATTCAAGATTAACATTGTATTGTTTCAAATGATTACTCTTATCAGAATACTCTGGAGTTATGAATGGATATTTCTTCACAAGTCTTTGACTTGGTTTGAAGATTAATGGAGCTGTTTTACCTCGTTCATTAATCTGATACAAAGGATTAAAGCATATTCACTGGTTCTTAAGTAGGCTTGCCCTTAATGTATCTTCATTAATGAAAGCCATACCTAATAACCAGTCAGGTCAGTTTGTATCTCTACGCTTTGTTCAAGCGCAACGAAACATACTGTCCTTGAAATATGCATTAACTCTCTTTGCTGTTATACTCTTTCTAACTTTTTCTTTTCAAATTGCAAGAGGAAATAAATAATCATATACCATTTTAAAATCTTCATCACTAATTATATTTACATCTTCTTCAGAAAACATATAATTAGTTTTAATTTCATCTGGCATATCAGCGAAATAATGTTCATTAGCTGAGAAGAAAGACATACCTGTCTTCTCCTCAAACTCTTTTATAAGCTTCAACTTATCCATCTATCATCTGCTGGTCTATATAAATCTCCTGCATTTATATCTCACATTATAGCTCCTCTTGAAGTTGAAGTGCAATATGCAGTATTTGCAGCATTTCTTCATACTCAAGTAATAGTATCGTACTCTCAATTAGTAACGAAATACATTGGAGCATTACTGTTTTCTAATTGCTCTACTCTTTTAAGTAGTTCATTATATCTACGCATTGTGTATTCAAGCATCTTGCGTAGTTCCTCAATCTCACTTGGCATTAACATACATATCATAATTTAAAACTCTAGGTCAGTAGCCCATTCGTAACCATTTAAATACGTATTCTCACCGTTTCAATTTAGTCAATTGATTAGGATAATATTTTTTATTAAACTTAGTTTTACCTAATATCTTTTCGAGTTGGAGCAGCCACATATTTATATGCAACTCCTCCTCATCTTCAAAGATATACGGCAACTCTTTACTTGTATCTCCGTATAGTCGTTTATAAAACTCTACGAATTGTTCTTGTTGTTTGTAGTTCATTAGTCGTCAAGTCGTTTCTTAAAGATTAAATGAATTTTATTTCACTTGACAAAGCATCGATTTAAATCCCAATGGTCTTTAGACATTTCATCTAAAAGCTCTTGGTCTACTGTATCTACAATAAATACTTTGTACTTATAGTTACTTCTTCATAATGGTATCATCGGTGCTTATATAGATATAAAACTAATCGTCTTTATGTAAACGTTTCTCAAAGTACTCTTGTATGTATTCAGATAACATACCATCTAAGATAACGCAATCAACAAATGCGTATAATGAACACGCAATTATTGCTAATAAGAATAGTCGGAATATAAACATACTTTAATATAATTAAGGAATAAAATTATTAATAATGAGGACGTGGTAATTTATCTGGCCAATGCTTTAGCCAAGAACTTATCCGTCCTCGTATAGGATTATCTAAAGCTAAATCTAACATCATTAATCCTACGACAGCAAGAATAACTATTAATACTATTCCTGCTCATCCGCATCCTGAACAAGTTTCACACATCTTATTTATTCATCATCATTATAAAAGAAGTGTCTTCTCAAGCTACTGTTACTGGTAACTTACCGTCCCATTTCTCAATCCATTTGAGGTTTACATACTCTGCACCTCATTGATTTTGAATAGCTTTAGCTTGTATCTCTATAGCTTTAGCTTGTGCTTCAGCTGCTACAACCTTTTGTTCAGCCTCATATTTAACTTGCTCTAACTTATTCTTTTCTGCTAAAGCATTTTGTTCTGCTGTTACTTTAGCTTCAATTGCATCATTGAATGATTTACTAAAGTCAAAGTTTACGATATTGAATAGTTGGATTTGAATACCATAGTTCTCTAGACGTTTATTGAGTGTATCCTCAATATCTTTAGATACTAAGCTTCTCTCAGTAATTAATTGTTCTGCACTATACTTAGCTACTACGCTTTTAAATACCTCTTGAACTGCAGGATTAATAATTTTATCTGCTACCTTGTCCTCTTTACCTACGTTCTTGTATAGATTAACTACCTCGCTTTCTTTATACTTATAGTTAACAGCGATTGTAGCTGATACTGACTGTAAGTCTTTACTACTTGCATCTGCTGTAGTATCTAACTTCTGTGTCTGTATATTATATTTTACAGACTTAGTAATGAATGGAGTTTTAAAATGTAATCCATCCGTATAGACTGTACTGTTTACTTTTCCTAGCGTAACAGTAAATCAATTGTATCCAGGCTCAACTACAAACCAAGAGTTGAAACCACAGATAACTAACAGTACTACTATTAAAGGCAGTAGGAACCCTTTGAAGAATGCTTTCATATAGTATATATAAATAGGAAATAAAACTATTTAGGTCGCTTATTATATCTATGAGGTTTGAACCATCAGCGTTTGTCCCGCCATCGGAGGCCTCTGTATTGGTGCATCAATTGTAAGAACAGTCGGCTGCATTGTTCAACCTCACTCCGGCTCTGTGCTCTGTTCAGTGTTCGATGGATTTTCTGGGTCTTTGTCATCACGTTCACTTACAATAATAAAGTTATAATCATATTCTTCTCAGCTATGTCTTACTTTATATATCTTACCATACTTACATAGCTCATCGTTTGCGATAGGTATATGTGCATACTTACTGAAACGCTCTCAGGTATTCTTATCTTCATAGTATGCTATTCAGTCATACCATCATCGTACCTCTATTCACCAGACACCTTTAGGTAGCTTAGCCATTTTTGTATTCTCCTAATAAATAAATATATTTTGTCTATTATCATACATCTCCAACATAAGTGGACAACCCATCAGTACTCCATTCGATGTTGAGTACCTCCGCGGTTACAGTATTGACAATGTGCTTCACTAGGCCATTCAACTTCAGTGAATAGTTTATCTTGAACTAATGGTCTATCTCACCAATAAGTACAATCAACACGTCAATACTTCTCTTTGATATAACAACTGTCTCACTGAAGTATCTCTTGTGCTTTACCATACCAGTAGTCTCGTCGTTTACGACGCATCCTCTTCTCACTCCGTTTCATCTGGCCTTGTTATTAAGTTATTTAAATTATTCATTGCTCGGCATTGTATTTTTTCTTTCAATACAGGTGGCAATATATTTAAGTTATCTTTATACATTAAGTATAATGCTTTAAGTTTTGGTCAAGATAGATGTTCTATTAAATGACAAGATAAACATAATGGAATACATTTTTTATCTTCTATTTCTTTTATTATATTATCTATCTTTTTAATGTTACACACATTAGTTTCTTTTATTGTTGGGTCTGTATGATGCCAATTCATAACTCAAGTTATATTACATCAACATTTAGAACATTTAATAATTCATTGGTCATCTCAAAATTTATCATTAGTATATTTAAGTAATCATAAATATTGATTAACAGTCCAATTAAATTTTATTTCTTTATTTAATTCTTTATTATTTTCTCTTCGTTTTTTATTATATTCTTTACGCTTATCTTTATTTTTAGCGTATCGTTTTTTATATTGTTCACTCTTACTCATCATTATTATCTGTATCAATTAAAGTTCTAAGATTGTTTTGTGCCCAACAAGTTGACCTTAAAGCACAGAAGAAACAACTATAGTTTGTGTAGTTAGCTGGAAAGTCTAGGTTATCTTCTGCATTTACTAATGCCTGCATAAAGTTTGTAACAGTATCAACATTATCCTCAGGTACTTCGAAGACTACTTCTTGTAACTTAGGGCTTAATGTTTTATTCATCACCCAGTATTCAAACTTACTTACTTTAATTCAGCTCTCTAGTTTAGCTAGTGCTGGGTAAATTCTCTTCTGGTTTACAGCATTGATATGTTCTTCATCCCAATGCTTACTTGCTGTTTTAATATCTACAATAATATATTGTCAGTCTTGGTCTTTAAACAACAAGTCGAATGTTCATTCCAATATTGGATGCTCTCATTCTCAATCAGTTATATCCTCGAACTTATGAGTATATGAATACTCGCTAAGTACATATGTTAAGTTTCTTTCTTCGAGGTGTTGAATGAAACATTCAGTCAATGCTTTCAACATCTTACGTTCCTTAACTCCAAACCTATTTAATATTATATCAACTGCGTCTTGATTTTGTAATCATTGTACGTGCATCTCTACAAGTTTATGTAGTGCTGTACCAAACAGGAACGCCATCTTATCAGGACTTGGAGTTGGTTCGTATTTATATTTATATGGGCAAGTTATAAACGTTTCTAGATTAGTCGCTCTCACGCTCACCATTATATAATATTCATAATATAAATCATATTATTGTGTTATTGTTCCAATAACCATATATTGTATACTTCTTAAATGTATCATTCTTGTTAATATATAATATACGTCACGTAGTATCATCGTTACCAAGGTCATATACCTTAGCAAGTAAACGATTACCATAACATATAAATGTGTCGAAGCGGTGTCAATCTGCATCTGCTTCTCAATGTGCTCAGTCGTATACATTAGTATCATAAATTCAATCGATGTTAATCATTATATATATTAAAATGTAAACGACTATGTTTTATTCTTTTTGTTTTTAATTGCAAGTCTTTTTTCTTTAACTTGCTTCCACGTCTGCGGAGGTACTTGACCAGTAGAAATGTAGGTTGCGAACTGGTTAAGTGTCATATAGTCCCTTACACTTCCTTTATATTTTGATTTGACAATTAACGAAATAGGCATACAGTAAGTTTTAATAAAATAAAAAAAGAGCTACCTATTCTGGCAGCTCTATTCTTACGGAACTAATTTCAACTGTATCAAACAGCTCCTCATCCGTGATTATATGCTGTGCATCTTTACTGAGACTTACGTTATATACCTGCGGATAATCCTGGATAGGATACCTAGATAGAATTGTTTCTAAGTTTCTAGGTTTCAGCTTGATATATTTACTGTACTTCGCAGTCGCGTCTCAGTATTGCTTATCAGCTTGAGCAGTTTTAACTTCACTCTTAATTAAATCTAGCTGTTGTTCTATCAGCTTCTGGTACTGAACCAGTGTTCATAAGTGAGTTTTAACTCGCTCTATGTCTTGTAGTTCATCTAATGACATACTTGTTCTTCAGTAAATATAAAATCATTTTTATGTTTATATCTACCGCTTCGTCAATAGAATATTGTTCATCCATTTTTAAGTTCTACGCACTTGTCTGCTTGCCGCTTCCAATCTCAGAAGCGATAGTCCATTACAATTTCAGGATGCCAATACTCATTAAAGCCGCACAGTCACCAATCATACATAGCCTTCCATTCTCAGTAGCATTTACCATTCTTTACTTGTCACAAAATTCGTCTTTGGGTCTTCTCGTTATACCCTTTGATACAACGCTTAACAGAACTATTATGTCTGCGCATTGGTTCGAACGTTCCATTTTCTGCACGAAGTAATAATAAGTAATCAAGTCAATAAGTATTGTATACATAAGTAGCAATCTCATTGGCAAGGCTACCTTCCGGAAAACCTTTTACTTTTACTACGGTTCCTGTCTCGCACACCTGTTCAATAACTTCTTCAGTTGTCTGTACTTGTGGCATATCATCATCTGATATTGCCATTCAGAACAACAAAGGCAGTGCGATGAGTACACCCAATAAAAGTTTAAGTTTACCCATAGCTAGTAATTAGGCTTACCCTGACAGTAAGCTAAAAAGGTTTATAGTCAGGATTGGCTAGCCTATAATATAGTAGGAATTTTTGTTTCTATTTCAATTCCTTTAATCTATTATTATAGGCTTCCTTAACAGCTGAAAAGTTTTCAGCCGTAAGAGTAGGCTTTACCTTGCTTATCACCGGTGCAATCTGTGATAACTCGGTAGATGATTTACAGCTAGCTATTGCTTTCATAATTCCTTCAAAGCTTTCTTCAACGTGGTTTACTGTTGGAGACATTGCATCAGCGTCCCTGTTATCGTCGATGCAAAACAATCAATTGAGAGCGTACTTACGGGCATAGCTAGATGCCGCACCTGTGACTTGAGCGGGGTCCATACCTTTCTTTTCATCTTGCTCTCTTGCAAGGGCTGACGTTGAGTTAATCACTTCTCAGGTTTCATTATCATATAGTGTTGCTGTAGCTTTAATATAGAAACGGGCATCTCATATATAGAGTACCTCGTCACTTATTGTTAGTGATGTATTAGTCTCCACTAACAATGGCTTAACTGCTGTAAGTATATCCTCACAGCTACGATAGTTAAATCAACCAAAGCTATTTCTTTGGTTCTTTGGTGCATTCAGTTTAGCCTGAATGGTTAAAAGTTTTTCCTTCATACTATTTTTTATTACGTTCTAAAACTTTTTTCTCCAAAGCTTTAAACTCACAGAACAATAAGTTCTCCTGAGTTGTAGAACTTACAGGTGCTCAAGCTTTCTTACACTCAATATAAATGTCTAATATATCCAACAGCTTTCCTAACTTGTCAGGAAAATCTGGTGGCAATGTGTAGTCATTTATCTTGGTTGTACGAAACTTGTACATCCGTTTACCAGTTGCAACATCTATTCATACTTTAGTTGCAATACGTTTCATATAATCCATTAACCACGATTTGTCTCTTAACAAATCTTGTAATGGCTTACTGGCTAAATTGGTTGTGTCAATCATTATAATAATTATATAATATAAATCAAGTTAAAGTTAATGAGAGAGGCTTTCTCTTAATAACTGCTTTAAGTCTATAATCTTATCTGATGATGGTACTCTATCCCTATTAAAAAAGTAATGGCAAGACTTGCAACAGAATGTTCACTTCCATCGGAACAAATGATTTGGATGGTGAAAATCTATATGTAGTCTTTCTCTGCCGCAGTGTGGACATACTGTTGGTCTTATTCATAACCTAGCAATTACTGCTTTTGCCATACGTGAAGTTGCTGCAGTTAACATAGCTTTGCGCGGATTACTAATTGCCCATCTATCAAAATTCTCTTTAACGCATCAAGGATGTTTTTGGCAATGTCTTCTATGATATTCTGCATAACGTTCTGGGTTTCTTTGTCTATCTATTTTTTGGTATTCTCTACTGCGTCTTCTCCTTTCTTCTATATGTGTTAATTTATATTTAATATCTTTTCTGTAATTACAGTCATTACAATATCTATCTACATCTATTTTTCTATTAGAAACCTCTGGATATTTTTTAGATACTTCTTTAATTAAAATTAATAATTCTAGTTCTCTTTCGTGAATTGCTTTTATTTTAGTTCTTGCCATTTTTTATTTTAACAGGAAAATAAAACTATGATATTTCGTCATACTCACAGATTGCATAGGTACCTTCTGGTAATTCAGCTCGGTTACTATCGTCTAATAAATCTGTAAGGAATATTTTTTTCTTTACAATTAATTGTCAGTTAACATAACTAAAGAATGGATTAGCATCTTTTTGTTTACTTTTCTTATAGCTATTCCATCTTTGGTTTAGTCTTCTATAATATCCATCATCATCGTCATCGTCTTCGTCTGCTGGTCAACCAACTCAATCATATAAACTTGGTTGCTGGTATCCTCAGCTATACACTTTACCTGTATTGTACGATGGTGTTTGATATATTGGGAAGTTATCATCTAAATGTTCTACAACATATTGTGCTGCTTCACAAGCATTTTGTAATTCATCACACTTAATAAACTCTGTCTTCTGATGTGGATTATAATATCCTACAGATAAGTTAACACAGTTTAATACTTTACTTATCTTGTTCGCATCACTTGCAAATCATTTAGTTGGTTTGTATCAAAACTCTTTCATTAATCTATGTATCTCATCTTCAAATTCTTTTGAACAATAACAGTTTTGATAACCAATAATATCTCAAGCTCAACGTCTATCCAATGTAAGACAATACTTACATTCGGCTAGTAAGTCTGAATGACTTGCGACAAAAGCTCAAGCTCAGTTCATTCCTGTTTCCTCTTGTCTAGTAAACAGTAATGATACTTTGTTTCATAGCTTCTCATATAATTCCATTGCGATTGCTATTCAACATTTGTCATCTCAACCAATCACTGCTGGTTTCATACATCAAATCATTCAGTTCTTAAGACGTAGACTTGATAAGTTCTTAACACATTCTTGGCTTTGAACTGTATCCATATGTGCATTTAATAATGGTGTACCTGGATTAATTAAATACAGATTACCATATGCATCTTGTTTTAACTTTGGGTTCCAACTTTTAAGATATGCTATTACCTCTCTTTCAGGATAACCTTTCTTATCAAAGTGTTGCTTTAATTGAATTAGTCTGAAACATTTCTTTACTACTGACATTATTAATTGTAATATAATTTAAATGTTTGTTAATAATTGTGCTACCTTATCTAACTGTTCCCTAACTCGGTCACATCTAGCTTCGTATTCTAATGGTTCGTCTTCTAAGAATTGGTACTTTTTACCATACTTAATCATATTGAGTGCTGGCTTTAATATTTCTATAGCCCTCTCAATATTCTCTATTTTGTCTGGCATTATAAATTTTTTAATAAAGATAAAATTGTAACAAGTTCTCACTCTAACCAACGATACTGGTCTTCTGCGTGACGTGATGCTCAATATCTTATACTCTCTCAATATCATTTTGCATATCTGCACGCTCGGTATAGTGACCTTTGGATTGTAGATTTTGTACGTTTTCTATCATACATTGTTATCATAATATTTTTAAATAGTTTATTGCGTCTAGTATTTTATTAATAGCGTATGTCTCATACTTTTGTCTCATTTCTAGATGGGCTCTTTGTCAATACATATCATAATTGATATGGTTCATTTTAGCTGTATGCATATAATATTTTGCATCTGATATATTTCCTTTTATCCATCTAGAATAACGTCATTTAGGGTCACTCATTGTTAAACTAATTTATGTAAATCATCTAATGCTTTTCTAATCCTTATCTCTGCCGAACGCATATAATGATGATATGTAATTATACGTCCTGGCAAATGATGTTTAGCTATATTTATAAGCGTCTTTGCGTGGTCAGTATCTCTACGGATACTAGTCTTTTTCATTGCTCTATTTATTGGCATTATGTTAACCTTTCTAATTTAAATATTATTGTTTCTAAATTAGTTATAATTTGACAGCCATACATATCTATCATATCCTCTCGTCAATCATCCTTAGTATTAAGTTCTCTTTTAATACCATCTAAATTATCCATTGCAAAGTCTAAATCATAACGAACAATATTTTTTAAGTACTGTTCTCTATTATGAATGTATGTCATTATAATAAATATGCTTTATCTAAATAATCTGTAGCTCGTTCAACTTCGTCTATTACTCACTTACGAACTACAGTTCAACCATCACAATAATAACCGCAACTATTAATCAACCTTCTTAATGGTTGGCATAGGTCTGTTATTATTGTATCGCTTTTCATTCACAAGCTAGCAAGATATGCATATGTACTTTCATCGTGTGCACTATAATTACTTGCAATAACTTTATATCATTGCTCTTTCAAATCCTTAACGATTGCTTTATAAACTTCTCATTTTAATAAAGCATCTTGGAATTGTCAGCTATGATATAACCTATCTATTAGAATGTATTCTTGTCCTTTATTATCATATAATATTCTAGTTGTTATTCTTGCGAATGGTTCTCTACCATTCTTATTATAGATAAGTATAGGACAATTACATCCATTAGTTATTGCATCATATGCACCTCTTGCATAGCTATCTGAATTGCTACTCTTCTGACAACTATGTACTTTCTCATTTAGAGTAAATGCTTTTATCTTATGTTTTAAATCACTGCTTAATACATACTTAAACTCTCAAGCCATCTGTTCATTTGTCTTGTTCAGTTTAAAATCCTCGAAGAACTTGTTAACACTTTCACTACGTTCTCTTACATTTCACATAGTGTCTATATATTTCCATTGTATTAATCAGTCATCTGTAATTCACTGAAGATAATAATTTCTATATCTAGAAACTTTATCTCCTCTTTGTACTATCCATTCTGTATCATTCCTTTGTTTATCTAATGTTCTCATAACATTAATAAGTACTTGTGTATTATTATACTTAACT
>JAEEGL010595626.1_pt1 | contig 10688 bp, 7 predicted proteins | sample 9134231 | NCBI WGS metagenome assembly JAEEGL01 (sample SAMN16246548, study PRJNA631951) | gut metagenome | biome: gut microbiome; feature: rumen; material: fiber-attached | host: Bos | place: Iran: Karaj | collected 2018-10 | reverse complement strand
TCGTACGCGGGAACGGGCCTCTTTGAGCTCAACAAGATCGTTCCGCTGAAATACTGGAAGACCGTGAAGCACCAATGCTCCTGCATCTGGCTCTTCCCCCACGACATGCTCGGGCCGGTCGAAAAGTCCCAGGCGAAGAGCGAGAACGACGCGCGCATGATCGCGAGCGACATCCGCATGGGCGTCGCGACCGGTAAGAATCCGCCGAACAATCCCCTTAACGCCGTAGAAAACAAGGGCTTCGCGACGCTCGGCGCCCAGAAGGCGAAGGGCTTCCGCGTCAGCGACGCCTGCGTCGGCTGCGGAACGTGCGTGAACCTCTGCCCGCGCGGAAACATCACGCTCCTCGGCAAGCGCGCCGTCATCGGCTACGACTGCGCCGGCTGCCTGTCCTGCCTCCAGTACTGCCCCGAGCACGCGATCTCCCTCGGGAAGGTCACCGACCGGCGCGAACACTACCACAACCCGAACGTCACCGCGGCCGATCTGATGAAGCCGCTGATCCATATCGACTGAAAAAAGCAAAAAACAAAAATACCACCTCGTTCAACTATGGAAATGAGGTGGTATTTTTGTTCCCATATCGCTTATTGATGGGCGTCGTTTTCTATCGAGAGGATAACGCGGGAAGGGTGTTCCCCGCCAAAGTGAACGGTGTTGCGGGCAATGCGGACCTCTGTACCGAGAAGGCCTTCTTCGGTGTTGGGGTTCGGGAAGATATACTTTTCAGCACTCGACGTGATCGAGACCCTTATACGCTCGCCTTTCTTTACAAGGAACGAGAAGTTCGCGGTCTCGAGCTCGGCCTTGTAAATAACGCCGGGCTGCATATAGGAATGCGTTTCGAGTCCGTCCCGCAGGCACATGTTGAGCACGCTCATACCCATCTTGACGGAGCGGTTATCCGGTTCGACCTTTGTAAGCCTGACGACAAGGTCGGTCGACGGGGCGTCGCCGGACACCCACAATATGAACCGCGCGGTCCCCGTAAACACTGCAGGCGCTTCAAACGCGCCGCTCGTAAACGTTATATAGTCGGGGCGCTTTTCCTCCTGCGAATAATCCGCGGGTATCTGAAGCTCGTTATCGGATGTGTTTATCAGCTGCGGCGCGGGGTGGCACGGATCATAAACGAAACTGAGCGAACCTTCAGGCTGAGCATCCTTCGACAGAGTTCCGTCGCCGAGCATGTACACGACTTCTTCAGACCCCTCAGGAGGCCATTTTTCGCACTTTTTCCACGCGTTTTCGCCCAGGGTGAAGTATTCGGCCCTTGCACCGGCATCCACGTCTCTGCGGCCTTTTAAGTGCCGCTCAAACCACTTGAAATACTGAAGGTCGAGGTCGTATCGCAACGCCCCGGTACCCACGTCGAGACCGCCGAGCTCATGGTTCGAATTGCCCGCATGGCACCACGCTCCGAGAAGGAGCCTGCGCTCCCCGGTCCCCGTCTCATCCGTGAGCCTGATGGCCTGCAGGGTCCCATTGGCATCGTCGTCGAACCAGCCCGACTGGATAAGGGCATTTACGGATGTGCCGCCAAGCTTCTGTGCGGCCTTATACCAGTTCGAGGGAGCCCAGTAATCGTCGTCGCAGGGATGCTTCAGGCGTTCGCTCCAGAAAGGCATGTCGAGACCGAGCTTGTCTTTGAGTATGGACGAGACGGGCCGGTAGGCCATGATGTCCTCCCAGTCGTCTCTTTTTATCGCTTCAAGGTCGGTATACCTTTCCCCGGTGATCGCAAGCCAGGCAACGTCCCCGCTCGAAGCCGTTCCGCCGGGAAACGACGTGTCGACGAAAGGCGTGCCCGCGGTCGCGAGGCTGACCAGCGCCTTTAAGTGAGGCTCGCCCGAAGCTGCGGCCGCCCACTGCGCATAGCCCTTATAACTTGCTCCGAACATGCCGATGCTGCCGTTGCACCACGTACTGCCCGCGATGGCTTTAAGCGTGTCTTCTCCGTCGTTGATCTCGTGCCTGCAGGGTTCCCAGACCCCTTCGCTCGCATGCCGCCCGCGGGTATCCTGCACCACGCCGGCAAAGCCCCTCAGCACGAAGGGGAGTATCTCGTCAACGCAGTTCTCCTTGCCGTAGGGCGTGCGTATCAGGACGCATGGAAGAGGTAGATCCGCGCCCAAAGGGATGTAAAGATCCCCGGCGAGCCTGATGCCGTCGCGTGTGACCACGTCGAACGGCCCGGGAGCCGTAAGGCCGTATCTGCCGGACCCGTATAATTCCTGCCACCCGACGAGCGGGGTCTTTGCTTCAAAGCCTTCCTCGGCTCCTGTGATGATCGCCGTAAGGGCCGGCTGGCAGAAGCCCCGCACTCGTCCTCCTTCTGTGAAGATATCGATCGGGTATTTTACGTCATGCTGTATGTACAGACCATCCCCCGCCTTCGAGTAACGCTGTCCGCCCGGCAGAGTAAACGTATAAAGACCCAGACCGATCGCTTTCTGAGCCTCTTTGAGTATGACGGAAAGGTCTTCGGGCAGCATCCCCTCAAGGATTCCGGGGACCGGATAAAGGTCGGCTTCATATGAAAATCTGCCGTCTTCCCATTCCGCAACGCATATGCCTGAATAATAGATGTTCATTCTCATCGTTCTTTATCGTCTTCCCTTATGCGTCCGACCGACACATCAAGCTTTTCGCGCATCTCTTCCGTGATCCTGCCCGTGAACGGCATCCCGCCTCGTGCTGCCAGTTCCGCGGAGAAAGAAGCTACGGCATCCATGTCAGCTGCAAGGACAGGCAGTGACAGTATCGACGGATCATCCGCAGGTTCGTGGAAGGGCGCGACGTTTTTCATGTACGGAGAGAACCTTGTAAACGAGACCGCCGGGATACCGGCGTCGGCCAGGTGTTCGGAATCGCCGGAGTAAACGTCTTCGGTGACCTTCATCGGAATGCCGCGGCTTTCGCCCCATTGCCTGACGTACACGGCAGATTCCGGCCCCGCTGTGCAGACCGCGTTAAAGGCCCCCATGGCGCCGAGCATGTCGACGTTGACGTTGAGCACGCATTGCTTAAGCTCGCCGGCATGAAGCGCGGCGTAATTGTTCACGCCCACCCCGCCAAGCTCTTCACAGCCGGTCAGTACGATACGGACGCCGAAATGCGGACGGTCCGCCGCGTTGCTGAGCTTCCCGGCAAGGTCAAGCAGAGCCAAACATCCGCTCATATTGTCGTAGGAGCCGTGCGAGCCTGAAATGGAGTCATAATGCGCTGTGCAGAGAATGAAGCTGCCGCTTTTTCCGGGAAAATCCATGACGATGTTCCCCGATACCGCGTCAGAGCGTTCAAACCTTGTTTTCAGCACGGCTTTTTCACTCTGATGAGTAAACATGTAAAGGGCGTCTCGGGCGTGGATCGTGACGGCAGGTATCTTTCTGACCCCATGTGAGGGCTCTGTCACATAGCTCCGCTGCTCTATCGCGCTGTCCGCAGCAAAGGCATTGCCCGAATAACAAATCAGTGCGAGAGCCCCCGCATCGACGATGTCTTTATACTGGAAATGGAACGGGTATCCGTCGGCGACGACTATGCGTCCACAGCAGCCCTTAAGCGATAACCTGTCATACTCATGAAGAAAGTACAGGTCTCCGCTGACGTCGGCGTCCTCCGACAGGAAGAAGGGCGTGCACTCCACCCGCCTTCCGTCTACCAGAAGTTCAGCCGAAACAGGGCGTGAGACGGGTATGGAAAACGGCTCGATATGTGCGTTTTCGCAGTAAGCACGGCAAATACCGAGCAGATAGTCCGCGCACGCGCGCTCTTCTTCCGATCCGCCGGGATGCGGGTAGTCGGTATTCTGTAATATCTCTTTGATCAGGCTTATATCCATCTTTAAAATCCTACACGCACGCCAAGCCCGGGCTCACTGCTGAGAGTGCAGATGCCTCCGGTCTGGCTGAAGCCGCCGCCCATGAACTCAGGTTCGCTTACTACGTCTCGGAGGCTGTCGCAGTCTGCTTCGACTATGGACTCCTTTGCAGCCACAAGGCTTATGGCCGCGGTGAGGCTGATGCGGTCTTCCCCCATGCAGCCGACCATGCATTTTATACCCGCTTTGCCCGCGATATCCGCGATCTGAGCGCCGTAATACAGACCGCCGCACTTCATCAGTTTTATGTTGAAATAATCTGCGCAGCGCATCTTTGCGGCACGCGCGGCGTCGTGCACGTCATGTATGGACTCGTCGAGCATAAGCTTTACAGAGGTATCGTTCCTGCGCATCAGTTCTGCCGCGCCTTCGAGGTCCCACCACGGCAAAAACTGTTCCGCGGCGTCGATCCCTATCGTTTCGAAAACTTTCATGGCTTTGAGCGCAGTCTCCACGTCGTAGCCCTGGTTGGCGTCCACGCGAATGCGCACACCGTCCCCGGCAGCGGCGCGTATCCGTTTCAGAGCCTCGATATCGTGATCGAAATCAAGGCCGATCTTAACCTTAAGGATACGGATGCCGCCGTTGACGTATGACATGGCCTCCGCCAGCATCTTTTCGGGAGAGTTGATGCCCACGGTGCAGTCGGTCTCCACGGAAGGACTGTTCCCGCCAAGCAGCCTGTAGACCGGAAGTCCCTGCTTTTTGCCGAGTATGTCATACAACGCTATGTCGATACCGCACTTCGCAGGGCCGTTATGCAGAATGACGCTGTCCATGAGCGCGTGAGCGCCGGCGATATCGCAGGGGTCGAAGCCGATGAGCACGGAAGCGATCATATCCAGAGCCTCACGCGAAGAGTTGATGGTATCTCCGGTGACGAAAGGCGTGGGAGCCACGGAACCGTAACCGGTAATGCCCTCGTCAGTCTCAACCCTGACGACCCAGGATTCCTGGGAATCCATAGTGCCCCAGGCGACTGTGAACGGCCGCACGAGCTTCATGCTGGCCTTTTTTGCGGCGATTGAAGTGATCTTCAAAGTATCGTCCTCCGCAGCTAAAGCGACTCGATGATATAGCGGAAACAGTCGACGCCGGGCACCAGGGTGTCAAGATCGATGTTCTCGTCTATACCGTGTATGGTCCCCATCTGTTCTTTCGAGATGATGAACGGATTAAGCCCCAGGCATTGCCTGCAGTATGGCGAATACGCGCTGGAATCGGACGCGGTATTTGAGATGTAAGGAACCACGTCATCCACCTGCGGGTAAGCCTTCATGACGGCCTTTTTGAGGAGCTGGAAGGCTTCTCCCCTGTAGTCCGCGACAAAGCCGCCGCGTTTCGGGACCCTGCATTCGATCTCGATGTCATACCTGTCGCAGATCTTTTTCAGTTCCGCCAGACAGGCTTCCGGACCCTGATGCGGGGCGCAGCGGACGTTGCCTATCATCCATGCCTCGGTAGGAATAGCGTTCGAAGCCTCGGAACCGCCCGCCATGGTAAAGGCGATCGTGCTCTTTATGAGCGAGCCCGCGGTCGGCGAGACCGCCGGCAGCACCTTCTTCAGCAGTGGCGCGAACAGCTTGGGGTGTTTGGCGACAAGACCGAACTTGCGCATGTACGGCCCGAAGCAGCGCAGCATCTGTGCGGTGGTATCTGAGATCAGTGAAACGAAGGGGTCGTGGTCGTCGATGTACGCCACCATCTTCGCAAGCCTCGCGAGCGGTGAATTCTTTTTCGGCATAGCCGCGTGGCCGCCCGGTGACTTTGCGATGAACTTGACTGTAAGCGGCAGCTTTTCGCTCACGGCGACCATAGCGAAGGTCCCGTCCGTCACCCCGATCGGGTCGTAAAGAATAAAGCCGCCTTCGTCGAAGGTCATGTCGAGCTCTATGCCTCTCTCGTGCAGCGCGGCCGATATCGCGTTCGCGCCGAAGCCCGAGCTTTCCTCGTTGCGCGTCGAAACGAAATAGATATCCCTGTCAGGCACGAAACCTTCGGCGGCGAGCTCGTCTGCAGCCTGAAGGACGCCCCACAGCCCGCACTTCGTATCAAGGGTCCCTCTGCCCCAGAGCTTTCCGTCCGCGACTTCAGCGCCAAAAGGCGCGTGCGACCACTGGGACGGATCCACGGGTATCAGGTCGTGATGATACATGAACAGGGCCGGTTTTTTGCCTGACGGCTTTCCCTTCCACTTCAGAAGCATGGAACCGTCAAAGTCTTCGTGTTCACAGAGCGGAATGATGTTCGGGAATACTTCCGCGAGCAGTGCCTGAAATTTATAGAAACGCTCAGTCTCGGTCGCGAATGGAGCTATCGTCGTAGTGTCTTCGCGCAGAAGCCTTGTAAAATTCGCGATATACGTCTCGAGCCTCGCGTCTTTGTCTTTTCCGTCCATTCTATTCACCTTCGGGCTCTTGTGCGGGCGCCGGATTATCCTTGGGCGTAGCCAGCATCATGCCTATGGTGAATAAGATCACGCTCCAGCCCATGATGAAGATTATGCCGTTTACAGCGGATTCCGGCTGCACGCTCAGAGTCCCGTCATAATGCGTGAAATCGAGGATCCATCCGAACAGAAGCGTTATGAGCGCCCCGCCGCACTTTACGGCAAAACCGCATACGTTGCTGACCATGGCGTCGACGCGTCTGCCTTCCGTATCCTCTACCTCGTCGGCGATGCTCGCCCTGTGCAGTGAGATGACTACGTTGAAGACCGAAATGGCAAAGCCGGCCGTAAGGACCAGTACGAAGCCGGCGGCAAGATTTCTCGCCAGCGCCACGAAGACCAGTTCGCCGGCGATCAGAACGAGAGCAGCGATAAACATCGATCTGCGCCTTCCGAACTTATTGAGCAGTTTGCCGACCATCGGAATGATGATCATGTTCGCCACCAGGTAGACCGCGTAGATCGGGGTCAGCATTCCGGGTTTGTTTATAACATACGAAGCGTAATAGAGAGCGTAGCTGGTCACAGCGGTAAGAATGGCGCTCCTGAAGAAGTCCAGGACGACGTTCCTTCTGAAGCTCGCTTTTTTGAACAGTATCTTGATGGCTTCGATCAGCGGGGTCTGTTCCATTTTCTGAGGACGGACTCTCTCCCTGGTAGTGAAATAGTGATACAGGGAGAAAGCGATGATCACGACGGCGACTACGACGGCACCGACGAAAAAGCCTTTTTCAGGATTGATCAGGTTCCCGTCGGAGTCTACCCCGCCGATTATGCGCACGAGCGGCCACATCACGACCGAACCGATCGCGGCGCCTATGCCTGTACCGAAGAAATGGAACTTGTTTACGCTAATGCGGTCTTCCTCCCTCGGCGAGACCAGTATCATCATCGCGTAGAACGGGAGACGGTGCATGGTGGTACAGATCGAATACAGCAGGTTCAGCACGAGTATGATGACCGCGCATGCCGTGACCGAATCGGAGAGACGGGAGAATAGCATCACCAGGATAATGCCCATCGGTATGGAGGCGAAAAGATACTGCCTGCTGCGGTCTCCGTTGCGGTTCGGATGATTGTCCGCGTAGGACGCTATCAGCGGGTCGTTTATCGCGTCCCATACTATCGAGACGCTGAGCAGAGTGCTCATAAGGCCGGGTCTGATGCCAAGGACGTTCGTCCCGAAGAACAGCATGAAAGTGCTGAAGAACGAGGTCCTCAGGTTGTCTGCGATGCTGATGCCCGCATACCCCAGTTTTTCGGGGAGCCTTAGTGATACAGATCTGTCTTTCATAATACATTCCCTCCTGTTGCTCAGAATGTCTCAAGAATCTGCGGTGTAAGGTCTTTGGCTATGTTATAAACGAGCTCCGCCGTGTTTTCGAAATCTTCGTAGGCGGTTATGCCGCTTGCGCTGTGGATATATCTGACGGGGACCCCGGCGACTACCGTCGGGACGCCGTTTCCCGAAAGATTGACGACCGCGCCGTTATTTCCGCCGCCTTCGCGCACCGAAGCCTGGGCCTTGATGTTCTTTTCCTTTGCCTTTGCGAGAACCCAGCGCTGGAAACGCGGCGAGCAGATGATCGAACGGTCCATATAGCGGAACATCGGGCCGCGCCTGAGTGCGGTCTGTATGGCGTAATCTTCGGTAAAGGTGTCGTCCGCTGGACAGCCTTCGAAGCAGACCGCGATAGCAGGCTTTATTCTGTTCGCCGCGACTTGTATGCCTCTGTCGCCGACCTCCTCTTGCGAAGAGACGACGCCTACTACGTCGAAAGGCAGGTCGAGGCCGTCGAGTCTGCGCAGGACCGATATCATGGCCGCGACGCCAATGCGGCAATCGAAGGCTTTTCCGAAGAAGAGCCCGTGTTTTTCGTCAAATACGCACCGGGTTGCGGGAACCACGGGCTCGCCTATGGCGGCGCCGAATCCTTCCGCCTCTTCGGCGCTGCACGCGCCTATATCGATGGAAAAGTCGTGTATGTCAAGCGAAAGCTCGGGGGCGTCGCCTGAAAAATGAGGAGGCCGGAGGCCTATAGTCCCTCTGATGTATTCTCCTGAAACGGTCCTTACGAGCACCTCCGAAGAGGCCAGACACCTCGGGTCCATGCCGCCTATCTCCAGGAACCGCAGGGTACCGTTGGGCTTGATCGAATGGACCATGAAACCGACTTCGTCGCCGTGCGCGTCGAGCATCAGGACGGGCTTTCCGCCGTCGTGGTTTTTCCTGTACATATACAGGTTGCGCAGCTTGTCCTCCTCAAAGGTGCAGATGCCGTCGAGCTCACGCCTTACGACTTCAAGAACGGCGTCCTCAAAACCGGAAGCGCCGGGAGCATCTGAAAGGGCTTTGATCATGTTGATGTTCTGTTCGGTGTAATTCATTTGAATGCCTCTTTGTTTTTATAGATAGTCCTTCCTCCGACAACGGTCATAAGGACTTTGGTATCTTTTATAAGCAGAGGGTCTGTCTCGAAAAGATCGTGGTCGAGCACAGTGAAGTCCGCGTATTTCCCTTCGGTGACAGTACCGAGACTGTCCTGCATGCCTGCGGCGTAAGCTCCTTCTATGGTGTACGCTCTAAGCGCCTCGTCGATCGTCATGGCGTTCTCGGGGAACCACGGCACTCCGTCTCCGCCGATTCTCGTTACCGCGTGCCAGATGTTGGCTATCGGATCACAGCTCTCTACGGGAGCGTCGGTCCCGCACGATACGTGTATACCGAGATCGAGCATCTTGCGCCAGTTATACGACTGCGCGGCAAGCTCCGGCGTAACGCATTTATCGACTACAGCCGCATCGGCCTTTATAAACACGGGTTGAACGAAAGCGAGAACGCCGCCCGACGCCATGCGCTCAAGCTGCTCCGTACGCATTATCTGGCAATGAATTACACCGCAACGCGGATCCCTGCGGCCCAGCTTTTCACGGACAGTATCGAAGGTATTGAGCAGCCTTTCGACCGCCCCGTCCCCTATGCAGTGGGCGACGACCGGATATCCGCATCCTTCGGAGGCAAGCGCCAGTTCCTCGAGTTCTTCGTCCGTATGGACAGGCTTGCACGGTCCTTTTGAACCGTCGGCGTAGCCGTCGATCAGGTCTGCGGATCTTGCGCCCAGGGAACCGTCCAGCAGAAGCTTTACGGACGAGGTGCGGAACAGCCCGCGGCCGCTCCCGCAGGGGTGGGCGGAGGCGAAAGCCTTTATCGAAGCGGCGGACGTGAGCCTGCACTGTTCAAAGACCCTTGTGGAAAGCTCGCCGCTTTCTCCGAGCTCGCTGAAGACCTGCATCACCAGTTCCGCGTCAGCGTCCGGAGCTATTACGTTCATGTCGTCCGAATGGACGGAGCAAAGCCCGGCCTCCGCGCAGCGCGCCGTCTCGGAGACGGCCCAGGCGCGGTACAGATCGCTGCCGGGTCTGCCCTGGAACCTGTCCCCCGGCTGATCGTCTGCCGCGTACACGATGCCGTCCTGACGATCCGTCATGCCGAGCAGTTCGAGCGCACGGCTGTTATACACCGCCACGTGGCCGCATACCCTTGTGATATAACACGGAACGCCGCCGACGGCCTTATCAAGATCCGCCCTTGTCGGGAGTTCTTTTCTGTCTTCCCAGAGGTCCTGATTGAAATTGACCGCATGGAGCCAGGCGCCCGGGACGCCTGAAGCCTTAAGCGCCACGGCCTCTCTTTCGATCAGCGCCATAGTATCAGCGAAACTGCGGCATCCCGACAGATCCGTCATGGTCCGCATAAAAGCACTGTAAAGCAGGTGCATGTGAGAATCGATAAACCCGGGATACAGGGCCGCGCCGTGAAGGTCGACCAGCTCCGTATCAGGCTCAGCCAAAGCCAGTGCGGCCTCTTCGCCGCCGACATATCTGATGATGCCGCCGTCAACAGCGACCGCGCCTGCCGACGGCAGGCGGTCGTCCATCGTTCTGACTGTGCAATTGTAAAAGATCCTGTCCATAGATGTCGAGTGCCGTCCGGTTTGCTTGTCCGGAACCGCAGCACCTTTTCCGGGCACGGCTCCGATGATGCCTTCTATTTACAGGTATTTCTGGATCGCCTGCTGGAACTCCTCGACGGCGGCGTTGTCGCCTTCCTCGATCGCGTGGGCGATGCAGTGGGTCATGTGCTCGTTGATGATCTCCTTGGCGAGCCCGTTCAGCGCCGATTTCGAGGCGGAGAGCTGCATCAGGACCTCCGCGCAGTCGTCGTCGCGCTCGATCATCTTCTTCACCTTCTCGAGATGGCCGATGATGCGCGAAAGGCGGTTGACCTGGCGCTTCTTCTCGGCGGGATCGTGGACGTGGCCGTGGTCCTTCGGATGGGCGTGTTCCTCCCCGCCG
>JAEEGL010382911.1_pt1 | contig 10688 bp, 8 predicted proteins | sample 9134231 | NCBI WGS metagenome assembly JAEEGL01 (sample SAMN16246548, study PRJNA631951) | gut metagenome | biome: gut microbiome; feature: rumen; material: fiber-attached | host: Bos | place: Iran: Karaj | collected 2018-10 | reverse complement strand
CTCTCGCGCTTATGGGTCTTGTTAGCATCATATTTCAGCACAATTCCCAGATAAGGCTCCGTCTTGTTCGCGACCATATCATAGGCCTTTGGAGCATCCTCCAGCGCAAACGTATGGGTCGTCAAGTAAGACAGATCCATACGCTTCGATGCGAGCAACTCCTGGAAAGCTTCCATATTCCGTTTCTCCGTCCACCGCACATACGGCGCCGGATAATCGATGCCCTTCTCCTCGTAGTTCAAGTCATAGCGGCCAGGTCCATAGGAGCAAGACATCTTAAGCTGCAGTTCCTTCTTGTAGTAGTGCGGTTCACGATCAAAACCCGAAGGGACATCGCCAAGGACCACAACGGTACCTTTTTTCCGCGCGATAGTTCCAGCGAAGTTTACCGGGTCCAGACTCGATGAAGCGGCAGCAATAATCACAGCATCCACGCCCAAACCATTGGTGAAGTCCATAATCTTCTCTTCAATCCCAGCCGCTTTACGGACCAATGCCAGATCGGCACAATGCTGGGCCGCGATAGCGACAGGAGCAGCATTAACATCAATGCCAACAACTCTGACACCGGATGCCTTGAGCAGGTTGCAGACAATCTGGCCGATCAAGCCCAAACCAATCACAGCGCAGGACTCACCCAGCCGCAGATCCGCCTGCCGGACTCCCTGGAGCGCGATTGAGCCGAGCGTATTATAACATGCAAGGGCCAAATCGGCATCCTCGCGGAGCTTCACGCAGAGATTCACAGGAACGCTCACGACTTCGGCGTGATTGGCCGTCAAGCCGCCACAGGCCACGAGATCGCCCACTTTGAAATCCTTTACATCATCAGCGACCTCGATCACTTCGCCAGCACAGCTATATCCCAGCGGCGAATAGGAATCCAACTTCTTCATCACCGCACGGTAAGTCTGTACGATTCCCTGTGTCCGCAACACTTGCATCACCTGCGCCACTTGCTGCGGGCGGGCCTTTGCCTTTGCGATGTAATTCTGCCTCGCAGCCTTCACAGTTGAACCTTCAGTACCGCCACTAATAAGCGAATAATGGTTCTTGACAAGCACCCTCCCCGCGCTCAATTGCGGCAAAGGCAACTCCTGAACGGCCATCTCCCCATTGGAGAGCTTTTGGGTTAGTTCCTCCATGTTATAATTGTATTTGCTTTAGTCTGTCAATTAGCTCTTCCGTACTATCGATAATATCCGCTAGTGGAATCTCTCTCATTCTGTCTTTTATGAGAATCAGTTCTTCAACCTTCAGCCCTTCGATAAAAGCACGAATCGCCTCATCTTTTGAAGCGTCTATAGAATAACCGACCCCAAGTTCTCTTACTCTTTCAGCCAGGAAGCAATTAGCACTCACCACCATTGGAATTCCAAAGAAGATAGACTCATACAACTTGTTCGGTTCCGCAATTTTAACATTGTCCGAAGCAGTATCATAGCATACCACACTTATATCAAACTTGGAATAGATTTCGGGTTGATCGACGGGGTTTTTAAAAGGTCCATGATTGTATACATTGTGATACGAATCCAACTCCTCATCCCAGAAGTCGGCACGATCCAATGTGCCATAGAAATGGAACTCATGCTGTGGATAGTATTTCCCGATTACCTTCGCGAAGCGCATAATTGTGTTCGGATAGCGAATAAGGCCGACGAAGCCAAACAACAAATGGTTAGGATCGATGGCCCGTGGTAATACTGCTTGTCGCCGCTTTTCATCGAAGAAATCTCCTGCCAATTTATTAGGTTGCAAGACGATATCATCCACCCGTTCACTACCGAACAGATAATCAACAAATCCTTGCGAAGTAAAAACCGTTAATCGAGATTTCTGTATTATGTGTTTATCTATGTTTATCAATATCTTCTTCAGCCATTTTCTTTTCTCCCTTGATGCTGTTACATCCGCCTCCTCATAAACATATCGTTTACATCCATTCAGTTTTGCGAAGAAAGCGATCTCATATCCAAACAAATAAAACAAACAATCCTTTTTATTCTCAGACAGGATTCGCCTTATTTGTGCAGATAACGAGTATAGTTTATTTAATCGCCCAGCTGTCTTATCTCGCTTGATAATGCGTTCAACGGGGAAAGGCAAGGTTTTAAGGCTCTCGTTGTATAATCCGCTATCAAAACCATATACTTTAACGTCAAACCCGGCATCATAAATGGCACTAATTCTTTTAATGCAGCGAGGCTGTGATAGCTGGAAGGCTATGAAAACTATAGTCATAGAACAATTATCGTCTTTATCTTTTTCTCTTCATTTACACGGAATTCCCCTCTAATCATCGTTGTTTCAACACACTGTCCATACGCCGGTGAATACTCAGACGGACGAAGTTCAAGGGAATCTATTCCATGAATGGAAACACTGATTCTGTCCTTCTTTCCCCAGGTTAGAATAATATCCGTGCCCACTATTTTAGCTTCCACGTTCTGATCCAGGAGGTAATTAATTGTGCCACTGAGCTCAGAATCACTATAAGGGGAAATGGTATCTTCAATCTCTATAATATTACCTTGACATACGATTTTTCGAGATTGCTCAATATCCGCATACCGCAGTACGCCACTGAATACCACAGAATCATGAATGTCTTCTGTTTTAAACTCACACAGTGGATACTGGTAGCACACTCCTGCCCCAAGTCTATTAAGTTCTATATTTGCAAAACAGATTGTATTGTGCGCCGCGATACTACTATACTCTTTCCGCAACTCCTCCCCCGAGTTATAGTAGAGCATCCCCTTATCGACAAATATGGGATGGCCTTTCACGCCCATAATTACAGCAAGGAGATCGTTGTGCGCATGAATTGAGGATCCTTCTCGGAAGAAAGCGAATTTCCCCACCCTGGAGAAAAGATGGATATCAAGTTCATCGCGAGAATTGAACACCCATTGACTTCCGTCCAGATATGACCTTGAGAGGTATGACGGGTTGATTCCTGTAAGGAAATATTCCACCTGCTCTCCATGGCCGCGGAAAGCTGTTAATACTCTAGCATCATCATTATCCCCAAAGTTAGGTACATAATCATCATATGAAATGTCCCTTAAATATTGCAGCAATCTTTCGCGATAATGTCCTTCCTCATAAGCTTTAAAGAAACCTCTGTGCCCCAAACATTCTCTCAAAAGATCAAATATCACCAGGAACTCAGCCACTAAACGGGAGTAGTTTCCAGACTGCTCCAAATATGCGCCACTCGGGGCAATCGTTCGCGCCAGGACATCAACTAGATAAATATACTCTTTTTTATATTCCTTATCGTAATTAGCTATTCCACACTGTTGCAACCACAATTGCCCTAGGATTAGCCCAACCATTTCCCCCGTCACATGATTGGCTCCGTTCCCCGTCTTGAACCATTTGGCCGTATGAAACCTCATCATCGCCTCTACTTGATCATAGATAATTCCATTAATCAATGGCGAAGCTTCGCGTTGAAACTGATCATCCTCCTTGCAAAGCAACAGTATCTGTATAAGATTGATGATCCGGAACCCCATATCCATTATGATACGCTGGGCTACACTCCGATAAGGTTTTACTGTCTCGCTATAACCCTCTATAGCTTCAATTATAAACTGAGCATATTTATTCTCATGCGTATGATAATAAGCCAACGCCACTCGAACCAGATGGTTGAACTTATTCAACTCCAACACATACTTTACATCTGCCAGGCCTTCTTGTCTTGTCGGAGCCTCTGCGAAATAGACTCTTTTATCCCACTGACCTAATGTAACCGGATCAGTCAACCATCCACGTATAGGATCCATGGAGAAGCACTTCTCGAACAGTACTATCTTCCCAGCCATAATTGCGTCGGAGTCGTGCGTGATTTCGTTAATCCGGCTATCACATCGCGAATAAAATGGGCTAAACGACAACCTCGTTTTGACTATCCCATTTTTACGGCTCCAAGTCGCTGGGACACGGCGTTTCATTGTCCTCAACACACCAGCATATCCAGCCTTATAAAAGGCTATCCTAACAAGATCTTTCAATCTGTATTGTTTGATGCTTGAAATGTTCATTTCCAATGTTGCGATTGGTTGCCTCCCTTGAAATGTCGAAATAACAATCAGCCTTAACTCCTATCCATCAAGCTAATTAGTCTACCTCGCAGTGGGCGCCATTTAATCCCATACGTCAGATTGTACCATCATTCACGTGATCACGTGTTCTATAATGACAAAACCATCGCCTCAAAACGCTTGGCAACAGCTGACGCAAGGAACTTTTCTTGGCCTATATTATAGTTGTTTTGAGAAATCTCCCTGGCTATTTGGGGATTAGCCATTACTTCCATTATTCTTTGCGCGTAGTATTCCGGATCCAAACTTTCAGACATGATTCCCATTTCTCCATCTTTGAATACTTCCGGGATCCCCCCTACATTCCTAACAATTGGAACAAGCCCGAAAGACATTGCCTCCAACAATGAACTAGGAAGTCCTTCAGAATATGAAAGCAAAAAATAATAATCCGCCTCAGAATAAGCCTTCGTTAATTGAGAGCCATATAACTCGCCCTTAAAGGACACATTGGCGACATGATTATCATTAATGAATTTTTCTACTTCCTCCCGATCGCTACCATCCCCAACAATATTGAAAGTGACATCAGGGATAGCCTTTTGAATAATGCGAAACGCCTCGATAGCCTCAAATACTCCTTTTTGCCTAATCAATCGAGCCACAAAAAGGAATCTGCGGTTAAGAAAAACCTTTTTAGAATAATCAAAACCATCCAACAATTCATTATCTACCTTCGTAGTTACGACATAAACCGGCGTAGCGATACCCCTCTTTTCAATTGCCTGCTTGAAAGAGGCCCCCAAAAGGAAAATACCATCGACACCTTTCAAGTATTTTTGGCATTTAAAGCTATCTAGATAACTATCTTCTTTTTCAACATCCCATCCATGTATAAACAAGCCTGTCTTGTAATTGAGTGCTTTCGAAATACGCCAGAGATAGTACTGAGAATAGAAGCCCCGCTTCAACGAAGTATTAAAAATGATATGAGAAGGCCTCTGCCTTATCAGTACTGCTAGGAAGGTGATTAAATTGGCCAGCGAAACCCCAATCTTATAGACTAACCCGTTCTTTTTATAAACACGTTGCTCACAATAATGAACGTCCTCCGTCCAGTATTTACGGAGCCCTTTATAATGGAGCGATACTCCTCCTAAACGGTTAATCTGAGGAACAACAACTACAATTCTATTCATAAATAGCGTCCCCTTTATCTCCTTTAAGCCAGAAGAGTTAGATAATTTGAATAAGTAAGACCAGGCTGTTAAACATTATTCCAGTAAACAGAGAAAGACGCCACTCTATTTTTCGCAACAGGTTGTATTGATATAGGAAAGAAAGGATAATACTCATAGGCATTATACTCATATACAGTGTTCGATAAAAGAACACGATATTAGGGAAGGCAATTAACATTGCCAGAGCAGACGCTATAACAAACAGAACAAAATAATAAAGCTTATATACCTTGACAGGCAAATTCATCCTTGATTCCTTTCGACTAAGAGCAAATGTTATGCATACGAAAGGGACAAAAACACTCGCATACTTCAGGAACTCCTTTATGTTACCATTCAGGTTCCGCTGCAGTTCATTTTCGCTTGAAACCGAATCCAGTTTCCACAAAAGATCGTCATTGCTAATGTAACCTTCCGCGAGGAAATAGTTAAAGTATTTACTCCCGACGTAGAAAAAGACAGCGGCAAGGATAACGTATAATAAGATCGTTTTCTTCTTGAAAGGAATTAAAGAAATAAGCGACAGCGCCAGGGGGACAATCATTGACCTATGAAAATAAACTGATACCACCATTAACGCAGCGCCACCTAATAACAAGATCGGGTTCTTTTTTTCTTCTATAACTTGTATAACCAAACAGTAACCAAGAAAGAAAAAAGCCATAGCCAAAGAGACCCGGGCATATGAGAACAAAAGCGCGAACATGGAAAAGAAGAAGAACAGTCCGCTTTTAACATCAAGCCGCAATAATCTAAAAGCAAGTGACAGCATAAAAGCAGCGCCCCCCCATACAACTATTCGGAATAAAAGATAGTTGTGATTCAAGAAGGTACGAAGAAAAATATACGGCGCCTCTTTGTCTTCATTAAGAGTATATGGAGTCTTCACCCATTCCTGATAGCTAAACCAGTCTCCTGGAATCCACATCGTTACAGCATACAGGATTATGCCGATCAGAATAGGCCAATACCTATTCTGGTACCTAATCTCATAGCCAAACCTTTGCCAGTTGATTATAACAATCGCATAATAAACTATACAGCAAAAGAGTGAGCTGATTTGTGATGGCTGAGTGATAGTGAAATCAAACATGATAACTATTTACCATTTCGCGGAGACAAACATCTCTTTCATCATCTGCTGATCTTGAGCAGAAGGAAGTTTCATATAGTCCCCATAAATACGTGTCAGATATTCATCTATGTGCTCCGGTCCATAGAAACTACATCCCTCAAACTCGACCAAAGATGGTTTTCCATATACTGATACCGGCATACACTGTTTCTCATAGCGATAATGGCTCGCCATAGAGCATATCAACGAAGAAGGCTTGTCATCATACCATTGCATAATCTCTTGTTGCCTCTTTAACACATATCTCATCGGAATCACTGAAAGAAACGCTCTGATGAGATCCTTCACAAACATTATCAGTTTACTATCCGTTGGAAGTTTATAAGACAGTTTCCGATATCTAATCCGCGAGAGGCGACGTAAAGCTTTGGCTTGTTTCTCTCTGAGAGATAAATCTTCCGGACTGACATCCAGAGGGAAAACATCAATAAAGATTCCGAATCGCTTTACATGAGGATTTAGATAATCAACCTTGTGAACCATACTAGAGCCCTTAAGAGCGACTAGAATATGAGGAGCGAAATACTTCTTATCACTCATATAATAAAGACATTCCAACTTATCATTAAGCTGTTTAGACGCTCCGTGAAGGAAGGACTCATAATCCTTTCGAGGCATAGCTATATCTATATCAACATCCCACGGAATAAAACCCTTATGCCGGACTGCCCCTAAAGCAGAGCCCCCAATTAAATAATAAGCTAATCCGTTGGAAACACATACTCTATGTATATCCTTCATCATCTCCAACTGGACCATCTGCAGTTCTCTTAACTCTGAGTCATTCATCTCTTTATTCTATTGATAATTATATCCCTTTCGTGTCTCGATAATCCTACCAGCCAAATCGATACGCAACTACAGATTAGGCATATAAGGAACAAAAATAGCGGGTGCATCGAGCTGCCCAAGTTTGTAATAGAGATTACAAACGGTACAATCAAAGACAGAGCACACACATAAACACAGGGCAATATGCACTGTTTTAAATAGTCAAATATGGAAAACTCCACGAGTTCTTTAACAAGAAAGAGTCTTAAAATATGTACGCCAATCAGAACGAATAAACTCACATACATGGCCGACTCTGGAGGATATCCTATCTTCAAGAATAAATATGCGAGGGGAACTATCATCATAATTGATAATCCGCATATTAACTGGTACTTCTTCATTTTCCCCGTAGCGTGAACTATGGTGGCAATTGGAGGGCCAAACACTTCCACAAGAGAAGTAAGAAGAATAATAAGAGTAAAAACAGGCGCATACTCTGGCATATTCGGGCTCAACCATAGATCCAGGACATAATCGATGGTGAAAAGCAGCGGCAGAGTAATGATCCAAAGAAGCATAAATGATATTCTTGAAATATCGTATGATAGTTTTATCATCTGCTTCTGCTCCCCCTTCGCATAATACTTCATCGACTGCGGACGCGCGGCGGTCTGGAAACTGCTATAAAACGATTTGACACCCGTCATAACCTGATACGCTATGCCTCGGGCCGCATTCACGGATGGATCAAAAAAGACGTTCAAAACAACATTGATTCCCTGGCTCTTAAGCATATGAGAACACGACCCAAAAAGATTCCACCCGGAAAAAGCCACAATTCTCTTCAACCGTGTTTTATCAAAGACAGGGCGGAAAACAAGGTTCGCGCAGTTTCTCTTGACCGAAACAAAATATAGAATCCAAACAAAGAACTCAACCGCGACAATCAGTATTGAATAAACTATTAATTTGTCTGCGCCGATTATATCAAGAAGGAATAACACCCCAAGCTTAAGAACCGCCTGAATGATTGAAATAATGGCGAATATGCTCATTTTCTCAATCGAAATAATAACAGCGTTTAATGGGGAAACGAAAAGAGTGATAAGGAAGACTGCTATTGTACTTTGATACACCCAACGCGCAGCAACTTCCCTAGACTCCGGTATTGTCATCTTGTTCTCAAGGAACCAGAGTCCCGCCGATTCGGCTAATACAAATAATAGAATAGCAAGTAGAAGTTGGCACGCAAGAGAAACTGAAAACAGCTTTTTAAACTCCTCATTATCTTCTTTCCCTAGGGCAATGTTAAAAAAACGCTGGAATCCGCTTGTCAGAGAAGTATTCATAAAGGCCATCATCGAGACGACTCCTCCAACAACATTATAGATTCCATAATCTACAACTCCAAGTTTTGCCAGAATAACTCTCGCGGCATAAAAGTTAATCGCCATGATTAAGAACATCCTCAAATAGAGGAATATCGTATTCTTGGCAATCCGCTTATTATTTGCTGACACTGTTGACATCTCAAACCTCTCTTAAACTACTTAACGCATAACTGACGAACCAGAAGTTCCAAATTATGCGTAATCTATTTCTCAGGCAAAACGCCCCGCAAAAAAGAGCTACTGATACCCTGAGTATAATCAAGATATACAACCTTACACCCTACTTCGGCAAATTGTTTTTCATAATTATTCCAGGCTTCGGTACCTTTCCAGTCTGAACCCACGAACACAACATCTACACCCAGTTCACGGACAGGGCGGATTTTCTCCATATCAACTTGAGGAACAACCTTGTCAACGTATTTGATAGCCTCGACAATGGCCATCCGATCATGCTCGTTGATAATTGGAGCTTTATGCTTGCGATTAAGACATAATTCGTCAGTCGTAACTCCAACAATAAGGTAATCACATTGTTCTTTCGCCCGCTTTAAGATATTCAGGTGCCCAACATGAAACATATCAAAAACACCTGTAGTGTAGCCTACTCTGTATTGTTTCATTATCATGAGTTATTTTATGCTTTTGTATTCCTCGCTATAAAAGGATTAACTATCCATTTAAAGAATGGGATTCTTTTTATCAGAAATATGACGCCAACGACAAATCCAAAATACAATACTGTAAATAGAAGATTCTGAGGCAGCTGGAAGGATTTCACCAAAGGTTGGACGACAAACCTGATTATCAAACCATGATACAGATAGAAGAACAAACTGTTTTTCCCAATAAAAGCGAGACTCCTATTGCTAGGGATAATATTGAAAAAAGAAAGAGCTAATAAAAAGGAAAAAACAAAAAGAAGCAGTTTTAATGGAATATCTGAAATCGAATACTGTCCAACGCCTCTTAATAACACCTTGACTTTCTCTATAGGAGCGCAAAAAGCGTTACAAGAAACTAGTATAATGCAAATGATAATAACCCCAAAAGAAATCTTATCAGGCCACATTCTAGTTTTGAATACACCCATTCGCATATAATAGCCAAACAAAAAAAACGGATAAAAGGTCAAGGTACGCTGAAAAGATAGAATGCGTCCGTACGGTAATAGACCTGAAGCAATAGAGATGATAATGGTAATAAGCAGATAAACAGACGGCTTATCCAACATTCCTCTAGGAGAGTAAAACAACATTATCCTCCAAAAGATCAGGCTCAATAAATACCATAAAATCCAAAAAGGAGTTATAAGAATAGAGGGCCCGAACTCCTGATGAAGAAATAAGTAGGAAAACGATACTCCGATTATTTGAAATATAAACAAAGGGATAACTATCCCACTCAGGCTTTTCCAAAACGATCGCTCTGTTTTCTGATTATCAGTAAAGAATCCAGAAATCAAAACAAAGGCTGGCATATGAAAGAGGTAAATGAATTGCCAAAGGCAGTTATTTACACTACTATTTTCGCTAGTCTCTATAAGATGGCCAAGAATCACCAAAAGGATTAAAAACCCTTTAAATGAATCGAGTCGACTATCTCTTTCTTTAAAAACTACTTGATCCACCTGCCAGCTAAATGAACACTATAACGCCTTCTTTTCAAAAAAGATTCTAGATGTGATACACCCCCTCCAGCGGGCAGACGTTGAAGCAGTCGAGGATGACCTTGCCCTTGAGTTTGTCCCAGTTCTGCTTGAGGTGGTCGTGCTTGACCATGATGACGACCATGTCCACTTCATTCAGGAACTGGTCGAAGTCCAGGAGCTGGTTGGGGACGATCTCCTTGTCGGTGAAGAAGGGGTCGAAGGTCTTGAGCGGGCGGGCGAGGTGGCGCTGCTGGATGTCGAGCAGCTGGAGGGTCGGGCTCTCGCGGATGTCGTCCACGTTCTCCTTGTAGGTGAGGCCGTAGAGGCCCACGCGGCGGTTGTCGGTGATGCCGTTCTCCTTCATGATCTCGTAGATGCGCTCCAGCACGAACACCGGCTGGCTGTCGTTGGTCTTCATCGACTCGTCGATCACCTTGG
>JAEEGL010283300.1_pt1 | contig 10688 bp, 7 predicted proteins | sample 9134231 | NCBI WGS metagenome assembly JAEEGL01 (sample SAMN16246548, study PRJNA631951) | gut metagenome | biome: gut microbiome; feature: rumen; material: fiber-attached | host: Bos | place: Iran: Karaj | collected 2018-10 | reverse complement strand
GATGGAAGAAGATATGCCGCGGGTATATATGAACTTCCTGAACACCCGTGCAAAATGGCTCGGCAATGTAACACCCGGCGCGTACTTTACCCAGTTTGAGGATCCCAAGGTACTGGTGGACTGGATGAACCAGTACTGCGCAGAACGGGTACCGCTGCCGGAACCGCTGCTGGAACAGATTTCCTTTGTCGGGAAGCCCTGTGAAAAACGACTGACCGCGCTGCTGAAGGATGAAGAATCGGAAGAAGAGGCACGGATGACTGCCATTGAACTGCTCCGTGAGATGGACAGCACGATGCCTAAAATGCTGTATATCAACTGGCAGCTGGACCGGGAAGAAAAGGATGATATGAAGGACAAGGCCCTGGAAAGCCTGACTGCCATGGGGGAAACCGTTGTCCAGCCAATTCTGCAGAACCTGAATCAGGCGTGCCCGGCCGGACAGGAAGCCCTGATGGAGGTGCTGTCCAACTTTCCCGGGGATGACCGGATATTCAGGCTGGCAATCCGGCTGTTTGAAGAGAAAAAAGAACGCCGGGCACTGTTTGCCGGATATCTTGCAAAACTGGGGGATGACCGTGCGCTGCCGGCACTGATCAGTGCAGCGCAGGAGCCCGGACTTCCATACCTGACGTTTATTGAGGTCCGGAATGCCATCGAAGCTCTCGGCGGCGTATGCCCGGAGCGGGAATATGATGACGATCCGGAGTATGAGGCACTTCGGCAGATGGATCTGACGTGAAGGAAAGCCGGGCTGACAGGCCCGGGCAATGATCTGCGGAAAGCAGGGAGGTGATGGAATGCTGTGTCAGAAATGCGGATATTACAGTGAGAGTGATGAGAGCGTATGCCCGGCATGCGGGCAGATCCTGAAGCATGAGTCCGGCTTCCGTCAGCAGGGAGCCCAGGCAATCCGACAGGGGAAAAAAGCACGCGAAGCGCTGAAAAACAAAACAGAACAGAAACCGGATGCGGCGGAAACCCGGAGAAGGCGCAGCGGAGCAAGCCATGCCACCATGGAAATACCCGCTGTGGTAGATACCCGCCAGCCGGGACAGGATTATTTTGACCGTTTTACCGTCTCCGAAGATCCGGAGCAGAATCCGGGCCGGGAGACCATCGAGCGCAGGCGGCGGACCATATATGATGATGAGGCTGATCCGGATCAGGCCGCGAAGTATCTGGCATCGGTGGAAGCGAACCGGCGTCCGCACCGGCAGATGGTCAACTGGATGAAGATTGCCGTGATTGCGGCGATCGCCATGATTGTGCTGGCGGCCGGAAGCTTTGGCTTCCTGAAATACACCAATCCCGGGCAGAAAATCCTGGTTCGTCTCGGAATGCATTTTCCGAAGCTGACCATGCAGGTTTCCACTGCCGCGTTATGGGAAGTCGGGGATGAAATGCTGGATTCCGGACGGATTGATGACGCGATTGCGTGCTATGAGAAGGCAAAAGCGCAGGACGAAGATTCTCCGAACCATTATTCGGATCCGGACGGTCTGCTGAATCTTGGCAGCGCCTATGAAGCGGCAGGAATGGTGGATGAAGCCGCGAAGCTTTACAAGTATATATATGAAAACACACCATCCCGGCCGGAAGCTTATATTGCCCATATCCGGATTCTGCAGAACAACGGGCAGGAACGGGAAGCCGGGGAACTGATGAAACAGGCTTACGAGAAGACGGGGGATGCATCCTTCCAGACCCAGCGGAGCGACCTGCTTCCAGTCCCGCCGGAAGCGGAACCGAAGGCCGGCTTCTACAATGCGCTGAAGTCCCTTGTACTGTCTTCCCCCCAGGGGTATGATGTTTATTATACATTCGATGAAAACGCGCTCCTCCCGTACCAGGGAATCCTGTATCAGTATCCGGTTCCGCTTCCGGAGGGAGTCCGGACGCTTCGGGCAGTTGCGGTGAACGGCCAGCTGGTCTCCGATGAAATCAAGGGTACCTACCGGATTGCCCTGCCTTCACCGATGACTCCCCAGGCCAACCTGGCACCGAATACATATAAAACCAGCCAGCGCGTTAAGCTGAAACCGGGCAAGGATGATATCGGCGATGACCATATCCGGATCTACTATACGATCGACGGTTCCAATCCGGGCCTGAACAGTCCCATATATACCGGGGAGCCGATCCAGCTGGCGAACGGATGGGTGACCCTGAAAGCGATTGCGGTCAACCAGTATGGAAAACCTTCGAATACGCTGGAGGTCAAATACAAAATCGATGCGAATCCCAAGCCCAAGGAAGCATTCAATGCCAGCGACACACTGGATTCACTGAAGCTCGGAAGTACTTCCCAGCAGGAGTTTCAGGAGAAATACGGCGAAGGGACACCGGCCGGCAAGGTGGATAATGACGGTTTTGATACAGAGTGCCGCCGGTATGTATATCCCTGGGGCTATGCGATCATGAATATGAACAAGTCCCGGAAAACCTGGGTGGTTGTGGAAGTATATTATTCAACACCGGGGACATTCAATGCGCCTCGGGGAACTGCAATCGGAAGGGCGGAAAAGGACGTAACCAACCAATTCCGGGATATGCTTCAGCTGGAGAACGAAGAAGGGTACCGCGGTCTCTATGAGATTACCAACGGAAAAGGAACCATTACACCATATGAGGACGGTTCCAAGCTGATCCAGTACACGTTCTATTCTTCGGAGAGCAAGTACCTGGTACTGGAATACTATGTCGGAACGGACGGAACGGTGACAGGAATTGACCTGAGGCACAGTGTCAGAACGCCAAACCGTACATAGGCAGAATCGGAAGTACAACCGCAGGAGACAACCATGACAACCGGACCGATTATCGATATACATGCCCATGTGTTTCCCGATGCAATCGCTCAGAAGGCGGCAGGAAGCATCGGGAAATTTTACGGTATGACCGCAAAGCACTGCGGAACAGTCAGGCAGCTGGCCGATGAATATGGCAAAGCCGGGATATGCAGCGGATGCATTCATTCAGTGGCCATCACACCGCACTATATCCCGGCCATTAACCGCTTTATCGCAGAGACAGTGAGAAATGATCCCGGGAAGTATGTGGGATATGCCGCGATTCATCCCGGGGTGGAAGATATTCCGGGACTCATTGATGAAGTGAGATCCATGGGACTGAAAGGATTCAAAATCCATCCCGACATGCAGCAGTTTGCGCTGGACAGTCCGGAAGCCATGAATATGTTCAGCCGGATTGAAGGGCAGATGCCGGTCATGATCCATACAGGGGACAGGCGGTTTGAATATTCCAACCCGAAACGGATGAAACGGGTTCTGGATACATTTCCGCACCTGATATGCATCTGCGCCCATCTTGGCGGATGGAGCGAATGGGAGGATGCCTGGAAAACGCTTGCGGGGTATGAGAATGTCTATGTGGATACATCCAGTTCCCTGTATGCGTTTACACCGGAGAAAGGACGGGATATGATCCGGCACTACAGCAGGGAACGGGTCCTGTTCGGAACGGATTACCCGATGTGGACTCCCGGAGAGGAGCTGGATCGTTTCCGGAAGCTGGAACTGACAGATGATGAAACGGAAAAAATCCTGTACCGGAATGCAGCAGAACTTCTGCAGATCACCTGAACAGGGTACATCCCATTTCACGGAACTGCCGGATTATATCCCGAAGCGCCTCCTCAGGCACCCCGAAATGCTCTGACAGGCATGAAAGGCACATATATTCAACCGCGCCGCGGTTGATCAGTTTTTTTGTCAGCGCACATTCATCCGGAACAAGCGTCCGGCCGCATATACGACAGACCGTCGGAATACCGACGGTCTGTGCTTTTTCGGACAAATTATTCACGGTTTTTTACCAGCCGGCAGAGGTAGAGCTTCATATCATGGCCGGGGACAACGGGATTGAAGAAATCTGATTTCCATCCGAGATCCTCGCCGGTAAACACATCCCGGATCTGCAGGGAATAACCGGAGGCAACCGGAAGACCGAGGTCTACCATTTCAACATGAATGACGGACTCTGCGTCAGACAGATTGATATACGCCAGAGCGAATTCGCCGCCGGAAAGATGGCGGAAAAGAGTATAGGAGGAATCCGGAATGTGGCGCCAGGGCATTTCCCCTTCCTTCGGATCCGGATTTCCGGTAAAGATGGATCCTTTCCGGATCAGCATCGGAGGCCGTGCTTCCTCATCCTGGTCAATCCGCAGAAGATCCTTGTGCTGCATCAGGGAAACATACTCCGGTTTCAGGCTGCGCAGGTCAGCTCCCATCATCAGCGGAACCCCGCACAGGCACCAGAGGGAAAACTGCATCCGGTATTCCTCATATGTGCATACTTTGCCAAAGCCAACGTTTCCACGGCCGTCCATCCCGACGGTCAGCATATCCATATCGTTGAAGCATCCGACACCGCTCATGCAGAGATTATCCAGCTGGGATTTGAAGATGTCCGTAAAAGAGGTATAGTTATCCATAATATCGCCGGTGGAACGGTACAGATGGGCGCCGATACTCCGCATCCATTTCCAAGGTTCTTTCTGGCCCCAGTTGCAGGCAGAGAAGACGATATCCCGCCCGGTGGCTTTCAGCGCCATCGACATTGTCTGATAACGGGTACGGCAGTCACCGGTTTCCGGGAAATTGCAGAAATCGTACTTCAGATAATCCACACCCCAGGAGGCAAAAGTCTCGGCGTCTGTAAATTCATGATCGTAGCTGGAAGGATATCCGGCGCAGGTCATAACGCCGGCGCATGAATACATTCCGAATTTCAGGCCCTTTCCATGTACATAATCAGCAAGGTCTTTCATTCCATGAGGGAATTTTTCCGGATCCGGTACCAGACGGCCATCGGCATCCCTTTCGCGAAGCGACCAGCAGTCATCGATCACCAGGTATTCATATCCGGCATCCCGGTAGCCCTGCTCCACCATGTAGTCTGCCATTTCACGAATCAGGGAGTCATTGATTTTATCACCGAATGTGTTCCAGGAATTCCAGCCAAGCGGCGGGCGGGCAGCAAGCATAATGCACCTCCGAAAGTTTGTTGTGATGAAAAGCAGAATCAGAACGGGGGATCAACCGAAAATTCCCGGCCATCCAGGGCAGGGAGCGCACCGCCGGTATCCAGCCGCAGGGAAACGGCACACAGTTTCAGGCTGCGGGCTTTATACTGGCGGTTAAATGCACGGTCACCGTACAGGTCATCCCCAAGGATCGGATGGCCAAGCGCGGCAAGATGTGCCCGGATCTGATGGGTACGTCCGGTGATCAGATGCACCCGCAGGCGGGAGACCGGGCCGCTTTCCAGTGTCTCATAGCCGGTCGTGACGGGACGGGAGCCGGGTACCGGATGGTCCGTAATACGGACAACGGCGTGCTGGCTGTCCTTGACCAGGAAAGCGCTGCATACAGAAGCCGGCGGCTTCATCACACCGCGAACCAGGCAGATATAGTATTTCTCAATTGTCCGGTTTCGGAAGGCTTCCTCCATGACAGTCAGCGCCTGCTCATTCTTGGCGAACAGGCACAGTCCGCATGTCTTATTGTCCAGGCGGTGGCAGGCTGCGGGCGGAAAGGAAACCGGGCCTGAAGCGGTGGCATGCAGAAAGCATAATTCTGTAAGTGAAAGTGATCCGGCATTGTCCTGCTCGACGCTGATTCCGCCAGGCTTATTGACCAGCAGGATATCACCATCCTCGTAAACAATCCGAAGAGACTGCTGACTGCCGGAACCGGATGCCCGGTCCGGAAGGTAAATCCGAAGCTCCTGACCGGACTGCAGGACATCATCCCTGTGAGCCGGGATCTTGTCCAGCTTGATATCCCGGGAAGCAAACAGCTTGCGGATGGTACTTTCCGGAAGATCCGGAAGGAGTTTACGGAGATAGCGGTCCAGCCGCATTCCGGCGGTATCCGGTGAAATCAGGACTGTTTTCAGAGCCATTTCACTGCACCTGAGATGAAGAAAAATACAGCCAGCGGGGAATCTGCCCGCTGAGGTTTTCAAGGGACGACAGCATTTCACGGGTCGGATAGGAAACGAGCATGGAGGAAAGGACTTCCTTCATATCCTTATATGGAACGCCCTGTTTTGCCAGAATAATCAGATCCTCCACGGCATCTTCAGGAGATATTTCCGGCCGGACTGCACCGTCCAGAACAGACAGCATCCGGTCATAGAGAGGAGATTCAAGATCCGTCACACTGGCGGAAGCAGTATTCATTGCATCGCCGGTCATACTCTGATAGGATGGTGTACGGGAAAACGAAGAGAATTTGGTGATCATTCCTTCGGGCTCGGCCAGGCCCGGATGCAGCAGAATCAGCTGGCCGTCACGGTCATATGTATAATCAAAGGCAGCGCGCAGCATCCGTTCCGCAAGCTCCGGGTGCCCTTCCGCACAGGTGCCGGCGAGCAATGTCTGGAGATGGCGGAGTGCCGGAGCGGCCTGCATCATTCCCATCAGATACAGCGTGTTGTCAATTCCATCGATCACATGTTCGACAATATCCCGAAGCTTCCGGTGTTCATCTCCGGCCAGCAGAATGAGGGCGGTAGCACACAGCTGATGCGGCATATGCAGAACCAGTACGTTATCTTTCCATTCGCCGCGGCACCACAGCCGACGGATCAGGCTGCGGGCAGGGATCAGGTCATTCCAGTCCTGCAGCGCCAGATGTCCGCCGAAAAGGACCATCCGGACCAGAAGATCATGTTCTTCACCGGAAAGGAGAGACATTTCGGGCGCAAAAACAGAAAGCACACGGCTTCTCAGATCGCTTACCCGGTGAAGTAACGGCTGACTTCCGGAAGATTTGTCCTCTTCGGCATACCAGGAAAGATCATACAGCTTTTCCGCATCACGGTCCTGGCAGGATGTGTCAAAAACGCAGACAGCCGGAAAGCCTGTGAGATCTTTCTCACAGGCCTCCAGCTGATCGGCACGCAAAACACTCATGGTTTTATCGGCCCAGTGATATGGACGGGTACTGCCTCGTCTGAGCATAAGGTTCCTTTCAATCAGAGCTTGAGAATCCAGCCATTCCGGTCTTCCAGCTTTCCGTACTGAATCCCGGTGAGCGTATCATACAGTTTCTGGGAGATAACGCCGATTCCACCATCGCCCAGGGTGACTTTTTCATCGCGCAGCGCGAGCACGCCGACCGGGCTGATGACTGCAGCAGTGCCGGTTCCGAAAGCTTCAGTCAGTTTTCCGGATTTGGCATCGGCAAAGATTTCATTGACGTCCAGCCGTTTTTCTTCGGTTTCATATCCGAGCTGGGCGGCCAGCTTCAGAACGCTGTCCCGTGTGATACCGGGCAGAATAGAACCGTTGAGTTTCGGGGTAACGATTTTGTTGCCGTAGGCAAACATCATGTTCATGGAGCCGACTTCTTCCACATACTTCTGCTCGACACCATCCAGCCACAGTACCTGGGAGAAACCTTTCTTCTCGGCGATGTCACCGGCCAGGATGGATGCGGCATAGTTGCCTGCGCACTTGGTGAAACCGACGCCGCCACGGACGGCCCGGACATATTCATCTTCCACGTAAATACTGACGGGCTTCAGACCTTCCTTATAATAGGCGCCGACAGGGGAAAGAATGATAAAGAAGCAGTATTTCTTTGAGGCGTGGACGCCCAGACCTACATCAGTGGAGATCATGGTCGGACGGATATACAGGGAGGTGCCTTCCCGGTGGGGAACCCAGTCCGCATCAATCCTGATCAGCTGTTTCAGTCCCTCAAGCGCGGTTTCCTCATCCAGCACAGGCATACACATCCGTTCAGCACTGCGGCTCATGCGGGCAAGGTTATCCCTGGGCCGGAAAAGCTGCAGGGTGTTATCTGCCGTACGGTAGCATTTGCATCCTTCAAAGATGGCCTGGCCGTAATGGAGAACCATGGCAGCGGGATCAATCGGGAAATCACCATAGGGAACGATCCTTGCATTGTGCCAGCCAACTCCGAGTTCATAATCCATCAGGAACATATGATCGGTGAAAATCCGTCCGAATCCGAGGGCGGATTCATCCACAGGTTTCTGTTTCGGAGTTTGGGTGAGTGTCACTTTGATATCCAGCATGCGAAAACCCTTCTTTCCTCTGATAATAAGGCCATTATACTGCGGACGGACAGAAAGCACTGTCTTTTTCCTGTATTACAGTTCATCGGCAATGTCATCCAGCTTTACCGGGAAAACCAGGTATCCGGCGGATTCATCCGCTGCGATGCCTGGCTCCAGAAAAAAGACCGGGTTTCCATCCGCATCCAGGTAAAAATCCTCTTCCGGATAAAAGACATCCAGCAGATCTTCTTCTGTGAAATCATTGTAGTATGGCAGGTTTCCGGAGTTTTCGGCAATCTGGTCCATGATCATTTCACGGACGATCCGGCTGGCCTTCTCTGTCTGACGGGCAAGCTGGTATTCATCCTGTTCCCCCGCATTCAGGATTCCGAGAAGCCGGGGCAGGTCAAATGTAGCATCTGACAAACCATCCTGCCGTGAAAAGGTATGCCCGGTCCAGACGGTACGGACCACATCGCCGATCACAGAATCCTTCCGGATCAGGACGGAGAAGAAACGGTCGTTGTTGCAGGTACATTCATAGGAAACATTTACTGAGACACTTTTGCCGGAATCAATATATCCGTCTGCCATAAAATGGATATTGGTTTCCAGCGTATAAACCTGGTCTGCATAAAATGGATTGATTCTGTCTGCGTCCGGCTCATTATCAGAAATATGCGGATAGCAATAGGTATAAGTATATGAACCTGCGGACGGATTATCGGGATCATACCGGATAACCAGCGTACCCGCCAGATCGGTATCAAGTTCAAGCGGATCTGCCAGAACAGTTCCGGCGGTGATGATCAGGATGAACAATACCGACAGGGCGGACAGAAAACGCTTCATCTGTGAATCTCCTCTTTTCCGGAACGGAAATCAGTAGGTGTAACGGACATACATGGCCGGATAGGTGCCGTAGGTGCCGTAAACATCGGCAAAAAGCCGGTAGTAGTTTCCGACTTCCCATTTGGTTTTGGAACGGTTTACAATATAAACAGGGCGAGATTTGCCATCTTCACTGGTGTTGATGATGGCCATCTGCGGCTTTTGGGATTCGATGGATACAATATATCCTTTTACTTCATATATCGTACCCATTTTGCTGCGGGCGTCTATATTGGCGAGCAGTTCGCTGTAATCGGATTCTTCCAGCTTAAAGGCTTTGGTTGTATATTTGTCAGCGATCGGAACATAATATACAACATGGTCCACCTGGGTAGGTCTCCTGTTCGGCATTTCAGCCACGATGGAAATCGTATTGTCCCCGATGTGGTCAAAATGAGCGACAAAGGAGAAGCGGCCGGTGGAGTTAATCTCTGAGATATCCAGGTCCGAATGCTTGCTCAGGACACGGATATATGCGCCTGGAACCGTGTTGCCGTTCACTGTCATGGTATCGTTATATGTGGAAGAGAACGTTTCAGGTGCAAGGTCCAGGGTTATATCCTGTTTTGCACGGTAAATAACCAGGGTGAGGGTATTCTCGCGGCAGTACTGTGCACGGACAACGATTTCAAAAATATTGTCACCCTGTGGCTGGACCTGCTTGTTAATGCTCAGCTCACCATCCTTGCTCACCGTATCACTGTAATCTTCACCATTAACAGTGACATGGGAACCTGGCCGGACATTGAGAACAATATTGGCCATGGTGGTGGACACGGTGCTTCGAAGGGCTGAAGGGCTTTCCAGAGAGAGGGGACTGAGCGGAATGGCAATCGTATAGGTAATCAGATCCAGGGGTGTCTGCCGGCCGGAAGAACTCTTCAGGAAAGGGGTAAGAGTAACATCCATAGTCTCTCCCAGTGCGCCTTCCAGATTGTCATACCAGGTATGGTCCGGAATTTCAATGGTTGCGTACCCATCCACAACCACATAGCTGGCATGGAGCTCCCGGATATAGATGGAGGTTCCCTCTTCACCGGGAATCAGGACGGTGTGAGCAGCCAGTTCACCGGCTACTGTGGAGGTGATAATCGCATCTGTGCTGAAATGCGGCTGCTTGTCGGCAAACAGGCGTTTCCAGGCAAAGAAACCGCCGCCTCCGAGAAGCAGAAGAATCAGGAAAGTGACCGCAATCCGGCGGAAGATGACCCCCCTGTCACGGGTACCATATGGCGTAAATGAGGAAGTGTATGTGGCGGAACGACTCCGGCCGGCACCTGGGTATTCCGGAAGGATCGGATCATATGAACGGGGTTCGATGAAGGTGCCGGCGTCATCCATAAAGCGAACGCGGTGACGGACTTCTGATTCCCGCCGCATCTCTGCGTCGGAAGGGGAGGCTGCGGCCTGTGCCGGCAGTTCAGGAATCCCGGCATCCGGAGTGCTTTTTTCACCGGACGGTTTACGAACCTGCGACTGAAGACGGGATGTTTTATCCTGCAATTGTTTTTTCAGTTCGGTGCCCCGCTTTTTCCGGCTTTTCAGATCCTGCATTTCCCCGGCCAGAGTGTCGCGGGAGTCCGGTGTATCATCCACCATACCGAATTCATCTGCGCGCAGATAGGATGTGGAAGCTCCGCCGTCCCGGAGAGTATCCTTCCATGCCACACGGGAGGAAGCATCAATATTCAGGGGAGTTCCGCAACGGGTACAGTGGGGCATGGAGGCCCGGTTCCACT
>JAEEGL015976195.1_pt1 | contig 10689 bp, 8 predicted proteins | sample 9134231 | NCBI WGS metagenome assembly JAEEGL01 (sample SAMN16246548, study PRJNA631951) | gut metagenome | biome: gut microbiome; feature: rumen; material: fiber-attached | host: Bos | place: Iran: Karaj | collected 2018-10 | reverse complement strand
TGCATCAAATCCTTGGCAATATGCCTTGCCAGCCGCCGACATCCTTCGTCGTCAGCCTATCACGTTGGTCCACAACGCTCAAGGCTTCCTCCTCGTCTCTCAACGGCTGGCTTCGCATATTGCTCAAGACTAATCGCACGGGACGCTAGCGTACGTCGAAGGCGAAGATCCGGCAAGTCGAGCCATCGCCCCAGAGTCGTTCGGGGACAAGGCGGACGCCACGGACGGCGGCGCCAACCGGAATGCGCACGAGGCGGCGGTGACTGTCCGTGACATGGGCGAGAACCGTCCAGGCGCCATCGTTTCCTTGCGTCTCGACGCGGAAATCGCGCACCAATGTTCCCGGCATTTTCAGCTGTTCGAACGAAATCGCATAGTTGGGACGTATGTTGATCTTGGATTCGCGAAGACGGGCAAGGTCGCTGTCGAAGACAAAGCGTGCGGTGACGACAGGTGTCGGCTCGTCAAAAAGATAGGCCACCGAACCTCCCAGCGGAAGGTCGAAGGCGTTGGACTCCTCGCCGATCGGGCGGTCAATGCCGCTGCGAAGGGGTTCGGGATCGCCGACGGTGGCTTCAAGGCGGGTGCTTCGGGAAAGAGCGGGCACTTCGCGTACAAGACCCGGAAGATAGCAGTCGTCGTCCATCAGCGCCTGTTGGAGTTCGTCCAGATGCGATTCGTAGACGCCGCGCGGCGTCGTGCCGTGGCGGGCGGCGATTGCGGCGGCCGTGCCGACGGCCTGGCCGACGATGCCGCAGGTGCACATGACGCGCGTCGAACTGAGGGCGACATGGGTGACGCTGATGTTTCGGCCGGCGAAGAAGAGGTTCGGCACGTTGCGCGAATAGAGCGAACGGTACGGAATGCCGTAGGGGGGCTTAACCTGGATGGCGACGTTGGACGGGGCCGCGCCTTCGAATCCGTGCGGATCGTGGTCGTCGAGCGGCCAGCCGCCGTAGGCGACGATGTCGGGGAAGGTGCGAAGCGCCTCGATGTCGCCCTGCGCAAGGATGCAGTCGCCGACATATCGGCGACTCTCGCGCTTGCCGGGGAGGAAGCCGACCCAGTCCAAGGCCCAGTTGGCCGCGCCGTGGTCGCCGTGGTTCTTGTAGTGGTCCCAGAGACCATAGGCGATGCGAAGGAGTTCGTCGCGAACCTCCTCGGTGTCGGCAATCGAATCGCCCATGCCGCCGAGCTCGAGCCACCAGTAGTTGCCTTCGGGCTCGAACTGGCCGATGCCGTTCTTGAGGTCGGAATCGGAAGCGTAGACATGGGCCCAGGGCGGGGGCGTGTAGGTCTGCGGCGTCGTCATCTCGCGCGCTTGAATAAGGCAGCTCATCCCCATCGTGTGGCGGTCGGCCGTGCCGTGGCCAAGCGATTCGCCAAACTCGGCCCGTGCTTCGCGGCCGACGCGGAACTCGGCGCCCGTGAGCGGGGCGAGGACGCTGTCACCCGAGCAGTCCGCGAAAAGTTTCGCGCGGATGGTGATCCACTTCTGCGTCGTCGTCTGCCATCCGGTGACGGACGCAACGCGGCCATCCGCCATTTCGGCCTTGTTGCACGAACAGTTGAGGAAGAGGCGGATGCCGGGTTCGTAGCGGACGGCGCCATAAAGAATGGCGTCCCAGACGGGAAAAAGGCGATCCGGGTTGGTGTAGCAGTTGTCGAGCTGGAGGTCTTCGACGAGGCCCGTCTCGTGAAGGTTCTTGCCGCAACAGCCGCAAATCCACATGCGGATTTCCGAGGAGGCGTTGCCGCCGAGGACGGGGCGGTCCTGCATGAGGGCGACGGTTGCGCCGTGGCGGGCTGCCGAGATGGCGGCGAGCATGCCGGCAAGGCCGCCGCCTACGACGCAGAAGTCGACGTCGTGTGTTTCATGTGCGAAGGGTGTTGTGCTCATGGTGGGAATTTTAACGAAAATTTGCGAAATCGTGGGGCGGCAAGCGGCCCTGCCGGATCCGGCGGCCGCTGCGCGCCTCTAACGGTGGCTGCGCCGCCCAAGTTCAAAGAAGTGCGGAGACAATGCCTGTGGTGCGGACGCCCCCTTAGAGCCGCAACACGGTCATGCCGCCATCGACATTGATGACCTGGCCGGTCGAGTAGGCGAAAGCACCGGAGGCGAGCGCCGCCACGGCGCGGCCGATGTCGTCGGGCTCGCCCCAGCGCGGCGTCAGGGTGAGGCCGTCCGCGATGAGGCGGTCGTATTTGCCTTCCACGACCTTCGTCATGTCGGAGTGCACGACTCCCGGACGGACTTCATAGACGGGAATGCCGAATTCGGCAAGGCGAACGGCCCAGAGCTTCGTCGCCATCGCGACGGCGGCCTTGGAGAGACAGTATTCGCCACGGTTGATGCTGGCGTAATCGGCCGATATGGAGCCCGTGTTGACGATGCAGCGGAAGTCGGACGAGGTGTGCGCGGCCATGAGTTTCGCGACGGCCTGCGTGAGAAAGAAAGGCCCTCTGAGATTGATGGAGAGAACGCGATCGAAGCTCTCCTGCGTCATTTCAAGGACATCGGCCCGAACTTCGGGCGCAACGCCGGCGTTGTTGACGAGGATGTCCGGCACGCCAAGTTCCGAGACAACGCCATCGAGTAGCGAGGCCCGCGAAGCGGAATCGGTGACATCGCACTCGAAGTAGACGGCTGCGGCACCGAAAGGCGCGAGAGCTTCGGCGACGGCCGAAACGGGTGAACGACCGCAGGTCGCAACGGTGAAGCCTTGCGCGACAAGCGCGCGCGTAATGCCGAGCCCGATTCCGCGGGCCCCGCCGGTTACGAGAGCTTTTTTAGTGTTCATGGTGAAGGCCCAAGGCCGAGCAACGGAGCGGGGGCAGGCATCGCTCGTCGGAACTGGCCGCATTTTCCGGCCCGCATCTCCAATCCCCTATCCCTCATCTGGCTCGGCACCTTCGCCGCCGTGGTCAAAGGGTCGCACCTCCTTCGGCATGCGGCCGAAAATGAAGCCTTGGAGGAAGCGGACGCCGTACCAGACATGGGTGGAGATGATGCCGAACCAGAGAATCAGCCATTCGAGAGGGCGCGGCTTGCAGGAGGCGAGGAAGGTGGCAAGCAGATAGAAGGCCACGACTCCGATGTAGAAGGGCCCGAGAGCGGGCGCGAAGTGGCAGGCGACGGCTCCGAGGGCGACGCCGAGAACGAAGAGCGTGGGAACCATGTAGGAGAAGCGCAGCGACGTCTGCGGGAAGACGCGGCAGAAAAAGCCGCGATGGTGCGCATAGCGGCCAACCTGGCGGAGGTGCGGCCCGAAAAGTGGTCTGCGATGGTGGTGGACGATGGCGAAGGGATCGTAGACCAGCTCGTGGCCGTGACGGACGATGTCGAGGCAGAGAATGGTGTCCTCGCCCGGCCAGTAGCGCGTATTGAAGCCGCCCACCTCGCGTAGGATCGAGGCGCGCACCAGGAGATTGCAGCTGGGGATGTCGTCGACCTTGCGAATGCGTTCGGAAACATAGCGGAAGCGGGCATTGCCTGAAACGAGGGGCGAGGCGTAGACATCCCCGCCGAGCTGGGCGAGAGGCGGATCGCGCGGCGAGGTGATTGCCGGCCCGCCGACAGCGCCGACATGTGGACGGGAGAAGTGGCGGCAGGCCTGAGCGAGCCACTGTGGCTGCGGGCTGGCGTCGTCATCGAGGAAGGCGATGATGTCGCCCGTGGCAGTCCTAATCCCGAGGTTGCGCTTTTCGGCCGGACGGACCCGGCCTGTAGGCACGACACGCATGGTGGTGGTCGTTGACCCCACGGACAGATAGGAGACGGGGGAAAGGAGGTTGGAGACGGGAGTTTCCGGAGCCGATTGCCGGTCCGCAGCATCCGCATCCCGCCTGCCGCCTGCCGCAACTGGATTCCGGACCTCGGTTTTCGCACCGCCTTCCGGCCCCGGGAAGGGTTCGTCGGGAAGGATGATGATCTCATGCGGAGGCAGTGTCTGCCGGGAAAGGCCATCGAGCGCTTCGTCAAGATAGGCGGAGGGGCCGGGACAGGCGATGACGACGGTCACCCGGGGTGGCGGAGAGGCGAGTTCCGAGAGTTCGACATGCTGATAGTACCGGATGAGACGAAGACGGTAGAAAATGGCGAGGGTGTCCGTCATGACGGATCGGACCGCCGTGAAGGACAGCGCCCCCATCTTGTCGCCGAAGACCATCTTGACTGGGGCCTCGCTCACCCGGTAGCCGTGTTCGTAGGCTATGGAAAGCATCTCCAGGTCGAAGGCGAAGCGCTTGACGAGCATGCGGTCGAAGGACCACTGGAGAGCCTCGCGGCGGAAGAGCTTCATGCCTGTCTGCGTGTCGGTCGTGGGGAGACCGACGAGGATCTTGACAATGCCGTAGTAGATGCGGCTCGCGAGGCGGCGCATGAAGGGATAGTCGATTTCGGAATCGGGATGGCGCTTGGAGCCGATGACGATATCGGCGGCGTCTCGCCGCATGACGTCAAAGAAGTCCGGAATCTTCTCGGGAAGAAGGTCGAGGTCGGCGTCCAGAAGCAGGATGTGGGTGCCGCGACTGAAGTAGAAGCCGCGGCGGACGGCGTTGCCCTTGCCGGCGTTGGCATCGAGAACGAGCGGGCGGATGACATCGGGCGATTCCGCCGCGAGGGCGCGGAGTGCCTCGGCCGTACCATCGCCACTGCCGTCGTCAACCACGACGATTTCAAAGGGGATCTGTCCTGCGAGAAGGTCCCGGACGCGCCGGACATTGGCGGCAATCGTGGCCTTCAGGCGGTAGGCGGGCATGATGACGCTGAGCATCCCGCCCAGGCCGAGAATGTCGCGCGCATTGGCAAAGGCGAGGCCCGATGGCCTTGCATCCCGGGAATCAATCGTGGGGGAAGAGGCTTTCTTCATAGGCCCGAGGAACCATAGCCGCCGGCGCCGCGTTCAGAGGTGGAGAGGACGTCCGCCACTTTGATCGTGACGGTCGCGACGGCGGCGATGACGAGCTGCGCGATGCGCATGCCGGGTTCCACCTTGAACATGGCTTCTCCGAAGTTTGCGAGGACAACGCCGATTTCGCCGCGGTAGCCGGCATCGATGGTGCCGGGGGCGTTGAGTACGGTTATGCCGTTCTTGAGCGCGAGGCCGCTGCGCGGCCGGACCTGTCCCTCGAAGCCGACCGGAATTTCGACGGCGAGACCCGTTCTTACAAGACGGCGGCCGCCCGGGGGGATGGTAGACGGTTCAATGGAGACGAGATCCATTCCGGCATCGCCGGGATGAACCTGTGCCGGTAGGACTGCCCGGGGATCTAGCCTTAGGAATCTAATGGTCGTCATGGCGGTAGGCGCTCTACCCGAAGGGGGGGGCCATATTAAGGCGCGCATCCTCCATCAAGAGATGCGCACCGTGTCAAAGGGCGCGGCAATGGACGCCGGGGCGTCCTCTGGAATGGACGTGCGATGAAAAGCTTCCGGACGGACGCGGATTTGACGGACGTGAAACGCATGGCATGATCAATGGTTCTCTGTTCCGTGTTGCGCACAAATTATGCTGTTTTCAATTTCCTGCATCCCGTCCAGAGCGGCCGGCCGGCGCCCGCCTTTGGACGGGGGCGCCGGCCATCGCCCTTAGACAATGCCCTGGGCGACCATGGCGTCGGCGACCTTGACGAAGCCGGCGATGTTCGCGCCCATCACATAGTTGCCCTTGTGTCCATACTTCTCGGCCGCGGCGTAGGCGTTGTCATGAATGGCCTTCATGATGCCCTTGAGCCGGTTGTCGACTTCCTCGGCGGTCCAGCTGAGACGCTCCGAGTTCTGAGACATCTCAAGACCGGATGTGGCGACGCCGCCGGCGTTGGAGGCCTTGCCCGGGCTGAAGAGGATCTTTGCGCCGAGGAAGGCTTCGATGGCATCGGGGGTGGAGGGCATGTTGGCGCCTTCGCCCACGAGCTTGCAGCCGTGCTTGACGAGGTACTTGGCGTCGTTGCCGTTCAGTTCGTTCTGGCGTGAGCACGGGAAGGCGCAGTCGACCTTGTCGGCGACCTGCCAGGGGTTCTTGCCGGCGATGAACTGGACGCTCTTGGACTTGATGTCCGCAAGTTCGCCGCGCTTGACATTCTTGAGCTCCATGATTTCGTCAAGAAGGGACTGGGTGATGCCCTTCTTGACATAGAGCGTGCCGGATCGGTCGGAAAGGGTGACGGGCTTTGCGCCGAGCTGGATGAGCTTCTGAACCGCATACGTCGCGACATTGCCGGCACCGGAGACGACACAGACGCGGCCCTCAAGCGACTGCTTCTTGACGGCGAGCATGTTCTGGGCGAAATAGACGTCGCCGTAGCCGGTGGCCTCGGGACGTATCAGCGAACCGCCGAAGCTAAGGCCCTTGCCCGTAAGGACGCCGGTGAACTCGTTGGCGAGACGCTTGTACTGGCCGAACATGTAGCCGACCTCGCGGCCACCCACGCCCATATCGCCTGCCGGGACGTCGGTATAGGGACCGATGTGACGGTAGAGTTCCGTCATGAAGCTCTGGCAGAAGCGCATGACTTCGGAATCGGACTTGCCGCGCGGGGCGAAATCCGCACCGCCCTTGCCGCCGCCCATGGGAAGCGTCGTCAGCGAGTTTTTGAAGACCTGTTCGAAGGCGAGGAACTTGAGTACCGAGAGGTTGACGGTGGAGTCGAAGCGGAGGCCGCCCTTGTAGGGGCCTATGGCGCTGTTGAACTGGATGCGGTAGCCGCGGTTGATGTGGATCCGGCCATTGTCATCGGTCCAGGGTACGCGGAAAATGATCGTGCGTTCGGCGGCGACCAGGCGTTCGAGGATGGCGTTCTCCTCATATTTCGGATTCGAGGCGATAACCGGCTCGAGAGAGAGCAGAACTTCCTCGACGGCTTGAAGGAATTCCTTCTGGTCTGCGTTCTTGGCGCGGACATCGGCCAGCACCCGTGATATATACTCGTTCATGGAATGACTCCTGAGTGGCTTTCACGCCCGGGCCGCTCCCTGCGGCTTTGGGCGCTTTAAATTGATTTAAATATTGTATTTCAAATGTGAAGCGTACGCAAAACATTTTTTTGATCAAATGTAATGAATCCGTAATGTGCAGGCTGACAGAATATCCCCGCAGTTCCGGCGCTGGCGCGCCGAACCACGGAAGCCTCTGTCGCGGCGGGCCGCCAAGCTGGTGGCTGCCTTCGGGCGGGGGACGGCAGCGCCCCACGCAGGCATGCCGCCGCCATCCCCCGCCTTGCGATGCGCGACATCGCCGCCGCTTCCAGCGGACACGGAAACGGGCTTCCCCCGGCACGGAAGAGATCCCTGGCCGGCCTGAGGTCAAGGCGCTCCCTCTTTCCTCAAGCCATTTGCCGTGTCCCGCGAAGCGGGCTTCCGTGTCCGGCGGGACAGCGCCCACCTTGCAGGGGTTCATTTGACCGACCTTTGACGATCAAATCGAAAAGCGGCGTGGCCGGCCCCCCTCCACGGCATGGCGGCCGTCCTGGCAGGAAAGAGGAAAGAGGACGGACGGCATGCTATAATAATAATCCTAAAAATCGCAGTCGACCCGAACAGACATTCTCACGCAGTGGCACGGAGGCACGGAGATGGAGAGTTTTATGGATGCACATGGCTTCCATTTGCAATGCACCTTCGGGGTGAAAGCCCTGCCCACGGTTTCAAAGGCATCAATAGCCCTTTTCCAATGTTCTCCGTGCCTCTGTGTGACACATTAACTGCGACATTTCGGATAAAACCATGCTTCTTTTACTGGTAAAAGCCGATGGCGAGCAAAGGTGCGCCTGCATCCGTGCGAAAGCCGACGCATTGAAGGCTGGCGATCTTTGCGTGGCGGACATAGCCGGACGGCACCGCTTCTGCAAGATACGCGCGGTCTTTCGCGAAAATGCGGGAAATGTTCCGGAACCGACGCCGCGCTGCGCCTTTGTTCGCGCCGCAACGGCGGACGATTTCGTGCGCCGCGAGGCCAACCGCGACTTGGCCGGAATGGCAATGAAGGCCTTCGATGTCGAGACCGCCGGGGCGCCGCAGAAGCCCCATGCGGTCAGCGCCTGCTTTGACGTGCTCCGGAAACAACTCCGAATCGTCTACCATGCGGACCGTCCGTTCGACACGCGGCGTGTCGAGTCCGCGCTTCGTCGCCGTTTTGGCTCCGAGGTCGCCGCGCGGCAAGCCGGCATTCGCGACGAAGTAGCCTCGCTCGGCTCCATCGGCCCGTGCGGTCGTCCCGTCTGCTGCGCGTGCGCACTGGCGGATGTTCGAAATGTCGGCGTCAATGTGCGCATGGCCAAACGCCAGAACGTCTCCCTCAATCCGGCCAGCCTCAACGGGCAGTGCGACCGCCTCAAATGCTGCCTCGGCTTTGAAGACGAGGGCGCCGAGCCGTAGGATCGCGGCGCTTGACCATCGGCCCAGGCGATCCGCCCTGGTGTCTCGTCCGATAAATCCCGATCTCGTTGCCCGCCCTGACTCCGCTTCGTCCTTGTCGTTCAACGCGGAAAAGTGCGCTTCGCTACTCGTCCTCGCCTGACGAAGCCACGCCTGCGCAACGATGTCGGGACTTATCGGACGAGACACTGGCACTGGGCGGCTTAGGGGACGATGAGGATCGGGCAGGAAATCGCCTTGGCGACCTTGGCGGCAACATTGCCGAAGAAGAGATTGCGGACGCCACCCGCGCCCTGGCGGCCCAGAACTGCGAGGTCGATGCCCTTGTCGGCGGCGAAGTCGAGTATCTGCTCCGCCGCCGCCCCGACGCGGTAGGCCGTTTCGTATTCGACCGCCTCGGGAATATGGGGCAGGTAGGTTGCCGCGACTTTTTCCTGAAGCGCCTTGAGAGCCTTGTCCTCGAGATCCTGGCCCTCTTCGTAGACATAGCCCTTCCAGAACTGCGCATCGGCCTCGGGCATCACATGCAGGATATGGAGTTTCGCCCCGTTGTGCGCCGCCGCGCGCACGGCATACTTGAACGCCTTGTCGGCCGTGGCCGAGAAGTCCGTGCAGAAGAGTACTTTTGTGAACATGCGTTGTCTCCCGTTCTGGTAGTTGGTTCTGGTGTCTCGTCCGAAAAGTCCCGACCTATTTTGTCTGTCCTGCCTCCGTCCTGCTTCGTCCTCGCCGTTCATCGCGGAAAAGTGCGCTTCGCGACGCGTCCTCGCCTAACGAAACCAAGCCTGCGCAACGATGTCGGAATTTATCGGACGGGACGCTAGTCCGTCTCCGTCCGTTCCGGTTGCCAGTTCCTGTGGTCGGCGGAAACAGCCCTCCTCTCCTTTCCGGCTAGTCCGCGAACGCGGGAAGCCACGTCGCGATTGCGGGAAAGAAGACGAGAAGGAGCGAGGCGGCGAGAAGGGCAAGGAGAAAGGGCAGTGCGCCGCGGAAAATCGTCTGAATCGGAATGGACCGGTCGATGCCGCTCACGACATAGACGTTGACCCCCACGGGCGGTGTGATGACACCCATCTGCGTGATCACCACCACGAGCACTCCGAACCAGACCGGACTGTAGCCGAGGCGCAGAATGACCGGGTAGAAAATCGGCACGGTGAGCATCACGAGCGCGAGCGAATCGACGAAACAGCCCGCGACAAGGTAGAAGAGGCCGACAATCAGGATCACGACCCACGACGGCAGCGGAAGCCCGGCAAGCCACTTGGCGAAGAGCGACGGAATCTCCGTCACCGCGAGGAAATGGCCGAAGACGGAGGCGCCCGCAACGATTATCATCACCATGCATGACGTACGGATTGTCTCCTCGAGGGCGCGCGAAACCATCCGCAACGTGAGCTTGCGCGCGAATCCCGCAATGATCAGACTGCCCGCCGCGCCCACGGCCGCGCCTTCGGTTGGCGTAAACCAGCCTGCGAACATGCCGCCGATGACAAGCGCAAAGAGAAGAAGCGTTTCCGTGACATCGCCCAGGGCGGCCAGGCGGATGCGGAGCGGCTGTTTTTCGCTCGCCGGGCCGGCTGCGGGATCGAGGGCGCACTGTATGGCCACGACGGCGCAGAAGAGAACAGCTATGAGCAGACCGGGCATGACACCCGCGATGAAGAGTTTTCCGATCGACTGCTCTGTAAGGATGCCGTAGACGATGAAGACGACGCTCGGCGGTATGAGCATGCCAAGGCCTCCGGCGGCCGCCACAACGCCGCCCGCGAGCGTAGGGCTGTACTTGTACTTGCGCATTTCCGGGAGCGCTACCGAGGCCATTGTCGCCGCCGTCGCGGGACCCGACCCGCAAATGGCGCCGAAGGCTGCACAGGCCCCGACCGTCGCCATCGCGAGACCTCCCGGACGCGACCCGAACCAGCTGTTCGCCGCGCGGAAGAGCTTGCCGCTTATGCCTGTGTGGAAGCAGACCTGGCCCATGAAGACGAAGAGCGGAATGACCGTGAGCCCGTAGTTGGTGAAGCAATCCATGAAATCCGACGCGAGCACCGCGAGGGCCGCGTGAGGCGAAACGATCGCGGCGAAGCCGACCGCGCCGACGACGGCCATCACGAAGGCCACGGGCAGGCTGCAGACGAGGAGGACGAGCAGGGCGCACAGCCCAACGATTCCAATCGCGACAGGGCTCATGGCCGGCCTCCTTCCATATTCTTCTTCGGCCGTTCCGGCCGAAGAAGGGGGCGGCCGGGACGGAGGAGGTGGAAGAGCGAGACGAGGGCCGTGAGGAGGCACATGAAGGCGATGACCCAGGC
>JAEEGL015568584.1_pt1 | contig 10689 bp, 8 predicted proteins | sample 9134231 | NCBI WGS metagenome assembly JAEEGL01 (sample SAMN16246548, study PRJNA631951) | gut metagenome | biome: gut microbiome; feature: rumen; material: fiber-attached | host: Bos | place: Iran: Karaj | collected 2018-10 | reverse complement strand
TGGTGGCAGCGTCAAGCCCGACACCATTGACGGCTTGATGGAAAAGCCGGACGTGGATGGCGCTCTTGTCGGTGGTGCATCCCTGAAGGCGCAGGATTTCAGCAAGATTGTCAAGTTTGGCCAGAAGAAGCCTGAAAAGCCAAAGGCCGAGGCAAAGGAGATCAGCAGGACGGATTGATTGCAAAAGTGGGCGGAGAAATGCGAATGGTCTCCGCCCTTTAGCATTGGAGGGACTTATGGCAAAACTAAAAAACGCGCCTGTGATGTTGGTCATCATGGATGGATGGGGGAACGGCGACCCAGCGGCGAAAGACAACGCCGTGGCGGTCGGTAAGACACCTGTGATTGATGGGCTGATGAAGTCTTGCCCTGTGACGGAATTGCTTTGCTCCGGCGAGGCAGTGGGACTCCCTGACGGGCAAATGGGAAACTCCGAGGTTGGTCATACGAATATCGGCGCGGGGCGTGTCGTATATCAGGAGTTGACGCGCATTACCCGCGCGATTCGTGACGGTTCTTTCTTCAAGAATGAGGCGCTTTCCGGTGTCATGAAGACGGTGAAGGAAAAAGGCGGCGCTTTGCATCTCTTTGGACTCGTTTCGCCGGGCGGCGTTCATAGTCACACCGACCATCTTTATGCGCTGGTTGAAATGGCGAAGCGTGAGGGATTAAAAAATGTTTGGGTTCATGCGTTCCTCGACGGACGTGATGTGGCGCCGAAGAGTGCGGCAGGTTATCTTGCGAATTTGGAGAATAAACTTGCAGAGATTGGCGTCGGGAGGATCGCGATAATTTCCGGTCGTTTCTACGCAATGGATCGTGACAAGCGTTGGGAGCGTGTGACGAAGGCTTATGAGGCCATCGCTCATGCCGTCGGAGTAAAGAAGAAAGACGCAGCGACAGCGATTGCTGATTCCTATGCGGCGGACGTAACCGACGAATTTGTGATTCCTACAGTGCTGGAAGGTTATGACGGTATGAAGCCGGAGGACGGTGTGATTTTCTTTAATTTCCGTCCTGATAGGGCACGGGAGCTTACCCACGCTTTTACCGATGAGATTTTTGATAGCTTCAAGCGTGATGAGGCGTTGCGTCCAGCCTACGTTACCATGACACAGTATGAGGCGGGGCTCAACGTCCAGATTGCCTATCCGCCGGAAGCTTTGACGAAGACTCTAGGCGAAGTGATAGAGAAATCGGGGTTGACACAGCTTCGCATCGCCGAAACTGAAAAATATGCGCATGTTACGTTCTTCTTCAACGGAGGTCTTGAAAAGCCCTACGATCATGAAGACCGTATTCTTGTGCCGTCGCCGAAGGTCGCGACTTATGATCTTCAGCCGGAAATGAGCGCGATTGAAGTCACGGATAAAGTCGTCGAGGCTATCGGTTCCGCCAAATATGACTTCATTATCTTGAATTTTGCCAACGGTGACATGGTCGGACATACGGGGGTGATGGATGCAGCGGTCAAGGCCGTCGAGACGGTGGACGCCTGCGTCGGGCGAGTCGTCGAGGCCATCAAAAAAGAGGGAGGCGTGCTTTGCATTACAGCCGACCACGGCAACTGCGAGCAGATGCTCGACAAGGAGACTGGAGCGCCGTTCACCCAGCATACGACGAACCCTGTGCCGTTTATCCTTGTGAACGCGCATCGTCTGCATAGACTTCGCAAAGGGAAGCTCTGCGACATCGCGCCGACACTTTTGAAGCTTGCGGGGCTTAACACGCCGAAGGAAATGACCGGTGAATCGTTAATTATTGGTGAATAGGGAGGTACTCATAATGAAAAAATGGCAAAAATTGTTTATCGTTCCACTGATGGCTGGGGCGGCATTTTTCAGCGCGCAGGCGCATACGACGGTGGAGGCGAGTTCCTTCGCGCTGATTAAATATCAGGCAAATCTGACCGCGCAAATCAGCAAGACTGAGGCATGGAAGGAATCTTTCACCACGCCGGACGGTAAGATCAGCGTGCAGATTCGAAGCTTGCTTGCGGCTGACGATAAAGGTCGCTATCATGTAATAATGACGCGGGATAAAGATCGCGTTTATGAGGAGTATCTGCCGGAGGTGACTTACGGTTATTGGTTCCGCGCCGTGCGCGACGAGGAAAACGACAAGACGTTTTTCGTTATCGCTAGCCGCAATCAGGCAAAATTGTACGGATATGACGCTGCGGCGGGCAAAATGCAGGTTTACGTCGACAGCAGGAATTTCCACTCCGGCGTGCCCTCCGGCGAGGCAAACATCACGCCGCTGACCGACGGTTCACTGGTGCTGTCCTTTGAGAATTTTGACAACGTCGAGCCACAGTCCCATCGCTACGATTTGACTTGGGATGCGGAAGCGAACTGGATTACCTATACTGATCTCGGCACCGGGTATCGTCCGGTGATGAAGGAAATGCAATATCAATAAATAAACGAAGTGGTTAAGATAACAAAAATGCTCCCGCATCGGCGAATAATCGTCAATGCGGGAGCATTTTCTGTTCGGTTCAAGAATACAGGTTTAGCATTGAGCCGCGGTCATTGAAATCATTCTGTGCAGTGACAGCTTTTGGGGAGTACATGGACTTCGCAGGATTGTCTTCACGACCCATCGCAGAAGATACGGAGGGGAACAGCTTATCCTGGTTGAATGTGGCGAGCTTGATGCTCTTTTTTGCGCGTCCGGCCAAGCCGCCTTTGCCAAGTACATATTCTACGCTTTCTGGGCGGTCTTTCAGGGAAGCCGCCAAACGAGACGCATTCACATGGAGCTTGCCGTTCTCATCAGCAGTGATGCCAATGGCGGCGAATGCTCCGACAGAGCGGGAAGCGTCCTTCAATGCAGATGTGATGGAAGAAGCACGCTCAGAAACGTTCTTGTTTTCTTTCAAAAATTCCGTGAGGTTGTTGTAACGGTCAGCAAAGGTTTCCACAGTATCGACGGAATCTTTGTCCGTTTCCTGTTTCGATGCGATTTCGGATGCCTCTGCGGCGACGTGTTCCTTCCGTTCTGTTTGTGCATATTCCATCGTTTCCATCGACGCTGCAGCTTTTCGCGCTTCCTGGAGAGTCGTCCTCAACTCTGCCTCGAAGCGGTTTTTCGAGTCGATGTATTCGGCAAGGAAATCGCTGAGTCCGGATATTGGTTTCAGCATCGGCGTCAGCGAGCCGCTTTCACCGTTCGCGCCGGCCAGTCCTTTGATGGCATGGGATGTCTGGCTGGGAGCTTTCACGCCGTGCACAACGGCGAGCGACATCATCTTGTTGTCGGTATCTGTCATCATACTAACAGATGACATACCAAGCGCCTCCTTTCCAAGGAACCAATCAAGGACAACACTTCTTCTAAATAGCATTATATCAAATTTTCGGAAAATGAAAAGGGGGTTATTGAAAAATATGAGAGAAAAAATAAAATGGCAAAAAGTCAAAAAAAGACTTGATTTTTTTTTCGAGAGCGATTATTATATGACATGTGGTTAGCACTCGTTGAAGTTGAGTGCTAACAAAAGAGAAAGTTCCAATAGAAACAGGAGGCAGGTAAACATGATTAAGCCATTGGGCGAGCGTATTGTGGTCAAGGTTAAGGAAAAGGACATGACGACGGCGAGCGGTATCGTTCTGCCGGACACGGCAAAAGAGAAGCCGCAGGAAGGTGAGGTCGTGGCGGTCGGCACGGGCAAGATGCTCGAGTGCGGCAAGGTGGCGCCGATGGAAGTCAAGAAGGGCGATCGCGTACTCTTCGCGAAATACTCCGGCAACGAGGTCAAGGTCGACGACGAGGAATATCTGATCATCCGTCAGTCCGACATCCTCGCGGTTCTTTGATTCACAAACGCTTTATAATTGAGATAATGGAGGCATAACGAGATATGGCAAAGCAGATTTTGTTTGGTGAGGAAGCCCGCCGCGCGCTCGGTCGCGGCGTTGATTCGCTGGCGGACGCCGTTAAGGTGACGCTTGGCCCGAAAGGCCGCAATGTGGTTCTTGACAAGAAGTTCGGCGCGCCGACGATCACGAACGACGGTGTGACGATCGCCCGTGACATCGAGCTCGAAGATCCGTTTGAGAACATGGGCGCGCAGCTCGTCAAGGAAGTTGCGACGAAGACGAACGACGTGGCCGGCGACGGCACCACGACGGCTACGTTGCTCGCGCAAGCGATGGTTCGCGAAGGTATGCGCAATGTCGCTGCGGGCGCGAACCCGATGGTCCTGAAGAAGGGCATCGAGATGGCGGTCAACACGTTGGTCGATGAAATTAAGAAGAAAGCGAAGACGGTCAAGGGCGACGATGTGGCTCAGGTCGCGACGATTTCTTCCTCCGACGAGACGATCGGCAAGCTGATTGCCGACGCTATGAGCAAGGTCGGCAAGGACGGCGTCATCACCTCCGAGGAGTCCAAGACGATGAAGACGGAGCTGAAGGTCGTCGAAGGCATGCAGTTCGACCGCGGCTACATCTCCCCGTACATGGTCACCGATGCGGACAAGATGGAAGCGGTTCTGAAGGATCCGTACATCCTGATCACCGACCGCAAGATTTCCACGATTTCCGATATCCTGCCGATCCTCGAGGAGGTCGTTAAGCAGGGCAAGGAACTCGTTATCATCGCGGAAGACCTCGACGGAGAGGCTCTCGCTACGTTGGTCGTCAATAAACTCCGTGGTACGTTCAAGGCTTTGGCTGTCAAGGCTCCGGGCTTCGGCGACCGCCGCAAGGCTATGCTCGAGGATATCGCGATTCTGACGGGCGGCACGGTTATCAGCGAGGAGCTGGGCCGCAAGCTTGACAGCGTCACGATTGCCGACCTCGGCCATGCGGGCCAGGTTCGCGCCACGAAGGACGAGACCACGATCGTGGACGGCATCGGCGACAAGAAGGCTATCGCTGCTCGCGTCGAGCAGATCAAGAAGCAGGTCGCTGAGACGACCTCCGACTTCGACAAGGAGAAGCTCCAGGAGCGCCTTGCGAAGCTGTCGGGCGGCGTCGCGGTTATCGAGATTGGCGCTGCGACTGAGGTCGAGATGAAGGATAAGAAGCTCCGCATCGAGGATGCGCTGAACGCGACCCGCGCTGCTGTCGAGGAAGGCATTGTCGCTGGCGGCGGCACGACTTTCGTAGACATTCTCCCGGCGCTGGATGCTCTGAAGGCAGAAGGAGACGTGCAGACGGGTATTGACATCGTCAAGCGTGCCATCGAGGAGCCGGTTCGCCAGATTGCGAACAACGCGGGCCTCGAGGGTTCCGTCGTCGTCGAGGAAGTCAAGAAGGCCGGCAAGGGTAAGGGATTCAACGCGCTGACGGGTCAGTATGAGGATATGATCAAGGCCGGTATCGTCGATCCCGCGAAGGTCGTCCGTTCCACGCTCCAGAACGCGGCCAGCATCGCGGCCATGGTCCTGACGACGGAGACGCTCGTCGCTGACAAGCCGGAAAAAACTCCTCCGATGCCTCCGGCAGGCGGCATGGGCGGCGGAATGCCGGGCATGATGTAAGAAACATCGAGTGATAAAAAACATAGCAATAGTAAATCCCTCCCGTTGCGGATACTCCGTGGCGGGAGGGATTTTTGGTGTGCTGGCATTATTGGGGATGGGGAGCTTTTATTCCGGTTTTTCGCCCAAAAGCAGACCAGCGGCGGTGCAGGCGAGGATTTTCGCGGCGTTTGGAAGCGCGTTTTCGTCGAAATTGAAATGGGAGTCGTGATGACCGGCGGCGAGGTCTGCGCCGACCATCAGGTAAGCGGCCTGTCCGCCGCGGGACTGTACGCATTCCATGAAGTAGGCGAAATCTTCGCTGGCGCCGAAGTTGCAGTCGGTGACGATTTTCGGGAAGACGCCAAGTTCCTTGGCGCGCTTTGCGACGTAGGCGGCGAGCTCCGGCGTATTGCTGCCGCCCGCGGCTCCGCCGACTTTTTCTATGGAAACTTCGACGCCGTACATGGAGGCGGCGGCTTTGATGACGCGTTTCGCCTCGGCTTCCATGAATTCGTTGATGGCACTGGAGGCTCCGCGGGTTTCCAATTTCAGCACCGCTTTGTCAGCTGTGACGTTGCGGCCAGTGCCTGCTTCAAGCACGCCGACGTTGATACGGGACGCGCCGCCGGAGTGACGGGGAATGGCGTGGAGATTCAGCGCGGCGCAGGCGGCAGCCAAGAGCGCGTTGCGCCCCTCTTCGGGCGCGGCTCCGGCGTGGGAAGCGCGCCCGGTGAAGCGCGCGTCAGATTTTCCAGTGGCGAGGAAGCCGGTGACGCCTGTGGCGATACTGCCGGTCTCTTTCATCTTGAAGCCGAAATGCGCGCCCAGCATGAAGTCCACATCGTCCACGACGCCCCGGTCGGTCATGGCCTTCGCGCCGCGCACGCCCTCTTCGGCGGGCTGGAAGACCAGCTTCAAGGTTCCGGCGAGGCTGTCTTTTCGTTCGGCGAGGAGCTCTGCGACGGCGAGGCCGACGGCGGTATGGCCGTCGTGGCCGCAGGCGTGCATCGCTCCGGCGTGGAGACTGGAAAAGCCCTCGCGGTTTGGCAGATGGTCCGGCGATTCGGTTTCGTCGACGTCGTTGGAGTCCATATCGAAGCGGAGCGCGACGACGGGGCCGGGATTCGCGAAACGAAGCAGACCGACGACGCCGGTCAGGCCGCCCTTCATGCGCTCCAGCCAGCGCGGCTCGGCGCCCTCGGAAGCGGCGCGTTCCTCTGCCGCGCGTAAGATTTCCGGCGAGGGCAGGCCCATCATCGAATCCCGCGCGACAGCGTCCACGCCGGTCAAAACTTCATAGCCGAGAGACTCAAGCGTTGTCGCGACAAGGGACGCTGTGCGAAATTCCGTCCAGCCCGGTTCCGGATGACGGTGCAGATCGCGCCGCTGGGCAATCATCGCGTCCTTCATTGCGTCGGCGCTTTGCATGATTTCTTGGTCAAGTTTCATGGTATCACTCCTTACAGATAAAAGAGACGCCGACAGTGCGGCGTCATTTCAGTTTTATTCTATGTCAGCCTTGTGCTAAGAAGAAAGTTCCGACTAACAGTGCCAAAACGATAGGGATACCGTTGCGTTTGGTAATCTCAACAGGATTGACGCCAGCAAAACCCGCGCAGATAATTGTCGCGCCGGCAATTGGGGAGATGGTTCGGCCAAGTGTGCCGCCCAGTGTTGCCATGCTGCCCATCTGCACGATGGACATGCCGAATTCTTCTGCGTGTGGCGTGACCGCCTCATTAAACGCGAAGGTGGCGGCGTCGCCCGAGCCGGTCAGGAAGCCCAAAAGGAATGGACCGACCGCCGCGCAGATTTTTACAATGGCCGGGTTGTTCAGCATAGCGGCGATGAAAGCTTTGACAAGGCCGGTGGCTGTCAAACCCGAAACGAAAACGCCGGCGGCGATGATGATACCGATGATGGAGCCGTATGCCGAGCCCATGCCGTCAAAGAACGCTTTACCGATATCGGCGGGCTTCGTGCGGGTAACAGCCAGCGCAATCAACGTGCCGATAATCATTGCATGGGGGACTTCCATCTTGAACATCGGTACCAGCTTCGTCGCGCCAAGTAGCAAAATGACGATAGGAAGCGCGGGCATCAGTGCATACAGATAGTTGATCTTGAAGTCTTTTTCGATTTCCAGACCTTCCGCTACATAGCCCTTTTCTTCATGCATGAAATAGCCGATGACGGTGATTGCAATCATTGCCGTAAACAGCGAGGCGAAATTTGCGACGTAGTGGAAGCCGATGACCTCCATGACGTCTACGCCCGCGATTTTCGCTACGAAAGGATTGTGAGCGAGGCCGGGGTTCAGCATGCTGCCGTAAGTGCCGCATTTGACCGCCGCAGCTGCAATGGCCGGGTGAACACCCGCGCCCATCAATAGCGGAATGAAGATGGCGCCTGCCGCCGCCGCCGTGCCTGCCGCGCTCGGCAGCGCGATGTTCACGAGGAACGTTCCGAGCACTACGCCGGGAATCAAGAGCGGGCGAACCTTGGAAATAACGTTAGCCATCGCGTTTATCAGGTGTTTGTCGCAGCCAGTGAAGCGCATGACCATCGCAAAACCCATGCATGAGCAGACGGCCTTGATAAGGCCCGCATTCGTCATGCTTTTTGCGAATGCGTCCAGCGACTGCATGGGGGCGCCGCCGATACAGGCCATTAGGATACCGGCGCCGATCAGCACGACGCGGGCTTCGTGCCCCTTGACCAGCAGATAGATGACGACGGCTACAATCACTGCGCCGGTGAACATCATAAGTTCCAACATAATATACATTCCTCCTTGCTTGCATTGCGCGCGTGAAGGCTTCACACCTTTCAGCACGTCTGTATTAATATATTTCCTGTGCGTCAGTCTGTCAATCGCGGGAGGAATGTATACACGTATTCTTTTCGCTATTGCTTGCCCCGCGTCGGATATGGAAATACAATGAGACGCAGATTGTTGATTTTGGGAGGTAGAAGATGATTGTAAAAGAGCGGATGATGGATATGTTCGCGCGCATGCGGAAATTATCGGGGCAAGGGGAAGGTCACGGCGTACACAGGCTTGCGTTCACCGACGCTGATTGGCAGGCACGCGGATATTTGATGGAACTGATGCGTGAGATGGGACTTTCGTTGCGGGAGGACGCCTTCGGAAACGTTGTGGGACGCTGGGAAGGCGCTGAGCCGTCCCTTCCCGCAGTGATGTTCGGTTCTCATGCCGACAGCGTGCCGAACGGCGGAAATTATGACGGTGTGCTGGGGATTCTTGCCGCCATTGAGACAGTGCGAAGCCTGAAGGAGGACGGCTTTTCCACGGAACATCCGCTGGAGATCGCGCTTTTCATGTGCGAGGAATCGAGTCGGTTCGGTGCGGCGACGCTGGGCAGTCGCGCGATGCTGGGTGAGCTATCTGTAGATGATACGAGGCTGCTGAAGGACAAAGCGGGCATTGCGCTTTACGACGTATTGAAAGAGCGAGGACTGGCGCCGGATATGCTTGGAAAGCCGCTCTATGACGGAGAGGTCAAGGCTTTTTTCGAAGTGCATATCGAGCAGGGCAGGGTATTGGAGCATGAAAAAAAGAGTGTCGGAATCGTGACGGGAATCGCCGCGCCTACGCGGTTCCGGGTAAAATTGGAGGGCAATGCCGATCATAGTGGTGCGACGCCGATGGCGCTTCGTCATGACGCGGCATGCGCCGCCGCCGAAATAGTGCTGTTCGCTGAGAGATTGGCCGCAGCGGAGAAAAAGCATCCGGCGGTGGCAACGGTGGGCATCCTGCAAATCGCTCCCGGCGTCATGAACGTCATTCCGGAGAGCGCGGAACTTGGGGTTGATATTCGGAGCATCGACGCGGCGACGAAAAAACGCGTAGCGGAAAATTTGAAAGACGCCATTTCGGAAATTTGCAAACGGAGGGACGTTGCATTCGAGCTCGTGCCGATTTCCGACGAGCGCCCTGTGGCGATTCGTCCGTCGGTACTGGATTTTCTCGATGGAATCTGCCGCGAGGACGGTTGCTCCTATATGCGTCTTCCCAGCGGCGCGGGTCATGATGCCATGCACTGGGCGGAGCGCGTACCTACGGGGATGCTGTTCATCCCCTGTCGGGACGGCATCAGCCACAATCCAGAGGAGTACGCAGCGCCTGAGGACATCGTGAACGCGGTTCGGCTTTTGGAAAAGGTCGTCCGCGCGGCGTCGAGAAAAAATGTAACTTTTGCATGAAAAAATCCCTTCCGTTTTGGAATTTCCAAGACGGGAGGGATTTTCTATGCACCGGTTTCTATTCTTTCCATTTCCGGCGGCGCGTCCTTTGTGAATTCGGTCATATATTTCCAATAGCGCTTCGGGAGCAGTGTCATGCGGCATTTTTCGTTGTGACGCGGGCAGATTTCCACAGCGTTGTAAAAGGTGCGCCACAGAGAACGGAATTTTCGTTCTTCCTCGTCGGGCGGCGCGGCGCGAAAATCGTCCATCGGAATCACGGCGGACTCGTAGGGGCGGTAGACGAGAGCGGCATGATGCTTCTCGTCGTAAATCAGGATGTGCTCCTCGGGAAAGCGCTTAGCGAAGTGAGGTGCGAGAAACGGCAGCACGAAATTCTTCGGCCCGACGGTGGTGACGAGGACGCCCTTTTGGTCGGAGAAGCGGATGAACCCCTTCAGAAGATGCGCTTCGTGCAGCAGCCGCTTCACCGCTTCGGTGAGCCGCCAGACTTCTTCGTTGCCCGCAAAGGACAGAAAACGCGCGCCGTAGCGGTAGCCCTGCCGTAAAAAGCGCAGCATGACCAGTTCCTTTTCAGGCAGGCAGGTCAAAAAAGCGTGACGGAGAAGCTCGTCGGCGGCGGGGGAGATGCGCGCGGGAATGGAGCAGGCGACGCGGGCGGCGTGTTCTTCGTCTGTCGAAATGTCTTTGACGTCGAAAAGGGAAATTTCGGGCGCGTCCGGTCCGACGATGGCCGTCGGCATTTCGTGCGCCGTGTAGCTTTCATAGACGCAGCATAAGAAGCCCTCGAAGCTGCCGTCGTAGCGGTAGGTCAGCGCGGAGTTCGCGGCGGTTTTCAAATCGGGGCGGCGAGACATGCAAGCGTCGCCGGCGGCGGCACGACTTTCGTGGACATTCTCCCGGCGCTGGATGCACTGAAGGCTGAAGGCGACGTGCAGACGGGCATCAACATCGTCAAGCGCGCCATCGAGGAGCCGGTTCGCCAGATT
>JAEEGL014795309.1_pt1 | contig 10689 bp, 6 predicted proteins | sample 9134231 | NCBI WGS metagenome assembly JAEEGL01 (sample SAMN16246548, study PRJNA631951) | gut metagenome | biome: gut microbiome; feature: rumen; material: fiber-attached | host: Bos | place: Iran: Karaj | collected 2018-10 | reverse complement strand
TATGTGTGGCCAAACTTAGTTACTAAAAACGAAGACTTCCGCTTAATCTCTAATGGTTTACGTGGTAGTGCCTTCACCGACATTGATACAGGTATGGTTGAATACGGTTATCAAATGGCTGCCTCATTCTGTGTCACTGTCCCATTATTCTTATTATTCGTCTTCTTCCGTAAATACATCATGAAAGGTGTCGGAAGAGCCGGTATTAAAGGTTAGTTCATTAATTGTCTTAGACAATTCAATATATTAAAAGGAGATATTATTAATGAAAAAGAAAATTATTATTCCAGTATTAGCCCTCACATCCATCTTAGCGTTAGTTGGCTGTGGTTCTAATGGCGAAGAATCTAAGCCAGCTTCTGATTCAAGCACTTCAGAAGGTGGCGGTGAAATGAAAGGTCACTTTGACCATAAAGTCACCATTAAATTCGTGCAATCTTACGCACAAGGTTATCAAGCGAGATTACAAAGCTTTGTTAACTCATTTAAAGAAATCGAACCAAACGTTGAAATCAACTTGGAAGATGGTTGGATCAGTGGTAACTACGATACCATCCATTCTCAAACCATTAGTGATATTCAAACTGGTGAATATGGCGACTTAGTTATCGCTTATCCAGACCACGTTGTTGACTATATCGACTTTGGTAAAGCCGTCAAATTAGATGACTTCATGGAAAATAGTGAATACGGTTGGAGCGAAAGCGAAAGAAAAGATCTCGTTCAAGCCTATATCAGAGAAGGTCAAGAATTCCCAATCCCAGGTACATATTGCTTACCATTCTCTAAATCCACTGAAGCGATGTTTTATAACGAAACACGTTTATTCGATAGTGAACTCGTCACTTTCTTAGCCACTAAAGGCATTACCATGAATAAGGGCTATATCGAATCTCTTACTTGGGAAGAATTATTTGGTAAATTATGCCCAGCTTTTGCTGAATATGACGCTGCTCACCCAACTGCTCCATTAATCACACCAAAAGAAGATAACATGAACTGTTACGTTGGTTATGATAGTGACGCTAACTTATTCATCACTCTTTCCCAACAATATGGCTTTGGCTATACAAGCGTTGATGAATATGGTGAAGCTCATCTCGATTACAATAACGACAATATGAAAGGTTTAATGAAGACCTTTGCCGATGCTTCTAAAAAAGGCTATTTAAGATCCCCAGGCGTCATTGGTAAGAGCTATTCTTCAAACTATTTCAAAGATAATAACGTCTTATTCTCCATCGGTAGTACTGCTGGTGTTAAAAACCAAGCCGCTGAAACATTCGATGTCGGTGTTGCTCGTATCCCACAAGCCGCTGGTAAAGATGCTAAGATCATTTCTCAAGGTCCATCCGTTTGTATCTTAAATCACAACAATGATAAAGATAGACAATTAGCCGCTTGGTTATTCTATAAGCATATGACAAGCACCAAGAATACTGCTTCTTGGGCAATCGAAGTTGGTTATTTGCCAGTTCGTGCTTCTGCTTATACTTCCGAAGCTTATAGTGACTATTGTTCCACCGAAGGTAAAGATGCCCGTAGTGCTGAATTATTAACCGCTCTCAATGCGATTTATAGTTCTTCCACCGTTGATAGTGTCTTTACAACTCCTCCATTCAAAGGTTCCTCTAGTGCTCGTACAGAAGTTAACTCCTTAATGGTTAACATCTTAAAAGATGCTGCTGAAGGTAAGACCATTGATGATACTTATTTAAACGAAAAATTTGCTTTAGCAATCAATAACACCCTTAAAGATATGTAATTTATTTCTTCCAACGAAAGGAGAAACAATATGAAAAAAGTATCATTCTTATTAATTCCACTTGCTTTAACCGCTTTAGTGGGTTGTGGTAATAACGATAATCCATCCGATAAAAGTCAAGGCGACTATTCTGGTAAAGTGGTCGTTAATTTCTGGCACACCTTTGGTGATAAAGCGGAAACAGCGTTAGAAGGTAAAATTGCGCAATTTGAAAAACTCGTCAAAGAGAACGAAGGCGTTGATGTCAAAGTTGAACTTTCTTATCAAGGTGCTTATAAAGATATGCCTAAGAAAGTGACTACTGGTATTGCCACTGGTGATCAACCAACAATCGCTATTGCTTATGCCGACCACGTCGCCGATTATTTAGCCTTAGAAGCTAATGAACCAGGCAAATACGTTGTTAACTTTGATAAATATTTAAAAGATGAACAACTTACCTTTGGTACCGATAAATATCTCGGTGACAATATGCCAGAAAGCGATATGGTGAAAAGCTATATGGATGAAGGTAGATCTCTTCCAAGAGAAGGCACATATTTAATTCCGTTAATGAAATCAACAGAAATCATGTGCTATAACTTGGACGCCGCTAAAACAGCGATGAGCTATGCTTATCCAGATGTCGCGCCTGATAAAGTCGCTGAATTCATGAAGACCATCACTTGGGAACAATTATTAAATATTGCTCAAGCGGCCTATGAACATAAAGACCAAATTTCTACTAAACTTGAATATCCAATCTATTACGATAGTGACTCTAACTTATTCATCACTGAACTCTATCAAAATAAAGTTGGTTACTCTTCTATTAACAGTAATGGTGTTGGTCAAATCGACTTTGAAAGCGGTGAAAATTTAACTAAGGCTAAATCCATCGTTAATAACTTAAAAACCGCTCACGATAACCATTTATTAACCACTAAGGGCGTTGAAGGTACATATGCCTCTAATAACTTCAAAGAAGGTAAAACACTCTTCTCTATTGGTAGTACTGGTGGTACTGGTTATACCATTCCTGATGCCGGTCAATTTGATGTTGCCTTTGCTAGAGTTCCAACAATGGGTGGAGAAAATGGCCAAATCGGTTATATTTCTCAAGGTCCATCGGTCTGTTTATTAAATAACCGTTCCATTTCCGCCGCGGAAAATGAAGCAGCCTTAAAATACGCTTGGAAATTAATCAAATACTTAACAAGTAAACAAGTGAACGTCTCTTTATGTGTCACTGGTTCTGAAGGCTATTCTCCAGTTAGAACATCTTGTTACACAACCGAAACATATAGTGATTTCATTGAAGAAGGTGAAAGCTACGCTGAAGCCGCTTTAGTCACACAAAACGATATTAATGGTCAATACTACAATTCCGCCGTCTTTACCGGTAGTGCGACTTTAAGAAATGAAGTCGGTTCCTTAATTACTAACGTCTTAAACGGCAAATCATCTCTTGATGATGCCTTTACAACCGCGATTAATAACGCGAAGAAGGATATTAAATAGGAGGTCAACTTTATGGCCAAACAACGTAAATTCATTGCTGGTCTTATCGCTTTATTAGCTTTAACTGCTCTTTCAGGTTGTACTAAACCAGGAGAAAAGTCTAATAATCCACAAAGTGGTGGCGATAATTCTAATGTCAGTGGTGACACACAAGGCAAAACCAGTGATCCAAATGCTCCTGTTCCAGGAGATGCTAACTGGGTTGACTATACTAATTCAACTACAGTCAGACTTTCTTTAGATTATAAAGGAAGAGATTTCTATAAAGATGGCATTGGCGAAGTGACATTAAAAAGCGCTATCGATGGTGATACCGCACACTTTGATCCTGTTGTGACAACGACAAGTTCTTTAACAATCAAATCACGTTACTATGGTATTGATACTCCTGAATCCACAGGTCGTATTCAACCATGGGGACAACCCGCTAGTGACTTTAATAAATCCAAATTAAAAGCCGCCGCGGCTAATGGTACGATTGTTGTTTCAACAGCTAGAACAGACTATGGTTTACCTGAATATGACTCAACAGGTGAAAGATTTGTCTCTCTTATCTGGATTCATGAAACGAAAAAGAACGCTGCTTTTAATGAATTATATTTATTAAATCTTGCCATCGTTCAAGAAGGCTATTCTTGGGTTAAAAACGTTCAAGATATGCCTGATTTCGCGGATACTTTCTACGCCGCTGAAGCACAAGCTAAAGCTTATAAACTCCACTTATTCTCTGATGATGACGATCCAACTTATCCAAAAGGTGACTATGTCAATACTAGTTTATTAGACTTAAAAGTCGCTACTGAAAATTATATTAAGGATAAGAGTTATGTTTCTCCACTCGATGGGGCTAAAGTTAGAGTCCGTGGTACAGTAGCTGGCTTCTCTAATGGCACTTTATACATTCAAAGTTATTTTGAAGAAAGCGATAGTGAAGATGTCCGTGGTGAAGGCAAAGGCATTGCTGGTGGTGAATATGCCGCAATCAACATTTTCTGTGGCATGTCATCTGTCCCAAGTAAATATCGTAAAATCAATACCTTTATTCAACTTTGTGTCTTCGCTAAATACAGTGAAAACTTCGGTTTCCAATTAACTGGTGCGGAAGGTCACTTCCCAATCGTTGAAAGCGAAGCTACTGAGGACGATTGTAAGATTCTTATTAAAGCTGATGAAAACATTGGCGAACAACAACTTCACATGCTTGAATATACTAGCGCAAATTTAAGTGAAATCGCTGGTAAAGGCGGTTTTGAATGCTTAAACTGCGCTGTTAAAGTGACTGATCAAGTCGAATGCAATAAGTTCTATATCAGCACAAACGGTAGTGAAATTACCCTTGGTTTCAAAGATTGTTCTTTCTCTGCTTATATCACTTTCTCTTATGCTGGCGATCCAGATAAGAAATTTGAATATTGGAATACCGAAGAACAATTCGTTGGTAAGAAGTTCTTATTAAGTGGTATTTACACCTACCATCAAACCCAATCTGGCAAAATTAATTACCAAATCATCTTTAACGATGCATCTGGTCTTGAATGGGTCAAAGAAAACGCTTAAATTATAGGAGGCAAAAATGATGTTTTGTTATCACTGTGGTAAAAAAATTGACGAAAACAAAATCGAAGCCAAGGAGTCTACTTATCAAAAGATTGAAGGTTTAGACGTGGACACACAAATCAATTACGTTTGTCCAAGATGTGGTCATCTCATTCATGAAAATGCCTCGGAAGAAGACGTTAAATCATTAGCGAGAGCGTGCCACGCTGAACTTCAACGCGGCCGTAATGATTTCGCTAGAGGGATGAGCAACTTCTCTATCGGCATCATTCTTCTCGTCACATCAATTGTCTTCTTATTACTATCAAGGAAGGCTGATAATCAATTTAGAATTACCATCTCTTCCCCTGAGTTCTGGGTCTTCCTAGTACTCGCTATTATCTCGGTTATACTTTTAACACTTGGCGTAGTATTTGCAGTCTTAGGTTTACAACGCAAAACTACCTATACAAGCCTCTTAAAGGATATAAATACAAAAACATTTGTGCAATAAATGCACAGTTTCTATTTCGCTTTTATGAAAGGAGAAGAAAAGATGAAAAGAGGAACAAAATTAGCTGCTTTGTTATTAAGTCTTGCTCTTATCATTCCTGCATGTACCCAAAAGGGATCATCTGAACCAAAACCTGTTGACCAATCAAGCCAACCAAGTGATGTTTCTAGCGATGACCAACAAGGTACATCCGATGAAGTTAAGTACACAGTCACAATTAGTAACAAAACAGAACTTCAAGCTGAATGGTTTGCTGGCGATCCATCAAGAAAGGTCAATATTGAAATTGAACCAAAAGCCAACATTACCCAATTAGTTAATGAAGGTAAAATTCAAATTACTTCCAGTAATGCTGAAGTCGCTAGCGTTACAGGACAAATGGTTAACCCAGTTGCTGCTGGTAAAGCCACAATCACCGTAAAATGTGGTGATTCACAAGACACTGTCGAGGTGACACTCCTTGCTAAACAAACAGTTAAGGAAAAATATGGTGTTGCTCACGAAGGTACTGCTGAAGACCCATTTGATAACGAAGATGCTTGCAAAGTTGCAAAGAGTGACAAATACAACAACGAAGACTTCTATGTAAAGGGTGTTGTCGATCGTTTCTACTACGCTCCAGGTTCTAGAACCGATGGTAACGTTGCTTTCTATTTAGTTCCTGCTCAAGAAGGTGGCGAACAATTTGAAGTTTTCAAATGTTATAAAGATAAAGAACAAAAAGTAAAATTAACTGATGATGATATTTGGATTGGTGGTACAGTTGTTGCACACGGCCAATTCACCGTTTATAACGGTACACAAGCCGAAACAACCGCCGCTATCTTTGTTAGCTGTGAAGGTAACAAACCACAGCCAAGACAAACAATTGAAAAAACATTTGCTGAAGTCTTAGCTCTTGGTGTTGCCTTAAAAGATGGTGCTGATAGTTATGACTACTACAAATTCCAAGGTTATGCCACTTTCAAGAAAGCTAATGACATTTATCTTACCGCTACTAAAGGTGAAGCTTTAGTTTCTGGTAAATCCGATGAAGCTCATGGCTCAAGAGATATCTATACAAACGCCATTCAATTATATGGTGCTTATGCCGTTAGTGAATTAGCCGCTAAATTATTAGAAGGTGCCAAAGTTGAAGTTACAATGGTCGTCAAGAACTACCATGGTACAGTTGAAAATGGTAATGTCTTAGCCGATGCTGATGTCGTCGTTAAAGAAGAAGGCACTCCATGGGCTGTTCCAGCCACAAAAGCTACTGTTGCTCAAGCTTTAACAGTTATTAATGGCTTAGAAGATGGCAAAACAACCGATGCTCAATATGAAATCACAGGTTTCATTACCGCTATTGATACAGCTTGGAACGATTCTTTCAAAAACATTTCCTATAAGTTAGGTGATACCGCTGATGCAACTGATGTTCTTACAGTATTTAGATCTGGTGCTGCCGAAGGCACAACCGGTTCCGAATTAAAAGTTGGTGACAAAGTTAAAGTCGTTGGCTATTTACAAAAATACGTTAAAAATGAAGTCATGACTCCAGAATTAACAAACGGTGTTACAACATTCATCTCTTCCGGTGAAGGTGGTGGTGGCGAAGAAACCAATTATGGTACAGAAACTGAACCTCTTACCATTGCTCAAGCTAAGGCTATTGCTACTGCTCAATTAGGCGAAGTTAATAGTTATACAGAATCCATGCTTTGGGTCAAAGCCTATGTCACAAACGTTCCAACAGTCAATGGTACATATGGTTGGAAAAACATCAACTTAGGTGATGCTGCTGATGCTGCTCAAGCTGATACACTCTTAGCTTACTCCGTCAATAAATCTGACACATGTGCTAAACTTGCTCAAAATGACTTTGTCGTCATTCATGGTGCTTTAAAGAACTATAACGGCACAATCGAATTCACAAACGTCAAAGATGGTGACAATACTATTCACGGCTATCCAACATTCAGTGGCCGTGTTGCTGGTACTTCCACAATCACATTAGGCGCTCATGAAAACGCTACAGTTTCCGAACTTCCAGCTTCTGCTAAAAACGATACTGCGATTACATTCACAGTTACAGTTGCCACAGGATATGTTCTTTCCACCGTTAAACTTAATGGTAAAGCCATTACCGCCAACGAAGGTCAATACTCCTTCGAACTCGCTGGCAACTCCACAATCGAAGTCAACACTGTTGCTGAAGGTTCCTCTACTGGTCCTCAAGCTGGTGACTATACCTTATTCGCCAATGATATCGTCGAAGGCGATTACATCATTTACTATAGTGGCAAAGCCGCAAAAGCAACCATTGCTTCTAATAGACTTGGTTTTGCTGAATTAGAACCAACCGACAATTTCATTGCTTCCGCTTTAGCGGCAAAAGAAATCGTCTGGCACATTTCTAAGAGTGGTGATAATTGGGTTATTAAAAATGCTGACGCCAATAAATACATGGCTAGCACAGGCACAAAGAACCAAGCTGCTTTAGTTGATTCTGTCACAGACAAAGCTACTTGGACAATTACCAAAGGTGCTGATGGCACATTCGAAATCGAAAACGTTAGTAACAAAGCTGCTGGTGTTAATAGTTTATTAAGAAATAATGGTACATTTGGTTTTGCTACCTATTCGGCTGGCACAGGTGGTGCATTAAGCCTTTTCCAAAAGAAAGCCTAATTGCTATTATTAATAATTAAATAGGGGCGTGAGCAATCGCGCTCCTTTTACATTGCATTTATTTTTAAAATAAAAGCGTTTTCTTTGTTTATTCGAGATATTGGTTTTATAATAAGCTATCAATATGTGAGGAGACCATTTTATGAGAGGAAAATTAGTTTTCTTAATCTTATCCGCTTTTGTTCTTTCTCTTGGAGCTTGTTCCAAACCACAAGAAAAGAATTCGTCATCTATAGAAGAAAGCTCCATTAGTGATAATAGCAATTCTAAAGAAGATAACGTGGATTCAAAAAATAGTGCGAGCTCAGATGATAACAGTTCTTCCGAACCTGAAATCACCTATATGAGTGTTAGTGAAGCTGTTGCTCTTGCTAATGAAGTCGGTGAAGATGGCACAAGCGAAAGACAATATGTGACAGGCATTGTTAAAACTATTACCAACACTAACTATGGAGAAATGTATATCACTGATGGCACTAACGACTTATATATTTATGGTGTATATTCTGCTGATGGTGTACTTCGCTATCCAGAGTTAGCGGAAAAACCATACGCCAATGATGAAGTTTTCCTCTATGGTTTTGTTAAAACATACAATGGTAATCCAGAAATGGGTGCTTCTTGGCTGCAAAAAATGATTTCTCATCAAGGAGAAATTGATTTAAGCGAATATCAAGAAACAACTGTATTAGAAGCCAGAAATGCTGTTGAAGGAAGCAAAGTCCGCCTCACCGGTGTGGTCGCTAAAATCAATCACGCTACTGGATTAGTGCCTAATGGTTTCTATTTGGTCGATAGCACTTCTTCAATCTATGTTTATGGAAATGAAGTCGCTGGTCGAGTTGAAGAAGGCGAAGAAGTGGAAATTGCTGGTGTGAGAGACGACTATATTCTCGAGAGCGAAGTTTCTTTTGCCGAACAATATGGTTATAAAGGCTCCATCCAAATTACCGATTCCATTTTTATTAAATCAAACGGAAAAGGCAAATCATTTGACAAGAATTGGATTATTGAAAGCACAGTCAAAGATATGATGGAAACTCCTTTAACAAATAATATCACCTCTAAAATCTTTAAAGTTAACGCTATTATTAATAAAGTACCAGGCGCTGGCTTTACAAATTACTATATCAATGACTTAGATAACAAGACTGGATCCTATGTCTATACCATGTGTAATGGTGGCGACTTCTCCTATCTCGATAGATATGATGGCAAGATTTGCATAGTTTATTTAGCCATTCATAATGCGAAGTCCACTAATAGCGGCATTGTCTATCGCTTAATGCCAATCTCTGTTATAGAAAACACAGCCTTCTCGATGACTGATGAAGAAATAATCGATTTTGCGCTTAACTATTACGCCAAAGAACAATTCGTTGGCACTTACAATTCTGATCCAAAACTAGAAGTCGAAACCTCCTTCGATAACGAATATATTCCATTTACTAACGCTCAAATTAGCTATGAAAGCAGTGATGAATCATTTGTTAAATTTGTTAATGAAGATGATAAGTTGATTATGCATGTCTATGAAGGTAGTCAAACTGTGACTATTACTATACATGGCTCTTATAACGGCAAAACTGCCTCTATTACAGTAGAGGTGCAAGTCCTAGTTATCGAGATTCCTGCTGGAACCAAGACCGTCGCTCAAGCTATCAGTGCCGCTGAAAACGAAGTGGTTTATGTCAGAGGCATCGTCATGTCTTCGTTAGTTAATCAAGTTGGCTTCTATTTAAACGATGGTACTGGTGTCATCGCTATCAGAACCAATTCAGATACCATTAAGAAAATCAACTTAGGCAACGAAATTATTGTTCAAGGAAAAAGAAAACACATCAAAAAAGACGACTCTTCTAATATCGGACAATCATGCATCGATAACGCTACTTTATATGCCAACTTATTAGGCAAACACGAATATGATACTTCAAAGTTTGTCACCGATAAAACTCTTGATCAAATAGTGGATGCTTATAAAAACGGGCAAGCAGGTGACGTTGACATGACCACAACTGTCTTCGTGGCGACTTGCCAATTAAGAAAGAATGCTTCTCAATATTCCACTAATTATTATTTGTCTAATGCTGCTCACGATAAGGAACTTTCTCTATATGCTGGAAGCGGCGGTCAATATGCTGACTTCGATGCCTTCTCTGACGGCAGAGAATTCACTGCGACATTCATGCTTTGTGACTGGAACACCAAGAGTGAATACAGAGCATGCCTTGTCTCTGCTAACGACGGAGAAACCACAGTCATCAATAAACTAAACTTCAAATAGAAGCAACTACACATAATAGGGGCGCGTTAATCGCGCTCCTTTTGTTTTAAGCAAAATTAAATAATATTTACTTGCCTAAAAGTTTTAGATTTTATATTATTATCTAGCGATGCACTCTTAGCTCAGCTGGCAGAGCACGTGACTCTTAATCTCGGGGTCCAGGGTTCGAATCCCTGAGAGTGTACCAATTTATATGCTAGAAGATCGGGGCAACCTGGTCTTTTTTGTTTATTGTTTATAGGTGATTTATGTTTTAAAATAGAATAGTTAAGGAGATATAGTGTATGAAGGGACCAAGTGTTAGTGTTTTAAAGAAATATTTAAACGCGATGAGCAAAAAGAAAGTCAAATACATGACTTGTTAAAGACTTTCTAATTTAGTGGGTGTTTATCCAGAAGTGATCGCTGAAAACTTAT
>JAEEGL014626355.1_pt1 | contig 10689 bp, 6 predicted proteins | sample 9134231 | NCBI WGS metagenome assembly JAEEGL01 (sample SAMN16246548, study PRJNA631951) | gut metagenome | biome: gut microbiome; feature: rumen; material: fiber-attached | host: Bos | place: Iran: Karaj | collected 2018-10 | reverse complement strand
TTTTGAAGGAGCGCGACGGCGATTTCCCCAATTTTCGCCTCGTCGTAAGGGCTCAGCCACGCGTCGACGTCCGGGTATTTTTCCGCAAGTTCCGCGCCGTCGGAAACGACCGCGCACCCGGAAACGATCACGAATCGAATATTCCCCGACGCCTTAAGTTCCAGCGCTTGCTCGATATACTCTTCCGCTTCCGCGCGCGCCGATCGTAAGAACCCGCACGTGTTCACAATAAAGAGATCGACGACGTCCGCGTCTGCGACCAACTCGGCCCCAAGCGCGACGAGCCGCCCGACCGCCGTCTCCGAATCGACAAGATTCTTCGGACAGCCAAGAGACGCGATCGAACAAACGATCCCCGCGAGGGGCGACGACGAAGCGGACGGTAAAATCGACATAACCTTCTTTCCAATCGATAAATAAGGGGAACTATTCCAGCGCGCAAATCGAAGACGCGCTCACGCGCCGCCTGTTTTGACGCGTGTATGCAATATTTACGCTTTGTCGATTGTACCATATTTTGACAAAAAAACTTGCTTCTTTTTCGCAAAAAGAGCGTAAAAAAATTAACGCGCGTTTTGATAATAAAGCTATAATAAAACTCGTCGAGTAGCGTCGACAAAATCAATTCCCCCCTTGATAGAAAAGACGTTCCCATGCCGACCTCTAACCGCGATTTTCAACGTGAAGGCGTTCGCGAGCGGAAATTCGCTAAGCGAACGAGCTCCTGTTTTCTTGCGCTCCTCGCTCTGTGTTCGTTTGGCGCGGGGTGCGACACGCTTAAAAACCACGAGTGCTGTCTTTTTAAGCCGGGCGGAATTTTCGCAGACCAGAGCAAATCCGAAGTCGAACGACTTTCGTCTCGTAAGGAAGACGACGTCGTCGCGCGCGCCACGGCGGCCGCCGAACGTAAAGACGTCTGGGAGCCGACCGAATCCGAGCTTCGATACGCTAAGGAGCACAGCGTCGATCTCAAAAAATACGTCTGGTCCGCCCAACGTCCCAACGGCGGGGTTCTCTTTCCGCGCCAACTGACTAAGCCCGGCCCGATCGTGTTGATGGAGCCGAGCGTCATTTCCGCGCCCGTAGGGTCCGACGTCATTCTCGTCGCCAGCTACGTCGGCGAAGACAACGAGCATCTGCGCGTCGGCGAAAGGCTCGACTGGGACATGGCGGGCGTCGGACAGTTCGTCTCGACCAACCCCAATCGCTCGACGTCGTGTCTGCAATGTCCGTGGAGCAAAACGTCGCGCGACGTCTCGGGCGCGTCTCAGACGACGGAGACGACCGGACAGCTCTATCGCATTACGCGCGGCACCGAGCCCGTCGAAGACGATATCACGATCCTGCGCGGACAGTCGTGGATGGCGGTGACGTCTTACGAGGAGGGAACAAGCACGGTTTCCGTCGCCGGTCAAAGCGTGCCCAACTGGAACAATCGGCGCGCGAGTTCGCAAATTCACTGGGTCGACGCGGCGTTTCAATACCCCGAGTCCTCGGTCGGCCCCGTCGATCGCGCGGGCATTCTTGAAACGACCGTCATTCGTCGCTCGAACGCCGAGCCAAGAGTCGACTGGCCCGTCAAATACGAAGTCCTTTCCGGAGAAGGCGGATTCGACGTCGGCAACGGCGCGCTGACGCGCTCCGCGACGGCGCTGACCGACGCGTCGGGCAAATCGCGCGTCTACATCGGGCAAAACCTCAAGCAGACGGGCACGACCAAAGTCAAAGTCTCGATCTATCGGCCCGGCACCGAAAACTATCCGGACGCGGTCGTCGACAGCAAGACGATCAACTACACGTGGACCAACGCCGCGCCGCTGGGCGTTCAGGTAATCGCGCCTCCGAGCGCGAAGGCCGGAGACAACCTCCACTACGAAATTTGCATTAACAATTTCTCCGACTTCTACTACCAGACGCGCGTCGAAATCGAGATTCCGCAGGGAACGAGATTCGTCAGTATCAATCCGCCGATCTCCAGACAGGAAGATCCGCAGAAAAAACTCAGCTGGTTGGTGACGAACATCTATCCGAAATCGTGCTATTCGGTCGACCTGTATTTGAGAAAAGAGTTCGACGGAAACGTTCCGCTTCGCGTTCAGCTCAAAGAGTCGGCGCCGACAGAAACGGCGACCAACGATCGCCCGGCCTATCAAAACGCGCCAAGTTCGGCCGTCGTTCCTCCCACCTCCAATTCCGATCCGAATTCGCGTCCTTCCTTGTAAGATTTTCGCGCCTCGGGCCGCGCGTCTCCCCTCTTTACGCGGCCCTGTTTTTTCGCTATAATAACGGAGCGTTTTTGCGCGCCGACTTCGCGTCGGCTTACCGTGGAAAGAATCGACGACGCTCCGATCGAGGGCGCGTCGTCGCCGTCAATATTCAACCTGAGCGTTTTTTGAACTTGGACGATCCGTTGGCGTTCAAAAACCGCCAAGATACGACCTCAATATGATTAATCGAGATTCGCAACGACGCGTCGTCGTTACCGGCATGAGCGCTATCAGCGCGTTGGGGCTGACTTTAGAAGATCTTCGACAAGGGCTCCAGGAAGGACGCTCCGCAGTGCGTTTGACGTTGGAAAGCGAAAGTTTTCCGACGCCGCGCGTCGCGCCTGTCGACGCCTTCTCCGGTCAGATCCAGGATTTCGGCGATCTGGACGACGCCAAAAAGAAAGCGATTCGCAAAGGTCTGAAATTGATGGCGCGCGAGATTCAACTTGGGGTCGCCGCCGCGCAACGCGCGCTCGAACACGCGAAATTCCAGGGCGCGTACGCGTCTCCGCGCGTCGGCGTCGCTTTCGCGTCCGATTACATCGTCACCGCCGCGAACGAACTCGTCGCCGCGATGGCCGCGTGTCGATCGCGCGACGAAAACGGTCAATGGCGTTTTAACGCGGATCAATGGCGGGAAAACGGCGTCTCGAAGATGACGCCTCTGTGGCAGCTCAAATATCTCACCAATATGTCCGCGAGCCACATTACCATCTACAACGAATTCTACGGCCCCGCCTACGACATGACCCTGCGCGACGCTTCGTTCTCCGCCGCGCTTGGAGAAGCGGTCGAAACGATCAGGTCCGGCCGCGCCGACGCGATGCTCGTCGGCTCGACCGGCTCGCGAATTCATCCGCACCGCCTTCTGGAAGCGATTAAAAACAACGAAGTCGCCGACGACGCGCAATCCAGGCCGTTCGACGCCAGCCGATCCGGATACGCGCCGGGCGAAGGCGCGGGCGCGATCGTTTTGGAGTCGGCGGAAACCGCGCTCGAACGCGGCGCGACCATCTACGCGGAAGTTCTGGGCGGCGCGTGCAGAGGCGTCTTGAAGCATGCGAAAGACGTCGATCAGAGCGAATCGGCGCTCCCGACCGAGGCTCCGAACGATTTGACCTTTACGAAAGAAAGCGCGCGAGAAGCGATTCGCAACGCGCTTAAGAGTCTGTTGGAAAGACGCGGCGTCTCGCCTGAAGAAATTGGGTTTATCAACGCGAACGCGCGGGGAGACGTCGCGCTCGACGCCGCCGAAGCGCTCGCGTTGCGCGACGTCTTTGGCGACAAGCTTGACTTGATTCCGGTAACGTCGCTCAAAGGCGCGATCGGAAATCCCGGCGCGGGGGCCGGCGCGATCGAAACGGTCGCCGGCTTGATCTCGCTCCAGGACGACGCGCTCTTCCCGACCCTGAATTTCGAAACGCCCGACCCCAACTGCTCGGTTGCGCCAGTGACAAAATACGGAGCTCCGACCGGCGATTCGTTTGTCAAAATCTGCGCGAACAACCTCGGCCAGGCGTCCGCCGCGCTCTTTAAGCGCTGGTCGCCGTAGGCGTGAGCCGTAGCCCTGTAGGGCGCGGATTCTCAAAATAAGGCGAGCCTAAATGCGCGAAAACGCCGGAGCCAATACCGGCGCTTCGCGCCCGTTCTTTTCGCAACGCCCCGTTTTAACGCTTGGGTGTTCTTTTTTTGTAGAAGTTCTTTATTGAGTCTTCGCGGCGTTTTATCGAGATTTCCTCGGTCGTCGTCTATCGCGCGATATAATAATCCAACAACACCGAATCGGTCTGATAGACGGTCGGATCGTCGTCCGATCGCGTCTCCTGCGTGTTTTCGCGAAGCGATCCGCCGGGCGTCGACGTTGAAAACACGATCGTCGTCGACAACCTCCTCGACCCGGCGATCGACGACGAACGCGCGATATAATTTACTGGCGCGATCCCGACTCTCGTAAGCGCGGGCAATCGCTGAACGACGTACAACTCGCGACTCGTCGCGCCGGACTCAAACGATCCGTCTTCCGATTTCGGCTCGCGAACCGTCTGCCGTTCAAAAACATACGGCGCGACGACCGGAGAATGCCAGACCGTCGTCGTTTCGCGCGCTTTGTCCGTCTCGCGCACGACCCGACGCACCCGACACGGAATCGCTTTGAGCCCGATCTTCAAGCTCACGGGCTCGAGTTCTTCAACGACCGCGTCGTCGTCGATCGGCACGTCCCAAAAATCGTACGCGACCGTTTCCGACTTGCGCGGATAGTCGATCGCGCCCAACTTGATCGTCGAATCGTATTGCAACTCGTACCGTTTCTTCTCGAAATCGACGCTTTTCAAAAGAACGCGCGTTTCCGTCACGCTCTGGACCGGCTTGCCGTCTTCGTACGTTACGCTCGTCGTGCGGCGTCGCGCCCACGATCCCACCGGAAACTTCGCCCACGCGGAACACAGCGGGGTCGACGCGTCGACGCTTTCGTCGCGACCGGGCGCCAACGGAAACTCGTCTTCGTCGAGCGGTTCGGTCGGTTCAGGCGCCGCGGAAACGCTTGCCGATCCAGTCTCTGCGGGCTCGGTCGGCGGCTCGTCGCAAACGCAATAACGGCAAAGCGCGAAAAAGACGACTGTCGCTGCAGTAAGGAACGGCGCTCGATTCAATAATGTTGACGTCATGGCAAAACAGTTCTTACGACACGCTCTCATTCATACGACTCAGCCCGGCAAGATATCCAACGCGTCCGGATGAGCGACGCGGTCGAACAACTCGCCGACGACGAGGTCCTGTTCGGGCAAGAGCGTTTTCATATCGATAAAGACGGATTCCTTGGTCCATCGCACGAGCAATTTCGGAGATAGTTTCTCGAATTTGGCGGCAAGCTCGGCCGCGGAAAATCCGCGCGGCTTGACTTCGACGACGCGCGACGGGGTCGTGCCAAACGAAACGTCGGGGCACAAAATCGCGCGTCCTTCCACGGCGCGCGCAAATTGAACAAAATCGTACGTTTCCAGAATTTGCGCAAGTCGCTTCGCGCGGCTGAGCAAATTCGCGTCGGAAGTCGAGAGCGCGCGCAAGACGGGGATCGATTCGAGCGCGACCGCGCGATTGTCGTAGAGCGAAAGCGTCTTGGAAAGAGCCGCGAGCCCGACGCGACTGGCTTTGGCGTATTTGCACATCGGCGTGCGCAAAATCGCGTCGACAGCCGACCGCGATCCGAACAGGAGCCCGACCGACGGCCCGCCGATCAGCTGCGCGCCGCTGCATAACACAAAGTCGAAGCCCGACTTAAGTCGTTCGGCGACCGTCGGTATGCCCGAATCGAAAAATTCGTTTAGGTCGATCAGCGGCGCGAACTCTATTTCGCCCAACAGGAGAAACGATCGGTCGCCGGTTCCTTTTAATTTCGCGATCTCCGTGTCGGACGGGCGGCGACCGCGCGGAAGCCAGCGTCCGAACGAACGCCACACGAGCCCTGTCGTTTTGTCGCAAGCGCGCGCGTAATCGTCGAGCGTAACGCTGTTGCACGCCCCGATCTCGCGCCGCGCGAGCGTAGGAAACACGTCGAACGCCTCTTCGAGCCGCTCGCCGTTCTCGCGTTCGTACATGTCCCGACGCGCGACGACCAGGCCGCGTCCGGAATTCGCAAGCGCATGAAGGACCGCGATTCGCGCGGCGCCGCAGCTGGCGAACACCGCCGCCGCTTCCGCGCCCCCGAGTTTCGCGAGTTTCGCGCGCGTCTCCTTCTCGCGCAGCGCGTCCTGACGGCGCGAATAGTCCGTCTGAGGCTCCGACAAGATCCACGCGCCCTCTTCGAGCGCCGCGGGCGCAAGGCGCGGGTAGTCGTTGGGAAAGAGTCGGCCGCGCGCGTCGACCACCAACGGCTCGGAGATGCCGACGAGTTCGCGCAGTCGTTCGACGATTCGCTCGATGAGCTCGTTCACGTCCGGTCGGCGTTGCTCGCTCACCGCCGACCAGAGTTCCTGCGAGACGTCGTCGAACGTGTTTTTCAACGCGCCCATAACCGCCGACGGATGCAGACGCTGAGCCAACGGCTTAATTTTAGGCGACGAAAGGATTTCCGTCAGAAATGTGTAGGAAAAGGACGAAGTCTTGGCCATGAATCGAAGCTCCCTGGATAATCAAGCCAAAAGCCCGACGCCTTTGGCAACGGATATTATAAAGAATTCGCGAGCGATAATCAAGAAGACTCATAAGAGGTCCGACTATTCACAAGAGCCGCAAGCGGGTCCGACGGCAGACTCCCGGTTCGCGCTTCCGCGCGAAAAAGAAACAATCGCTCGCTTTGCGTATAAGAGCTGCGAAAATACAAAAATTGGAGCCGCGGGCAGAAGCGCGCTTTGTCGCGCGTGCCGCCGGCAACCCCACGCGGCGCAAAACGACAAATTCGCGCCCCGCGCAAAGCGCGCTTCGCGCGGGGCGGTTTTCGATTACTAACGCGTAGCGATCAAAGGGAGCGGGCGTTAACGCCTCGCGCGGGAGCACGAACCGACAGTCCAACTCAAATCGCTTCGACATAACGGAGGTTGAAATATTGTAATTCAACGGTTAAGCGCTACAATTAGTCGCAAACACTGGAGTAAAAAAATGGTTGAGACGCAAAACATCGAATACAAAGAATCCTGGCGCGACGAATATCTAAAGTGGATTTGCGGATTCGCAAACGCCCAAGGGGGTAAAATTTACATTGGAATCAACGACGATGGCAAAGTCGTCGGTGTTTGCGGCGCCAAGCGACTTATGGAAGAAATACCCAATAAGATTCGCGACGGTATGGGAATCGTCGTCCCTGTCAATTTACTCGAACGCGACGGACTTCCCTATATTGAAATCGACGTCCCTTCGTATCCGGTTGGAATATCGTACAAAGGCGTCTATCACTATCGTAGCGGAACGACGAAACAAGTGTTAAACGGGCCGGCGCTTGAAGCGTTTCTATTGCGCAGGCGCGGCGTAACGTGGGACAACTTGCCGTTGCCCGCGTTTCGAGTTGAAGACGTCGACGACGAAGTCGTAAAGAAATTCAAAAAGCTAGCGGCGAAAAAAAGTCGAATTGACCCGAGTTTACTCGACGAACCAAAAGAAACGTTGCTTGATAAGCTACGTCTGACGAACGCCGGCTATTTGACCAACGCGGCTGCTCTTCTGTTCAGCGCCGACCCAGACAAGTATCAACTTGGTTCGTATATCAAAATCGGATTCTTCGAAACCAACGCGGATATTCTATATCAAGACGAAATACGCGGCCCGCTTTTGGATCAAGTCGACAAGGCCCTCGATTTGATCTATTTCAAGTATATGAAAGCCCGAATCAGCTACGAAGGCGCCGTTCGCGTCGAGCGGTATTTCGTTCCAAGAGAGGCGCTTCGTGAGGCGTTGCTCAACGCGATCTGCCATAAGCATTATCAGTCTGGGACGCCAATACAGGTCAGCGTCTACGAAGATCGACTGTATGTCGCAAACGTCGGCAGTCTTCCGGAGGGCTGGACGTCGGACAACTTGTTGGGAAAACATTCGTCGAGACCTTATAATCCCAATATCGCCAACGCGTTCTTCCTCGCCGGATTCATCGAAAGCTGGGGACGTGGCGTCGAAAAAATCTGCAGCGCTCTCGACGCGGACGAGTTGCCCTATCCGGAATATACGATCCACCCCGGCGACGTCATGATCAAATTCGTCGGCCCGGAAAACCGTGTGATAAGAACTTCAAGGAGGACAGACGACAAGACGTTGGGAAACGTGCGAAACAATACTATGGATCAACTCTCAGAAAATGAACGAAGGACCCTTGAAGCGCTTATCGAAGATCCGGGGCGTACGTCTCAACAAATCGCGGAGACGCTGTCGGTAGCTCGTTCGTCGGCGTCAAGGTTTCTGAAGGGATTGAAAGACAAAGGGTTAATCGAAAGAGTTGGTTCAGATAAAACGGGACGTTGGAAGATTAATATCAACCGATTGTAATCAGAATATCTTTAAACAGCTTTCTGAATCGTTTTAAGTCGTGTTTGCTCTGACGTTGCGCCAGGGCAAACGTGATTTCGTTATCGTCGACTTCTTCCTCCCCAATCGACAGTCAATTTTCGTTTCTCTTTGAATCAAACTCTCAGTAAGATGTCATGCATATCAACAAATATCACGATAAATTGTACTGTAAAACAAGCTAACAACTTATTCATAACTAACGCAATAAATTCAGTTACCAACATAACGGACAGTAAATCGGACAGTAAATCGGACAGTAAATCGGACAGTAAATCGGACAGTAAATCGCTAAATAAACAGGGCGAAAAAGGATTACAACAACGAGGGGGATGCTGAAAAAAGGACGTCGGAAAAGATATTGCGTTGACGGTTGATATTGGGCTGCGCTCCGGAGAGTTCCGCGTCGAGGAGCCTTATTTTGCCGTTTGCTCGGTTCGACCGGCGGCTTTGCGCGCTTCGCGCGGGTCGGTTTTCGACTGTTAACGCGTAGCGACCAACGGGAGTCAGCCGTCAATCCGCGCTTCGCTGAACTCCATAACGGCGCTTGTCTCGCCGCCGTTAAAGAGCGCGACGATGAACCCCGCGTTCGTTTTGTAGACAGTCGGCGCGAGCGTCTCTCCCAATTTGGTCGCCGAACGATACTCCACTCTAAGACCGCCGACCTTGAAATCTTCCGGAAGCAATTCCATCGCCATACGAACATAATTGGCGTTGTTTACGTGCTTATTGTAATCAATATCGGCGCGAAGCGCTTTAACGGGCTCAAACGTCTCGCCCCCATCCTTCGGCGTCCTGACATGACGGTCGCCGTAGTTCATTTCCAGTCGCGGCTCTATATTCACCGAGGCGAGCGTGGCGTCGTCGACGCGTTTGAGTTTCCCCGTCAATTTGTCGATAAAAATCCCCATGCTCCACGCCTTATAGCACGGCTTGCCCTCCGCGTCGTAAATAAACGTGTTGCGAAAGCCAAACATCGGCTTCGCGTCGTATACCGAGGTCGTTACCGTCAGCTCCTCTTTGTACTCGGGAACGCGAACGATCTCCGCCTGACGCGTCGCCAGCAGTTGAGCCATGTTCTGCTCCTCGAAATACCGCTTTACGACAGGCTCGGAATCTATCCACATTTCCGAGCAGTCCTGCATCATTTGGAGCGCGGAATAGAGCTTCAGCCGCCCCTCGCCGTCGCAGGCGCTCGTGGTAACTTTGTATTTTAAACTGAACATATTCGTTGGTTGTCTTATGTAAATCTATGTTGCGTTAACGGTTAATATTGTATTACCCGCCGCCGGACTAGGGGGCGCAAGGCCCCTCCGCCCTTTAGAAGGCGGCTTGCGAACTGAAGTCCACGCGTTGCCCCGTTTGCCTGCAGCGTCCGCGCGACTTCGCGCGCTACCGCTTGCGGCTCTTGCACGCAAGCCAACAGCGGACGCGGTTCTTGCCGGCGCAGCTTCTTTCGGCCTATAAAAACCGTCCGGTAACGCTGCGTTTGTTTCGCTTAATTTGTTCGGGCGTCCCCGTCGCGACGATTTCTCCGCCGCTTTCGCCTCCGCCGGGCCCGAGATCGACGACGTAATCGGCGTTTCGTATCACGTCCAAATCATGTTCGATCACAATCACCGCCGCGCCGGCGTCGACGAGCGTCTGAAACACGCGCAACAGCGACTGGACGTCGAGCGGATGCAGTCCGATCGTCGGCTCGTCGAAGACGAAAACTGACCCTTTTTGGGAGCGCCCCATCTCGCTCGCGAGTTTGAGCCGCTGCGCTTCCCCGCCGGAAAGATTCGGCGTCGCCTCGCCCAGCGTTAAATAGCCAAGTCCAAGTTTTTTCAGAACTTGAAGACGCTGCGCGACGACCTTCATATCCGCGCACAACTCAATCGCCTCGTCGACGTCTTTCGCCATAAGCTCGGGCAAGCTGAACGTATAGCCGGACTTCGCGACGTATCTGACGTTCGACGCTGCTTTGGAATATCGCGAGCCTCTGCAGTCGGGGCACGGAACGTCGACGTCGGGAAGGAACTGCACGTCGAGCGAGATTTCGCCGGTTCCGTCGCACGTCGGACAGCGCAAGGAACCGGTGTTGTACGAGAAGTCGCCCGACTTATATTTAAACGCTTTTGCGTCGGGCGTTTTCGCAAAGATCTTGCGCAATTCGTCGTGAACGTTCGCGTAGGTGGCGACGGTCGAACGAACGTTGATTCCAATAGGGGTCGCGTCGATCAATTTGACGCGCGTCGGACCGTCCGTCTCGATTCGCCGAACGTGGGTCGGCATAGGTTTTTCCGCCGTAAGCGCTTCGAGCGCGGGGACTAAGCTCTCCAAAATCAGCGTCGTCTTACCGGAGCCGGACACGCCGGTTACCGCCGTGAGCGCCCCTTTGGGGAACTCGACGTCGATCGGCTTGACCGTATGAATCGCGCCGGTCGAGAGG
>JAEEGL013417702.1_pt1 | contig 10689 bp, 4 predicted proteins | sample 9134231 | NCBI WGS metagenome assembly JAEEGL01 (sample SAMN16246548, study PRJNA631951) | gut metagenome | biome: gut microbiome; feature: rumen; material: fiber-attached | host: Bos | place: Iran: Karaj | collected 2018-10 | reverse complement strand
TGGCAGTAGGTCTGCCATTTGGTACTCCAATAACATGAAGATGAAAGATTGCGTGATAGATGGCCCCAAGTTTTTCCGTGAGATGAACAACATAGAGTTGGAAAACGTTACTATCAACGATGCAGACGAAACTTTCTGGAAAGTAAAAGGAATCAGAGCAAAAAACATCACCTTGCATGAAGGAACCTACCCTTTCATGTTTAGCGAAGACATTTACATTGACGGACTTACGTCAGATTCCAAATACGTTTTCCAATATTGTAAGAACGTAGAACTTCACAATGCAAAGATAGTCACGAAAGACTCTTTCTGGGAATGTGAAAACATTACTATTTACGACTCTGAACTGGATGGAGAATACTTGGCTTGGCATTCAAAGAACGTGAGATTGGTTAACTGTCATCTTGCCGGCGAACAGTTGCTTTGTTACGCAGACAACTTGATATTAGAAAACTGCACTTTCGATGAGGCTTGCGACCGAATCTTCGAATATTCCATAGTTAATGCAGATATTCGCGGAAAGATTACCAATATTAAGAATCCCACGAGCGGTCATATCATAGCCGATGAAATCGGTTCCGTTACCATAGACGAAAATATTCGCCAACCTGCCAATTGCATTATTGAAACAAGAAAATAACAATAACGACACTTATACCACTATGTCTACATATGATTTTGACAAACTGACGGAACGAAGGAACACCAATTCCGTGAAATGGGACGAGGCAGAAGATTCGCAAGTAATTCCCATGTGGGTTGCCGACATGGACTTTGAAACGGCTCCATGCATCATCGAAGCTCTCAAAAAAAGAGTGAATCATGGGATATTCGGTTACACTTTAGTTCCCGATTCATACTACGAATCCATCATCAACTGGTTTAAGAGAAGGCACGAATGGAATATTGAGCGTGAATGGATTCAATACACGTCAGGAGTAGTGCCTGCTATCTCAGCCATTGTGAAAGCTTTAACACAACCAGGAGATAAAGTATTGATACAGACACCCGTTTACAATTGTTTCTTCTCCAGTATTCGCAACAACGGATGTGAAATCGTTGAGTCGCCATTGGTGGTTGACTATACCGAAGAAGATGCTCCTACATATCAAATAGACTTCGACGATTTGGAAAGGAAAGCAGCAGACCCAGCCGTTAAGCTGTTTATCCTTTGCAACCCTCATAATCCTGCAGGAAGAGTGTGGACACGAGAAGAACTGAAACACATGAACGACATTTGCATGAAGCACGGCGTTAAGGTGTTGAGCGACGAAATTCATTGCGAATTAATCATTGGCAACCATCAATTCACCCCATTTGCTTCTATCTCTAAGGAATGCTTGGACAATTCCATCACTTGCAACTCGCCCTCGAAATCGTTCAATATCGCAGGATTGCAAATTGCCAATATCATTTCAAACGATCCAACGACACGCAGATTGATTAACCACGCCATCAACATCAACGAAATATGTGACGTTAATCCATTTGGCGTTATCGCATTACAGGAAGCCTACAACAATGGTGAATCATGGTTGTTAGAACTCAACCGATATTTGGAAGGCAATTATCAGGTTTTACGCACATTCTTCAAGCAACACCTACCCCAACTGAAAGTATTCAAACTCGAAGGCACATACTTGGTATGGGTAGACATCACAGCCACGGGTAAAAGTACCGATGAAATCACAAACCTCTTATTAAACGAAGCGAAAGTGATAGTAAACAAAGGTACGATGTACGGAAAGACCGCAGGCGAAGGCTACATTCGTATCAACATAGCCTGTCCACGTAGCAGAATGTTAGAAGGATTGGAAAGAATGGAAAAAGTACTCCATTAATAAACAATCCACATATACAAATAACATACCCCCTATATCTCATTTTTTACTGAGAAATAATATGAAGAAAAAGAGGACGTGTATAAAGGCACATCCTCTTTTCTATTAATCCTTTAATCGATAAATCAATTAATCCGTAGACCAAACTGTTTTGTTAGGCACAACTTGGCCGTCTTCTTCAAACTCCAAGTTGTTCCTTTTACTTTCATTCGTATCATCTTCGCTTGGTCCTATGATTTGCGCAACTTTAAATCCAACAACATGAACTTTTGTCAATGGACTGATATACTTTTTACTTTCCATTACACTTATTTCTTTACATTTATTTTCTTTGTTTTTCCATTTGCGAACCTGATAATATTCATACCTTTGACAGGAGTCTGAACTTTAACACCATCCAAGGTATAGATACCTTCTATTTCATCCTCATCAAGATACTTCTTGCTAATGTCAGTAGCTTCGTCATTATCTTCAATGAAGACAAGGTTCAATTTTGAATAATCTCCATTATCGGTATTGGCAGTAACCTTAATGAACCAACGATAACGATGTAAGGATGATGATGGTTTATTCCAGAAGTAATTTCCATTTGTATTCAATCCTATCCATTGTTTAGCGGTCTGGTTTTCCTCCTTGAACGTTGTGTAGGTTCCATAGAAGTTATAATCCCATTCTGAAGTACTCATACTTAAACGAATACTATTGTTCATTCCATACAAAGTAACACTCTCAGCTTCGAACACATGTGTCATCTCGGCTTTTGGCTTGATAACGTATGGTCTATTAGCTTTTAAAACTGTACCTGATGGAATTGGTTCTATGTGAATATACACCTTGGTATTATCTTCAATTAAATCATCTTGGTCTTGTTTATTAGATGCTGAGATAAGATGAATCTTATAGAAATCAAAAATATCTGCGTCTTCATCCTTGATGGTGTAATCGAATGGTATATACCATGCTTGATAATTATCTGTAACATTTGGACTGAAATAACGTGTATAAGTTACCTTAGTTGCTTGAACATCATCTGTGCGAGCATAATCGATGTCATCAAATAAATCGAAGATTCCTGCATCTTCCTTGCTCTTTACTGTGTAAGGATATTCATTCATGGTTGCTTCATCAGTATTGTCAACTACAACATATCCTTCAGCAAGATATTCATCAGCTGGTCCAGTAGAGAACACACCACCCGAAATCTGGATGTCACCAGCTGCATAGTGACTGTCGGTAACCCATGTAACGTTGAACTTACCGTTCTCAATGTTCAGCTTACCGCCTGTTGCCTCAATCGGACCTGTGATGGCACCAGTTGTATTGATGTTAACAGTCGGGATAGCATAACTACCAAACTTGCAGGTGTCGAATGCACGACCTCCGTTCTTCGCTGTGATGCTGGTTGAACCAGTCAGGTTGATTGTACCGCAGTTGTTAGACAGAGCATAAGCCCATCCGGAGAGTGCCGTTCCATCGAGGTTGACATCCTCGAGAGTCAGGTTGCTGTAGTTCTGAATCAGCATCTGAGCAGTCGGAGCTGTTGCCTTCAGCGTACCATTCTTAAAGGTAATGTTAGATTCCTTCAAGAGTTGGAATCCGCTGGTCTTCGTGCCAGATGAACCAACAGTCTCACCAGAAACGTTATATGTCAGGCCGTTCAGGTCGAACGTGATGTTGCTGCCAGAAGGAACAACCACACCGTCGCCGCTGATAACTCCGTCGGTAGCAGCCTCAGTGAGCAGGGTGATAGTAGTCTCTGCCGTACCTGCTGCTGCAACTGCCTCAGCCAACGTCTCGTACTTGGTTGTGCCGATAGCGCAGATGTAATTGGCTTTTCTCACGGTATAAGGATATGCATCCTTGGTTTCAGGATCTGTGTTATCAGAAACAACATAGCCATCGGCTAAGCAATAGAGCCAATCACAATCATAGGTATTCCCCTCATACTCATAAGAATTGATGGCATATACTCCACCGGTAATGAAACCTTCGGAAGCATTGTCACCATAAGTATAGACATCACCGCCAAACTTACCGCCAGAAACTGTTACCTCTGATGGTTTAGTTTGCTTGATAGCGACATCACCATTATAGGTACCATCAGTGATATTGATGTTGGCGCCGTAGCTAAAGACATATCCATTGAAGGTACCTCCGCTAAGGTTATATTGCGTAGCATCGAATGAATTACCGTATGAATAATCATAGAATGCATAAGAACCGCCGGTTAAAGTGCCACCCGTGACATTCAATGATGCCTTCATTGCCTTAGTAGCATCTGAACCAGGCAACTGAATCCAAATGCCTGAGTATCCTGCCTGTATTGTACCTCCAGTCACATTGACCTCATTCTTGAGTGTCGTACTATTGGCAAACTCACGTACAGCCACAGAACGAGCCTTTAGCAAACCGCCGTTCATATTCAAGATAGCATTTCCACCAGAAGAATTGTTATCAACAGCGTAAGTGGCAGAACCAGTAGAAAGATTCTCAACGTAACCACTTTCGATTGTCAGCGTACCACTGTTTGTAATGGTATTGCTAGCATAACTACCAGCATAGTTGCCGTCACCTTCGTATATCCACGTTGTTGTAGCACCTGATATCAACTGTCCTGTACCAGTACCGTCCTTGTTCGTGTCGCTGCTGTCCTTGATGGTCAATGTGCCCTTGTTGGTAATAAGAGCCGAAGTGCTTCCTCCTGCTGCTGTTCCAACTACTTGGAAACCATTCAGGTCGATAACAACATTCTTATTTGTAGGAATAGTTATGGCACTTCCTACAACATCAATCATCTCGTTGGCAATCATCTCTATTGTTGTCTCCGTACCATCTGCAGGAACAGCTGCTACAGCATCAGCGAGAGACTCGTACTTGGTGTCACCAATCTGTGCAACAAAGACAACCTCGCCCAATTCATAATAGCCTTCTACAGTAGTTGAAGGAACGGTTTTCTTGCCAGCCTCACAAATCTCTCTGGGCAGTTCGGTGGAGAAGTAACCACCATGTACGAACTCTCCGATAGCTTCGGCTCCATCACCGTGGGCGTAGCTGCCGATGGCAGATTCATTATTTACGGTTGTGAATTTTCCGCCTGTGATGTTTACAACAGGGGCTCCGCCAGGATAGTTGCAGTTGTCAACCACAAGGGCCTGTCCAGTTGAGTTACAGCCGTTATTGTTATATGAATAATCAGCAGCTGGACCATTGCCTGTGATTTCACCACCCTCGATATTCAGAGTTGCGGACTTAATATAAATACCTGTTGAGCCTGTGATTTTTACACCTTCCTCGATGGTTGTGGTGCCAGTGCCTGGCAGATACATAGCAGTTCCTGTGGAGGTGAGTATTGCACCGTTCTTGATAGTGATAGTCGCATTTGTTGTCGTACCACCATTGGTAACTATAGCGAAATCGTCACCACCATTGACTGTTCCTTCAACAGTCAATATATCATTGTTTTTCAGTACTGCCACACAACCGCCATCAATTGTCACCCCTTCTCCGATAGTTACATTGTTGTAATTACCGTTGATTTCAATGGCCTTGTCTGCTTCTGGATTAACCACAACCTTTCCACCACCATTTTCTGAAGTATTAACAATATTGAATACTTTTGGAGATGCAGCCGTACCAGCTCTGCTAAGGTAGAAGGCTGCGTCGGTGGCAGTGGAAGTCAAGGTGAATCCGTTCAAGTCGAGTGTGACATTCGAAATCATCATACCCGGTACAATACGGGCTATTGCAGTAACATCCTTCAGGAGCTTGTAGGTACCATTGCTTGTAATAACAGTATTTGACCATGCCTTGTATGAAACTGTACCATTGGCATCCGTGTACATAAGGTCTGGTTCAGCGATGGTATACGTTATAACACCGTCAACAGGTGTGCTACTCTTAAGAATAAATCCTTCAGGTGCTTTAATGGTAACACTGAAACCATTCTTCTTCACCTTCAGTGTCTGACCTTCACCCATGGTGTAGGCATCGGTGATGTTTGCAAGCAATTCAATCGTCTCTCCTGATGTAGCAGCATCAACAGCAGCTTCGAACGTAGCGAACTTGATAGTCGTTTCACTAGTTGTAATGGAAGCAACAGCTGTACCAACTCCATTGGGAGCATCTCCTTCATACAAGCCATTCACGCCACAAAGACCTTCTGCGAAATACCCTGCATATTCTGCATCACCAACAGGAGCACTAAACTTACCACCGCTGATAACAAGGACTTTCTGTTTGTTATTCATAACTTTCAATGCTCCAATATATGTGCCACTTTCAACATTGATATGAGCAGTTCCTACTGCTCCACCGCGGTTCACAATGGCACCTTCATCACTGGCTGTTGTCGTACTGATAAGGGTGTTGTCTTTAAGCGTGAAAGTGCCTTCGTATGCGTCAGAATAATCACGGAAGGCATATTTGCCTGTAGTGACTTGGCAGTTCTCGATGAGAACTGTACCTGATGTCTTGACATTGAAACCTACTTTACAGTCGTTGGTGGCATTGATGTTCTGGAACACTGCATCATCGGCCATGTTTGCATAAATCAGTCGAGCGTGCTCAACCATCACATTCTTGACAGTTACTCCATACAACGGACCATCAACAGAGGCATTTAAGAACCACTTGTCATTGTCCGAACCAATGTAAGTACAATCCTGAATAGTCAGATTGTGCGGATAGTGACTGGCTTGAATACCATCTGTGGAAGTTGTCTTTACAAACGCAATGTTCTGGAGTGTAACAGAAGCACCATTGGTGGTGCTGCCGCCATTGCCACGCAAACCGTCAACAACAATGAGAGCATCAACTGTGTAGTTAGAGCTTTCGTCTTTCTTTCCATCGATGGTAAGTTTAAAGTTTGCAACTTCCTTAATAGTAACAGTCTCGCCATTGATGTCGTCAATGATTTTCACAGTTACTTCACCACCCATCTGTTGAGCTGCATTGACTGCTGCTTGCAAAGTTGGATATCTGATCTCACCTATTGCTGCCACGGCAGCGGGATATATGAGTACACCATCTTGAGTTACGGTGATATTGTCAACACCACTGGAAGGACGATCATCCACCTGAGCAACACTATTCAACACCACTAAGACGTCAGAAGTGCTTGCCTCGGGGAAAGCGCCTTCTGTTGTGCAGTTATTGATAATCACATCGTATGCGAGCAAATTAGAACCACTAGTTGCCTTCACATTGAGGGCCGCCTTGTTTGCGGAAGAAGCTTGGTTGACAAACTTACAATTGGTTGCAGTCACCGTATATTTGGTGGCGCCACTTTCGTTGTATACATTGAGGAACTTTCCTGTTACACTGTTGGTAAACGTACAATCGGTGTAAGTCACATTACCAGAATAATTCCACATGTGATAGTCACTGTTACTCTGGTTAAACGAACAGTCAGTGAAGTTCATGTCACCATAGGAGAAGAGCTTGCCATTAAGCGTACAACCATCCATATTGATGGTACCAGCGTGCTGGAAACCGTGATAGTTGACATTTCCGAAATTGAACGTCACATTCTTGAAGGTGGCGCCATTGGGGATGCTGGCAACACTGCCAGCAGTGGTGTGGTTAAATACCACGCCATCGACGGCACCTTCGATAGTTACATTCTTTGATATGTTAGGAAGTGTATAGTCACCAGCCTTGATAACCTCAATCACGTCGCCAGCATTTGCAGCTGTAACGGCCTCGGCTATAGTCTCATATTTGGTTTCTCCAATCTGAGCGACAGGATTCGACTTAATGACTATATTGTTACTTAGCGTTGCACCACCATCTCGTCCGATAATATCACCGATGGTTGTAGGAGTAGGATCTTTATAGCCATTAGTCAAATCTTGAGTAACAGTAACGTTTTTAGCTGTATTGTTGGTAACAGTGCCAGCCGAGTATCCAACTATACCGCCAAGATCACGGTAGGCAGTAATGGTAACATCCTCAACCCAACAGTTGTTGATAGTAGAAGCAGGGTGTGGATTTTCTCCGGTACTAGCACCCGTTGCATAGCCCATAATGCCACCGACTTTATCGCCATTGTCATAAGAGCCATTAACAATCTCTGGCGTTGACTTAATCGTACCGCCAATAACTTTGCAGTTTTCAATAGTAGGACCATTCGACGTATAAGCCACGATGCCACCAGCATAGTGTGTACTTGTAAGGTCAACGTTCCTCACCGTCAGGTTCTTAATGGTTCCATTCACAACAGAACCAAACAATCCGGCAACAGCGTGGTTAGGCGTGTTGTCATTAACTGTGACATTACTGATGGAGTGACCATCACCATCAAACGTTCCGTTAAACGATTGACTGGGGTATGCAACCAAATTCCCAATCGGAGTCCAGTTGCTTTCACCAGACAGGTCAAGGTCCGCAGTGAGTTTCACTGTCTTGCCAGCATACGTGTTTCCGCTGTTCACGGCATCACGGAAAGCCTTGAGCTGGTCAACAGTAGAAATCTCGACGACATCTTGTGCCGACACTATGCCCACCATCATTACTAACAATGATAAGCATAAAAATCTAATTCTATTAATCTCCATAACTTAACAATTTAGTTGTAATTAGTATATTTTATCAAATATGATGGCAAATGTAACAATAAAAAGTACACATATTTATAATAATGACAATTGTTTAGGTATTTTTAACTTTTCTCTTTCAATTTGTGGTTTTCGCATAGACCATATTTTCGGATTATAAACACTATATTTATCACTACTAAATATATCATTTAAGTTGCTTCATGATGGTATATGTATTTCTGATGTCAGATAATGATGTGAGATTAATAGTAGAGTTTCCTTCTATGGCATTTACAAATGCAGAAATGCAGTTGAAATATCCTTGAGTATAAACTTGATTGTTTGATAAGATTGGAGTAAAGTTGTTACGAAGGAAAAGATTTTCAGTCTTGATCTGATGATGATGCAATTTTTCGATAGGAATTCCAAATACAGTAGGTGGTTTAGGCGTAAAAGATAGTTCGTCCATTTGTGAGAGATGATATACACCAGAACGTGTACATATTTTCAGTGTTTCCTTTGGATTAGTCCAAGAATAGTGGGTAGAAAGTTCAAGCGTGCCAACAATTTGCGGATGTTGGAGCATGATGATATAAGAGTTATCGTTGACTTTGCGACATGCGATTATCTCGGGCTTTCCAAATAGATAAACAACGAGATCAAGGGGATGGATATATAAATCAAGCAAGGCATTTCCCTCGGGATAAGCTCCCATGAGATAGTGTAAATCATAACTGACAAGATGTTCCTTGTCAAGTCGTTTCTTTAGCAGATGAACGACAGGGGCATCTCGTTTCTGTAATCCTACCATAACAACGGGAGAACGATGTATTTGCAGTAAATCGATAAGCGTATCCAGTTGTTCCAATGTCTGGCAAGGTGGTTTCTCTATAAACAAAGATTTGCCGCTTTGCAAAACTTGTGTAGCAATGGAGAAATGAGATGTGGGTGTGGCAGCAACAAAGACTCCCTTAACATTCTCATCGTTCAAAATCTCGTCAAGTGAAGTTGTCGCTTTAACACCCATGAATTTCTTTTCTATCAACTTTGCTTTTCTTACTGAAGTGACACAAATGAATTTAAGGGGAACACCAAGATAATGCAAAACAGGATAGAGATTCGTTAACGAGTGTTGTCCCATACCGATGAAAGCATAAGCATGTTGAAACGTTTGGCAAAGATAATGTTCTGTACGCATCCGTTTATATCGAGAAATCAGTTCTTGAATCATTGTATTGATTTTAAATGTTTACGGTAGGTCTGATGAGGGTCTTTCGACCATTGATATTGTCCGTAGAATTTCTCTATAAACCATTTAGGTAATATCCTCTCAAAATTTCTGACAAGAATAATATCATATTTACGATGGAAATTTATCCAACATTGGTTGCAATTATGTGAATAGTGACACTGAGTTTGTCGAGCAGAAATGCCATTGAAAATATCGTCGAGTGGATGTTGATGTATATTTCCCAATATGACATCAAGATTCTGACATAGAGGCACATCACCATTACTATGAACGACCAAGCAACTCATAATGCTTTGACATCGTAGTTGAAGATATCCATTTCGCCATTCATCATAAAGGGCAACAAAGTCATAGTTTTCCTGAGTATCAAGAATACTTTTCGGAATTTGCTTAACAAAATCCGTTGCATTCAACAGTTCTCTTGTCGTTTCAAAGAAAGCCATAGTGCCATAAATGCCGATACGCACGTCAACTCTATAATGCTTTGCCACATCAATCACGAATGCCATATCATCAAAGCCATTCCATGGTGATAGACAAAACATCAGCGACAAAGGTATTTCATCTTTCAGAGTTTCCACCACCTTAATCACTCGGTCGTAACCATCACGTCCCCTCATTCGTAAATAAGTCTCGCGCCCACCGTCGAGAGAGACATATAGATGGCGAGGTTGGTAATGTCGAACAGCATCTATCACACGATGCGGCGCAAGACAATTAGAAAGCAGAGTATAGTTTGAATGATTAGCTTGAAACCATGCCATAATCTCATTGGCTTGTGGATGTAATAAGAACTCGCCACCTTCCAAGCCGATGGTTGTTCGATGAGTCACACATCGACTTTCCATCATCCGTATAATATCGTTAAACGAAAGATTCTCAGGTCGTTTCTGCCAGATATTACAATGTTTACACCTTGATTGACAAAGTGTAGTTGAATAAATCATCAACTGTGACAGCCGTTTGTGTTTCGGCCTTACCATATTATTCAGATAGAGTAGCCCATTATAGGCATAATCAGAAATGCTATACATACTTTTCTTGTTCTGGTTCTCTATCT
>JAEEGL012365805.1_pt1 | contig 10689 bp, 2 predicted proteins | sample 9134231 | NCBI WGS metagenome assembly JAEEGL01 (sample SAMN16246548, study PRJNA631951) | gut metagenome | biome: gut microbiome; feature: rumen; material: fiber-attached | host: Bos | place: Iran: Karaj | collected 2018-10 | reverse complement strand
AGAACATCTTTGTCAAGGACATCACGGTGGGCCAGTGCGGCGAGTCGGTGTTGAAGATCAACCTCGACTACGAACACAACGAGATTTGCTGTCGTGGTAACTACCCCACCGTGCGCAATGTGCTGATGGAGAACGTCACCTGCCAGAAGTCGAAGTACGGCGTGCAGATCATTGGCTTGGAAGAGGGCACCTACGTCTACGACATCGACGTGCGCAACTGCCGCTTCAACGGTGTGCAGCAGGGTAACTTCCAGAGCGGGAAGGTGCGCAACGTGCGCTTCGACAAGCTCTACGTCAATGGCTCGCTGTGTCTCAATGAGATGCCCTACAAACACTACTCGGTATGGATGACCCGTTCCGAGATGCAGCGCGTACCGAAGTCGTACCTCCTCGACTTTTCGACGAAGCCCAAGTGGTCGTATGTCATGGGCATCGAGCTGGAAGGCATGCTCGACACCTACCTGCGCTACGGTATGGAGGAGATTCGCCGCTACTGCCAGGAGTACACCGACACGATGATCAATGCGCAAGGTGACATCCGCGGCTACAACATTCTGGACTATAATCTCGACAACATCCGCACCGGACACTTCGTCACCCGCATGTACCAGCAGTGGCCTGAGGCCAAGAACCTCATCGCCATGCAGACCATGATGCGCCAGCTGCAGGAGCAGCCACGCACCATTGCCGACAAGGTCTACTGGCACAAGGCTATCTACGCCTACCAGGTGTGGCTCGACGGCATCTTCATGGGTCTGCCCTTCCGCGTGCTGACGGCCCCCATCACTGATAACAAAGCAAAGGCAAAAACTAAATCAAAAGTCAAGACACCTAACCTAACTCCTCAAACCATCTACGACGATGCCGTTGACCAGCTGAAGGTGACCTACCAGCGCACCCTCGACCCGAAGACCGGCTTGAACCGCCACGCCTACGACGAGACGCGTAAGGCTTTCTGGGCCGACCCCGTGACGGGTCTGTCGCAGCATTGCTGGGGACGCGCTCAGGGATGGTACACAATGGCCCTCATCGAGGTGCTCGACGCACTGCCAGAGGACTATGCCCGCCGTTCGGAGGTCATCGACCTGCTTCAGAAGGACCTCGACGCCGTGCTGAAGTGGCAGGACAAGGCATCGGGCGTGTGGTACCAAGTGATGGACTCTCCCGGACGTGAGGGCAACTATCTTGAGAGCACTTGCTCGGCCATGTTCACCTACGTGCTGCTGAAGGCCTACCGCAAGGGCTACGTGGGAACGAAGTATCGCGATGCCGGCATTCGTGCCTACCGTGGCATCATCAACAACTTCATTCGCGTCAACGACGATAAGACCATCTCGCTGACCAACTGCTGCTCAGTGGCAGGCCTTGGCCCCGCTGCTACCGACGAGGTGGTGGCTGCCATGAAGCAGGTGAACCCAAAGGGCAGCGTCAAGGAGAACCGCCGGCGTGACGGTGGCTACGACTACTACCTCTCGGAACCCATTCGCGACAACGACGCTAAGGGCGTAGGACCGTTCATCTGGGCTTCGCTCGAGATGGAGCAGCTGGGCTACGACACGGGCAACATTGGTCAGCCCATCGACCGTCTGGCCGTCGTCTCACGCAACAACCCCGTCATCACTGAGGCCGACCCGCTGGCATCGTTAACTGTAGGCAATGGCCATTTCGCTACGACCGTCGATGTTACAGGTCTGCAGTCGTTCCCTTTTGAGTATGGGGCAGGTGTGCCCCTGACAGCCATGTCCGACTGGGGATGGCATAAGTTCGAAAACACCAACAATCTGACCCCGGAAGACAGTGAAAAGGCTTTCGACCTGGGGCACGGACATCCTGAGACCTATGCCGTGGAGTATAAGGCTGCCAAGGGCGACGATGCTCGCAAGGTGAAGGCCACTGAGTACTTCCGCGTGAATCCCCACCGTCTGAACCTCGGCGTCATTGGTTTGCAGATGCAGAAGGCCGATGGCCAGCCCGTCAGCCTTGCCGATATCACCGATATCCGCCAAGAGCTGAAGCTCTACGACGGCGTGATAGAGTCACAGTATAAGGCCGACGGCCAAACGGTCGACGTCACCACGGCTGCCTTGCAGGACAGAGATGCCGTCGTCTATCGCATCAAATCGCCGTTGCTGAGCGACGGACGTGCCCGTGTGAGCATCCGGCTGCCCTACCCTACGGGCAAGCATGCCGACGATGCTGCCGACTGGACGAAGCCCGAAAGCCACACGTCGCGCATCATCGCCTCCAGCGCCCATTCGGCAGTCATCGAGCACACGCTTGACAGCACGCGATACTACCTCACGCTGACGTGGCAGGGCGATGCCGCGCTCAACGAGTGCGACCGTCACCACTTCGAGCTACACACCACTGCCGACGTGTTGGCTTTCAAGGCTGAATACGCTATGACAGCGCCCACGGAGGCCGAAGTGAGGGCTTCATTCATTTACGAGCAATCCCTGAAAGCGGTACTTAAAGCCTGGAACCGCTGGTGGCAGCAAGGCGCCATCGTCGACTTCTCGGCGTGCACCGACCCGCGTGCCAAGGAGCTGGAGCGACGCGTGGTACTCTCGCAGTACCTCACGCAGGTGAACTGTGCCAACAACATGCCGCCACAGGAGACAGGCCTCACCTACAACTCGTGGTTCGGACGTCCCCACCTTGAGATGACGTGGTGGCACATGGTCGACTTCGCCCTATGGGGTCGTCCGCAGGTGGTGAGCACAGTCATGGACTGGTACAACCGCGTGGCCTATCCTGTGGCCCAAAAGATTGCCGAGCGCCAAGGCTTCAAGGGCATCCGTTGGATGAAGATGACCGATCCATGTGCTGGCGAGGCCCCTTCGAATACTGGCTCGTTCCTCATCTGGCAGCAGCCACATTATATTTATATGGCCGAAGAGCTTTATCGAGCCAACCCCACCAACGAGACACTGAAGAAGTACGCCAAGCAGGTTGAGGAGACAGCCGCATTCATGGCCGACTTTGTGAGCTACGACAATAAGTCGAAACGATACTTCCTCCAGGGTGCAACATCCATGCAGGAGTCGATGTCGAAGGACTTCAGCTACAACCATCCCTTCGAGTTGGCCTACTGGCACTACGGTCTCACCGTGGCCAACCTGTGGCGCGAACGCCAAGGACTGCCCCGCAACGCGGCATGGGATAACATCGCCAAGAACCTCTCAACGCTCCCTCAACGTGACGGTATCTATACCGCTGGCCTGCCCAAAGGGAAGACCACCGGGCTAAAGTCCTTCGATCCCTTCGATGCCGTGGCTGCTGGCGCCCCACCAGTTGTCAGCACGGAAACCTTCGACGAGAAGTGCCGCAACGACCATCCCGCCGTGCTTGGTGCGTTTGGCCTTCTGCCCTCCTGTCCCGTATGTTGCGACACCCGTCCCGTCAGTGGCGATGCCACCCGCTGTTCCGTATGTTGCGATGTTATCGCAACAAACAAAACCCTCGACTGGGTGATGCAGAACTGGAACTGGCCGACCACCTGGGGCTGGGACTACGGCATGACGGCCATGGCTGCTGCACGCCTTGGCAAGCCTGAGACCGCCCTGCAGGCCCTGCTTATCGACACGCAGAAGAACACCTACCTGAAGAACGGCCACAACTTCCAGACGGCCGACCGCCTGCGCCTCTACCTGCCCGGCAACGGGGCGCTGCTTACCGCCGTGGCCATGATGTGCGCTGGCTGGGACGGCTGCCCCACGCCATACAACCCAGGTTTCCCGCAGGATGGCACATGGAACGTCCGCTGGGAGGGACTACAGCGCATGCAGTAAAAACCCCTCCCGCCCCCTCCCGACCTCCGTACCCACGCACCCCCGTACCTCCGAAAAAAACAAATAACCACTAAAATAACAAACATGAAAAGAGAGAAAAAAAGTGTATTACCAAGAACGATGAGCAACAGATGGATGGTGCTGATAGCATTTTTCATTTTTCATCTTTCATTTTTAATCGGCCACGCCAGTGCGCAAGTTCCCGCCTTCCCTGGCGCTGAAGGCCACGGACGCTACGTCACAGGCGGACGCGGCGGTGTGATTCGCCACGTCACCAACCTTAACGACTCGGGCACGGGCTCGTTCCGCGAGGCTGTCAAAGGCGACAGCAAGAAAATTGTGGTCTTCGACGTAGGTGGCGTCATTGCCCTAAAGAGCAACCTCAACATTGGCGCCAACACCACCATCATGGGACAGACGGCACCCGCACCAGGCATTACCCTGCGCTACTACACCGTCAACCCTAACGGCAACAACATCATCATCCGCTTCCTGCGCTTCCGTCGTGGACAGGAAAAGAATGTCAGCGATGGAGCCGACGCCTCCACAGCCCGCCACTTCACGGGCATCATGATCGACCACTGCTCGCTGTCGTGGTCGATTGACGAGGTGGCATCGTTCTACGACAACAACAACTTCACCATGCAGTGGTGTACCATCGGCGAGAGTCTCAACAACGCCGGGCACGGCAAGGGCGCTCACGGCTACGGCGGCATCTGGGGCGGCAAGCTGGCATCGTTCCACCACAACCTGATTCTCCACGTCAACAACCGCTCGCCGCGCTTCAATGGTGCGCGCTACGACTGGACGGGCTACACATCAAACCTGCTCTACAACGACTACAAGTGGGAGAACGCCGTGCAGTCAGAGAACGTCGACTTCCGCAACTGCGTCATCTACAACTGTGGCAACGGCTGCTACGGTGGCCCTGGCGGCGGTCAGGTGAACATGGTGAACAACTACTACAAAAGCGGTCCTGCTGCTTCTACTACCAAGCTCACACAGGTCACCGTCGGCGCAAGTGGCAACAGCGAAGGCTACCCCAAATACTGGGGCATGACCAGCCGCTACTTCCTCGATGGCAACACTATCGACGGTCATGCAGCCTCCTGGAACGAGGTCACATACGACGATGGTACCCTCACCCGCGATGGCGACCACTACTCCAAGGATCCCAACCACTACAACGGCACTGGCGTCGATTACCTCACCTACGGCTCTACTGACTATGTGCGCATCCGCCTCGACGAGCCGGCCCCAAAGGGCGAAGTGACCACCCACGATGCTGCTAATGCCTACGAGCAGGTGCTTGCCTATGCCGGTGCTTCGCTGAACCGAGACGATGTTGACGTACGCTACGTCAATGAGACCCGGAATGGTACGGCCACCTACAAGGGCTCGGTCACGGGTAAGTCGGGCCGCATCGACCTCGTCAGCGACGTGAATGGTTACACCGAGGCTAACTTCGGCACGGGCAGCCGTCCCACGGGCTTCGACACTGACAAGGACGGAATCCCCGACGACTGGGAGACGGCCAACGGTCTGAATCCGAACCTTGCCAGTGACGCTCGCGCCACGACCCTCGACCCCGCGGAATACTACACGAACATCGAGGTCTACTGCAACTCCCTCGTGCAGCACATCATGATCAATGAGAACAAGAAGACCGACGATGCCGTCGCTGACTACTTCCCCCCTTTTTACAATGAGGACGACATCCTGGTGAATGCCGTCAACCCTCCCTCCATCGAGGAGTCGCAAGACCCACCCACAATCGAGGAGTCGCAAAACGTGAACGACACACTCTCGGCAGTTACCAACACGGGTAAAAATACAACTTTCAGCTATGGCTTTAACGGTGGCTACACCATTACCAATACCACGGGCAAAAGCTACTTAACGGGCAATAATAACGGCGTCAAGTACTCAGCCGGCGTCCAGTACACCATTGTGCTGCCCGAAAAAGTGAGCATCACCAAAGCCACCTTCACCGGCAACGACAACTACAACACCGAAGATGCCTGGCTTGGCGAGGTCAATGGTGTCACTTACGAATCCACCGAGTTTCCCTTCCCCAAATCGCGTGAGCAGGTCAGCTACGCCATCACGTTCAACCCCGCTGCCACTGGCACCATCACCTTCACCCCCATGGGCAAGCAGATGGTGCTCGTCATCGGCCTGGAAGGCTACCGTGGCACGCTCGTGTTGGTAGGCGACGTTAATTTAGACGGCCAAGTGGGCATAGGCGACATTGTCGCCATCACCAACATCATGGCTGGCGACATTCTTGACGAGGAGGCACTTAACCGCGCTGACGTCAATCACGACGGTGACATCGGCATCGGCGACATCGTTGCCATCACCAACATCATGGCTGGCATCGAAGCCGAGTAGTTCCCATTCCTCTCTATTAAACAACATTAACCCCAAATAAAACCTTTATGAACTACAAACGACTAACAAAATCTATCATGGTCATGCTGCTGGCACTGCTTAGCGCCAGTCCGACCTTCGCCGACGACATCACTGCCGTCTGGGACTTCAAGAACGACCAGCCCGCAGGCATTCAGGAAGCAACTAGCTATCAGGGCGTCGAAGCCGACATCCCCTCGACGGTTGAGGGCATCGTCATGCACGTCGATGCCACTGCCGGCAAACTCTACTGTGTGGGCCGTAACAACGCCCAAATGAATCCCGGCACTATCCTGCAAGTGCCTGTTGTCTCGACTGAGGACGTCGTCACCGTCGAGGGCTATCCCGGCTATTGCCACTTCGCCGTAGGTGGCGACGAGAACGGCGAGAACTCCACCGTCAGCCACACTGCAACCAGCATCGAGGTTGTTCAGGGCTACGTAGAAGTGACGGCCACCGAAGGCAACAACTACATCTACACCGTCCAGGTGGTACAGAAGCCCAAGCAGAGCCAGGGCGGTGGTGGAACCGCCTTCGACAACGTCGACGGCACCATCAAGTGGAATCTTGGCAACGAGCAGAGCGGCACCGTCAGCGCCGACATTGCCGACGCCATCTCAATCGCCTCCGTGAGTGCCGGTTCTGGTCTTGACATTGCTACGGCTACCTACTTCGAAACCGAAATGATGAAGTACACGCCGAAGACCAGCAATTCGGGCTGTGTGGAGGGCGTCATGATTGAGTATCGCGTAAAGCCAAAGGCTGGCGTCACCTTCAAGCCTACCAGCGTCAGCTATGCGGCCGTGAAGGTAGGCACAGACAACGCTACCTACTCATGGAGCTACACCCTCGACGGGGTGGAGAGTACCATTACCAAGATTGACCCGAAGCCCGACCTGCTGCGCAACAGCGGCGCCAACGGAACTCCTGAGTATGGTGGCACTGGCACCGCCGTGCTCATGCACACCCACGAGCTGACTGCCGATGCTGTCAACGACTTCACCTTCCGCTTCTACATCTCCGACTGCGCCAACAACAAGAACATCTGTATCGGTAAGGTCACCATCAGCGGCACCGTCAATGGCGAGGCCATCGAGGTCAACACCTACACTCTTTCCGCTGTGGCATCACCTGCCGAGGGTGGCAAGGTTACCCTCTACCCCGTTGCCGACAGCTACGAGGAGGGCAGTGACGTCATCGTTACCGCCGAGGAGACTTTCGGCTACGATTTCGTCAACTGGACCAATCAGGCCGGCGAGGAGGTCTCTAACGAAGCCAAGTTCGTCTACACCGTCAATGCCGACGATGTGCTGACAGCCAACTTCAAGAAGGTTGAAACCTACGCGCTCGCACTTACCGTCGACGGCACCAACGACTACATGGTGACCATCAATCCCGCACCCACCGTAGTCGACGGAAAGATGATGTACGAAGCTGGTCAGGCCGTGCAGTTGCAGGCCAACCAGTACGAAGGCTTTGTCACCTTCAACAACTGGAGCGATGGCGACACCAGCTCGTCGAAGCTCCTCCAGATGAACGCCGACGTCGAACTGACAGCCTACTACGTCGAGGCCGACATTATCGCCGGATGGGACTTCTATAAGGCTGGCGGCAGTGGCCGCAAGGCTGACTTCGCCTCCGAGGAAAACACGGCAGCTGCCCTGACGCTGGTCAACACCGAGACGGGCGCCACCAGCGGCTGGCTCGACAAGTCGACCGAGGCCGCCAATGGCTACGAGAGTTTTGCTGGTGCAGCCGTCAACTGGCGAACGGGCGAGACGGAAGGCGACGTGGGTCACTGGCACTGGCAGACCAGTATCAACGCTCAGGCCTTCACCGACATCAACGTGCAGTTCCAGATGCTCTACAACTACAATGCTTACCAGACCTATAACGTCGAATACTCACTCGACGGCGAAGCCTGGAAGAACGTGGGCAGCATCACGATGACCGGCGCAAAGACGGCCGCCTCGTTCAGCAAGCAGCTTCCTGATGATTGTAACAATGCACAGCTGCTCTTCATCCGCATGATTGCCGACAAGAGTTCTAAAGTCGACGGTTCCTCGTCGAAAAACGACGGCAACACGCTGGCCATGTTCTTCATCACTGGCACACCTAAGATTGTCGACGACGGCGTAGCACCCGTCCTCGTCTCCACGGTGCCTGCCGACGGCACTACGGGCGTCTCTGCCTCAGGTAAGATCATACTCACCTTCGACGAGCGCGTGAAGCTGGCCGACGGTGCCGTTGCCTACATCAACAACTCGCTCATCAAGAGCATCACCCAGAACCCGACACCAGGCGTCGTCAGCGGCAAGACCATCTCCTTCGAGTACAAGGGCCTCGAGTACGCCACACAGTACAACTTCGCACTCGCCGGAAAGACCGTGTCTGACCTCACCGACAACTACCTCGCTGAACCCATCGCCTTCAGCTTCACCACCATGGAGCGTCCCACAGTCGATAAGAAGCTTTACGACTTCGTAGTGCCCGACGACGGTACCTTCAAGGATGCCCTCGCCGCCGCTGCAGCCCGCGCCAACGAGCAGGTGCGCTACCGCATCTTCGTGAAGCAGGGCGACTACATCATTCCCGCCAACCAGAATGCTAAGGTCGACGGCAACGACGGCAATCAATATGCCGACCCGAAGACCTACTTCAACTCACCCAACGTCTCCTTCATTGGTGAAGATCCTACCAACACCAGCATCACCAACGAGATGCCTAATGCACTCTCCGACAATCCCGATGCTGGCGCCAACGGACAAGCCAACCCGCTGGAGGGCATCCGCACCAGTGGTGTGCTCTATCTGCAGAGTGGCTGTACTGACACCTACTTCCAGGACATCAAGCTCTATTCGAACACGGCCGACGCAACTGGTCGTAACGTCGTGCTCGTCGACGGTGGCAACCGCACCATCTGCAAGAACGTCACCCTCTGGGCTTACCAGGACACCTACGTCTCTGACAGCCCCCGCAACTTCTACTACTTCGAGGGTGGTCTGCTGCGTGGTCGCACCGACTTCCTCTGCGGCTCTGGCGACGTGTTCTACAATAACGTCACCCTGCAGATGTGTCAGGACGGCGGCTACATCGCTGTGCCCCGCGACAACGTGAAATACGGCTACGTCTTCAAGGACTGTACCATCAAGGGTGAGAACTCAAGGGTAGACGGTAACTACTACCTGGGACGTCCCTGGACCAAGGGCGCTGAGGTCTACTACATCGACACGAAGATGGAAGCAGTGCCTCGTGCCGAAGGCTGGGCCGAGATGAGCGATGATGGCTGCACCCGCATGGCTGAATACAACTCAATGACAGCCAACGGCTCGGTCATCGACCTGAGCCACCGCGCCACATCACTGGGTAAGGTTAACAAGAACCCCAACGAACCTATCCTCACCGCTGATGAGGCTCTTGAGATTGGCAATATGCACAACATGTTCGGCGAATGGGATCCCACACTCGCTACCGAGCAGGCACCCGCCCCGCAGAACGTTGAGTTGGCTGGTAACAAGCTCACCTGGACCGACAGTAAATACGCCCTGCTCTACGCCATCGTGAAGGACGGAAAGGTCGTTGACTTCACACTCGAGCCTTCCTACACCGTCGATGACCCAGCAGCCAAGTGGGCCGTGCGTGCCGCTAACGAGATGGGTGGTCTGGGCGAAGCAACCGCCGCCAGCCAATCCGCCACACTGAGGGGTGACGTCAACCACGACGGCCAGGTAGGCATCGGCGACATCGTTGCCATCACCAACGTTATGGCTGGCGACCTGTCCATCAGTAAGGAAGATGCTGATGTCAACGGCGACGGCCAGGTCGGCATCGGCGACATTGTGGCCATCACGAACATCATGGCTGGCATCGAGAACTAATTGCCGCCACCCGTGTTGGAAGTAACGCAACATTGCTAACAACACCATCAAACATGAGGTGAACACCCTGATGAGTGTTCACCTCTTTTCGTATTCACTTGTCCTCTCCACCACCCTACAAGCTTTTCCACATACCGTGGTTCGTCAACATTTCAGCAAATGCGAAATGACTGGTTACGAAAAGCTTGAAGAGCTTTAAGGCCACATTTGCTATACATCTATAGTTTTTTAAAAAAGTAATATCACTAATATCACACACGACGTATAGCATTGTATCACAACAGGTTAAAGTGTGATATTAGTGGTGATATTGTGATATTAAAAATCGGTATTTAACAAATATTACGCAGAAAAACATCTAAAAACATACGCTGAGGACGGCTTTTAGTTTCGACAACTATGTGCAGTGTGACATGTGTTTTTCCCAAACCACCAGCACCATTTCCCAAACCATCGGCACCACAATAAATAAAGAATCCGCTATTCTATCCCCTATATACCGAGAACGCTACAGATTTCGGAGATGTACTTCAACATCGTGGCAGACTCCCATTTCCCGTTAGCATTACTCCTCACCTTTTTGTATTTTGACAGATACCGAAAGATTT
>JAEEGL012232326.1_pt1 | contig 10689 bp, 9 predicted proteins | sample 9134231 | NCBI WGS metagenome assembly JAEEGL01 (sample SAMN16246548, study PRJNA631951) | gut metagenome | biome: gut microbiome; feature: rumen; material: fiber-attached | host: Bos | place: Iran: Karaj | collected 2018-10 | reverse complement strand
TTTCTCCGGCCTTATCTGAAAAAACCGGGTCCGAAAAATCGGATCCGGTTTATATTTTCCCTCTTGACAATACCCCACTGGGGTATATAATAAAGATACCCTCTCAGGGTATTTTGGAGGTGAAAACCATGGCACCGGAAAGAACAGACAGCCCGAAAACCAAACACCGTTCCGAGGAGGAAAAGCACCGCCTGATCAACCGGCTCAGCCGTATCGAGGGGCAGATCCGGGGCATCAAAGGCATGGTGGAGAAGGACGCTTACTGCGTAGACATCCTGACCCAGTCCGCGGCGGTTTCCGCGGCGCTGAATTCCTTCAACAAGGAGCTGCTCAGCAGCCATATCCACTCCTGCGTGGTGCGGGATATCCGCGCCGGGGACCTGGAAGTGGTGGACGAGCTGACGGAGCTTATCCAAAAACTGATGAAATAACGGAGTGCGGGATATGCAGCAATACAATGTTACGGGTATGACCTGCGCCGCCTGCAGCGCCCGTGTGGAAAAGGCGGTCAACGCCGTGCCGGGGGTCACCACCTGCGCGGTAAGCCTGCTGACCAATTCCATGGGCGTGGACGGAACGGCGGACAGCGGCGCGATCATCGCCGCGGTGGAGGCGGCCGGATACGGCGCCTCCGTAAAGGGCGCGGAGGCAAAGAACGCGTCCTCCGACGCAGCCGCGGAGCTGGAGGACAAGGAGACGCCGAAGCTGAAAAAGCGGCTGATCTGGTCCGTCGGCTTCCTTGTGGTCCTCATGTATTTCTCCATGGGGCACATGATGTGGGGCTGGCCTCTTCCCTCCTTCTTTGCGGACAACCATGTGGCCATGGGTCTGGTCCAGCTTCTGCTGGCCGCCATCGTCATGGTCATCAACCAGCGCTTCTTCATCAGCGGCTTCCGGGGACTGCTCCACCGCTCCCCCAACATGGACACGCTGGTGGCTCTGGGCGCCTCCGCCTCCTTTGTATGGAGCGTCTACGTGCTCTTCGCCATGACTCGCGCCCAGGCCGACGGGAATATGGCTGCGGTGATGGAATACATGATGGACTTCTACTTTGAGTCCGCCGCCATGATACTCACGCTCATCACCGTGGGCAAGATGCTGGAAGCCCGGTCCAAGGGCAAGACCACCGACGCGCTCAAGGGTCTGATGCGTCTCGCGCCCCAGACCGCCACGCTGGAGCGGGGCGGCCGGGAGGTCACCGTGTCCATCGAGCAGGTCCAGCGGGGCGACATCTTTGTCGTCCGCCCCGGGGAGAGCATCCCCGTGGACGGAAGGGTGCTCCAGGGCAGCAGCGCCGTGAACGAGGCGGCCCTCACCGGCGAAAGCATCCCCGTGGACAAGGCAGAGGGCGATCTTGTGTCCGCCGCCACCATCAATCAGTCCGGGTTCCTCCGCTGCGAGGCCACCCGGGTTGGCGAGGACACCACCCTGTCCCAGATCATCCGGATGGTCAGCGACGCCGCCGCCACCAAAGCCCCCATCGCCAAGATCGCGGACCGGGTCTCCGGCGTGTTCGTGCCGGTGGTCATCTCCATCGCCGTCGTCACCACCGTCGTCTGGCTCCTGGTGGGTCAGAGCTTCGGTTACGCCCTGGCCCGCGGCATTTCCGTGCTGGTGATCAGCTGTCCCTGCGCTCTGGGTCTGGCCACGCCGGTGGCGATCATGGTGGGCAACGGCATGGGCGCCAAAAACGGCATCCTCTTCAAGACCGCCGCGTCGCTGGAGGAGACGGGCCGGGTGCAGATCGCCGTGCTGGACAAGACCGGCACCATCACCAGCGGCGAGCCGAGAGTCACCGATCTCTGCCCGGCGGAGGACGTCGCGGAGGAGGAGCTCCTCGTTCTGGCCGCCGCTCTGGAACAGAAGAGCGAGCATCCTCTGGCCAGGGCCGTCCTGCGGCGGCAGGAAGAGCTCGGTCTCGCTGTCAGCGAAGTGGAGGATTTCCAGGCCCTGCCCGGGAACGGCCTCTCCGCCCGCCTGGGCAACGATATCCTGTTCGGCGGCAATCTCGCCTATATCTCCCGCTCGGCCGCCGTGTCCGACGCGCTCCGGCGACAGGCGGAGGCGCTGGCCGAGGATGGCAAAACACCGCTGTTTTTCGCAAGGAACCACGAGCTCCTGGGCGTCATCGCCGTGGCGGACGTGATCAAGCCCGAAGCGCCCCAGGCTGTGGCTGAGCTCCGGAACATGGGCATCCGGGTCGTTATGCTCACCGGCGACAATGAGCGCACCGCCCGGGCCATCGGACGGCAGGCGGGCGTGGACGCGGTCATCGCCGGCGTGCTCCCCGACGGGAAGGAGAGCGTCATCCGCCGTCTCCGGGAGACCGGCAAGGTGGCTATGGTGGGCGACGGCATCAACGACGCTCCTGCCCTCACCCGGGCCGACACCGGTATCGCCATCGGCGCCGGCACGGACGTGGCCATCGACGCCGCGGACGTGGTGCTCATGAACAGCCGTCTCTCCGACGTGCCCGCCGCTATCCGGCTCAGCAGGGCCACTTTGCGGAACATCCATGAAAACCTGTTCTGGGCCTTCATTTACAACACCATCGGCATCCCGTTGGCCGCCGGCGTATTCATTCGGCTTTTCGGCTGGTCGCTCAATCCCATGTTCGGCGCGCTGGCCATGAGCCTTTCCAGCTTCTGTGTGGTGTCCAACGCCCTGCGTCTCAATTTCTTCAAGGTCCACGACGCGTCCGGGGATCATCGGCTGAAAAACGAGGTCTCCCTTCCCGAGGACCTTACCGCTCCCTCTGCGGCCGAACCGGCGGCTGCCGCCGCGGATACCGTCACCCGGACCATTCTCATCGAGGGCATGATGTGCGGCCATTGTGAGAAGGCGGTGTGTTCCGCGCTGGAGGCGCTCCCCGGCGTCGTCTCCGCCGAGGCGGATCATCAAACGGGCGTCGCCAGGGTCACTCTCTCCTCTCCCGTGGATGAATCCGCCATAAGATCCGCTATAGAGGAAGCGGATTATACCGTGAAGGAAATTCAATAATTTTTATTTCAGGAGGAACATATCATGGCAAAGATCATCGTTCAGGTCGACGGCATGGCCTGCCCCAAGTGCGAAGCCCGTGTCAACAAGGCGGTCAGCGGCGCGTTCCAGGTCAAGAGCGTAAAGGCCGATCATGTGAAGAAGATCACCGAGATCGAGACCGACGCCGATCTGGATCTGGACAAGGTAAAGGAAGTCATCACCGCGGCGGGCTATACCGTCAACGGCTTCACCACCGAAGCCTGACCCCCGCCGAAAGGAAACCACCCGCTTTCCTCATGAAAGCGGGTGGTTTTATTCTTATCCTATCCTATTCGCCTCTGCGTACGGCGATCGTCCGGCTCACGAAGGCCAGAACGACGAACACCGCTAAACTGGCGGCCAGTATCCCCAGCCCCGGCAGGAGGCCGAAGGGGCCGTACATCCCCTTGTTATTGTCCATCTCCGCGTTGAAAAGATAAAAGAACACAAACGCGGGTACGATCCGTATGAGCTGCAGCAGAACGGCCTTCTCATACCGGAGGAAGGTGAGCATCACATCCTGCGCCCCCACAAAGACGATCGCCGCCGCCAGCAGCGCTGGATAGAGCCCGGCGATACTCACTCCCTGTACGGTAAAGACCTCCATCCGGGGGATCAGCAGCTTGGAAACACAGAGGGCCGCGAGACCCAGCAGAAAGAACAGCACGGCGGACAGCAGTCCGAAGAGGAAGTGGCCCAGAATGATCTCTCCGGGCCGGGATGGCAGCATCTGCAGGAAACCGCGCTCGTCCCTGGATTCCATGCTGAAGGCATACGTAGAGAAGATGATCCCCGCGAACAGACAATAGCTGACCGCAAGCAGCGTGGGCATTTTCGAGGACATGGTGACCATCACCACCGCCAGCACCGGAAACAGGATCATGAGAAACCCCATTCGGCGGCATTTGAGACAGTCCACCAGGGCATATTTCAGAATACGCATGTTACTCCCTCCCTTCCAGGATATGGACCACGATCTGGTCGATGGTGGGTTTCTCCACCGTGAGTCCCGTCGGCAGCGCCGCGCCGCTGTCGGTCGGATACAGCGCCTGAAAGCCGAAGCCGCGCCGCTCCGTGCCGATCAGGACCTTTTCCAGCTCCGGCGTCAGATCCTCCGGGCCGCCCTTGACCAGCAGATAGTTCTCCAGCACGTCGTCCTTTGGTTCGCAGAACACCTCTTCTCCCCGGTCAATGAAAAAGATGTAGTCCGCAATGTCCTGCAGGTCTTCCAGAATATGGGTCGAAAAGAGGACGCTGTGCTCCCCGTCGGCGATATAGTCCTGCAGCAGCTTCAGGATCTCCCGACGCATCACCGGGTCCAGACCGTTGGTGGCCTCGTCCAGGATCAGCAGCTTCGTCCTGCGGCTGAGGACCGAGGCAAACATCAGCATCACCTTCATGCCCCGGGAATAGGCGTCGATCTTCTCTTTTTCCGGCAGGTCCCATTTGGCGGTCATCGCGTCGAAGGCGGCGGCGTCGAAGCTGGGATAAAAATCCTTCAGTATGGTCCGGATGTCCCGGAGATTCATTTGTCTGGGAAAATACGAGCTGTCCCCGATATAGCCTATGCTGTCCCGGTAGGCCACAGGATCGGCGTCAAAGCGGAGACCGTCGATGGTCACCGTCCCGCTGTCGGGCCTCACCAGCCGGGTGATGATCCCCAGCGTGGTGGTCTTCCCCGCTCCGTTGCGGCCGATGTATCCCATGATGTAACCCGCCGGAAGGACAAAAGAGATGTCCTTCAACGCGAAGCTCTTAAAGCGTTTGTTTATGTTTTTTACTTCCAGCAGCGCCATCGTCAGTTCCTTTCTTCCCCGTCCTCGTTCCAGAGCGCGTCCAAAACGGCCTTTACGTCCTCTTTGTCCATCCCGATGGCCCGGGCCGTGCCGATGGCCGCCGAGAGTCCATCCTCGATCCGTTTGAGATACTGCTCCCGCAGAAGATCGTTGTCCCGGGACAAAACCACGGTCCCTCTCCCCTGCCGGGACGCGATATATCCCTCCTTTTCCAGGTCGCCGTAAGCCCTGGTGGTGGTGATCACGCTCACCCCGATCTCCCGGGCAAGGGCCCGGATGGACGGCAGCACCGTCCCCTCCGGGATCTGTCCGGACAGGATCTGCTCCCGGATCTGCTGGGCGATCTGGGCGTAAATGGGCAGTTCCGACTGACTTCGTACGATGATCTTCACAAAAGCTCCTCCCTTTCCTCCGCGAAAGCGGCGTTTGAGGCGGATAAAGACTATAGTGTATATGCTGTATATATAGTATTATATACACTTGTGCGGGCCTGTCAAGTCTTTTTAACTTCAAACGCAAAAAACCGGTCCCCGTCTGTCCGAAGGAAGACGGGGACCGGTCGTATGTTTCTTTTTGTATTTGGTTAATGGTAATGCCGCTCCAGCTCCCGGCGCACGGCGGACAGGAACCCGGCGCTGTCCACGCTCTCGGGTCGGCCCTCCATCAGCACGGCCAGATCTCCGGTCACCACGCCGGAGGCGATGGCGTCCATCACGGCTTTTTCCAGCGCGTCGGCAAAGGCGGCCAGGGACTCGTTTCCGTCCAGCTCGCCCCGCTTGCGGAGAGCGCCGCTCCACGCGTAGATGGTGGCCACCGGATTGGTGGAGGTCCGCTCCCCTTTGAGATAGCGGTAATAATGACGGGTCACGGTGCCGTGGGCGGCCTCGTATTCAAAGTTGCCGTCGGCGCTCACCAGCACGCTGGTCATCATGGCCAGAGAGCCGAAGGCGGTGGAGATCATGTCGCTCATCACGTCGCCGTCGTAGTTCTTCAGCGCCCACACGACGCCGCCCTCCGAGCGGACAAGGCGGGCCACCGCGTCGTCGATGAGTGAATAAAAGTACGTGATGCCGGCCTCGTCGAACCGCTCCCGGTATTCCTCCCGGTACAGCCGCTCAAAGGTTTCCTTGAAGGTCCCGTCGTAGATCTTCATGATGGTATCCTTGGCGCTGAACCAGAGATCCTTCTTTTCGCTCAGGGCGTACTCAAAGCAGGAGCGGGCAAAGTTTACGATGGAGCTGTCCTTGTTGAAGCAGCCCTGCAGCACGCCGGGGCCCTCGAAATCGTAGATCGTTTCCCGGCGCACCGTACCGTCCGCGGCGGTAAAGACCAGCTCCGCCTTTCCGGGGCCCTCGATGCGGAATTCCGTATCCTTGTATAGATCCCCGTAGCTGTGCCTGGCCACGGTGACGGGCCGCTTCCAGCCGGGGATATAGGGGCGCAGACCGGGACAGAGGATGGGCGTGCGGAACACGGTGCCGTCCAGGATGGCCCGGATGGTGCCGTTGGGGCTCTTCCACTGTTTTTTCAGATGGTACTCCTCCATCCGCTGGGCGTTGGGGGTGATGGTGGCGCATTTGACGCCCACGTGCCACTTCTTGATGGCCTCCGCGGCGGATACCGTGACGGCGTCGTCGGTGGCGTCCCGGTTGGGCAGACCCAGATCATAGTACTCCGTGTTCAGTTCCACAAAGGGCTCCAGCAGCTCCCGCTTTATGTCCGCCCAGAGCACCCGGGTCATCTCGTCCCCGTCCATCTCCACCACGGGGTTTTTCATGGAGATCTTACGCATGGCCGTCCTCCTTTTTCCGGGCATACCAGTTCATCAGGCATCCCGCCAGAACGATCTCCCGCTCCTCCGGGGCAAAGCCGGGCAGCAGCAGCTCAAGATCCGTGACCTGTCCGTTCCGGACGGCCCTGGCGGCGATCCGCTCGGCGCCGCTCTCCACCGCGGCGCGGATATCCGGCAGGAAGATCCAGTCCCCCGGCTCGTAGTCAAAGGCCGTTTCCGGCGCGATGGTAAAGGGCAGCATGCCCCAGTTGACGCAGTTGGAGCGGTAGCGCTTGGTGGCGAATTCCCGGCAGATGTTGGCTCCGCCGCCCAGCACCCGCTGGCAGGAGGCGGCCTGCTCCCGGGCCGAGCCGTCGCCCGGTTTTTCCGCGAACACGGCGGAGGCCACGGAGACCCGGTCAAGTTCGTCCTCCCCCAGCCCGCAGAGAGCCAGCGTTTCCAGAAGCTCCGGAGCCGGCGTTCCGGCCCTTCGGCCGTTCTCCAGATCCCGGATCTCCTTCGTCCGGCCCACATAGGCGGGGTCCCGGCGGCTGAGGGTGAAGGAGGCCAGCTTCAGGGGATTGGAGCGGTAGCTGCTGGTCTCGCCGGAGGGAATCAGCTCGTCGGTGGTCGTCACCGGGTCGTGGATCACGCTGGCCAGCCGGAGCAGCAAATGCTCCGACAGAGCCGGGATCTCCGGCCAGGGCACGATGTTGGGCCCAAAGCGAAGGGCCGTCTCCGGCTCGGCCTTCCCCCAGCCGAAATAGACACGCTTTTCATAGGGCGTCCGGTCGTATTTTCGGCTCACAGGGGCGGGCGGAGCATAGTCCACCTCGTCCGCCGGGGTGAGAAGGCCCCCGTTCCGGGCGGTGGCAGCGATGGAGCGGGCGTCCATCAGCAGTACCGCGGAGAGCTGCCCGTCCCCGGGCCGGGAGCCCTCCCGGTTGGGGAAGTTGCGGGTGGTGTGCCGAGCGGAGACGGCGTTGTTGGCGGGTACGTCCCCGGCCCCGAAGCAGGGCCCGCAGAAGCAGGGCTTCATAATCACGCCGTTTTCCAGCAGCGCCTCGGAGACGCCGTTCCGGCTGAGCTCCAGCTCCACCGGGAGGCTGGGCGGATAAGCCGTCAGCTCAAAGAAGCCCGCGCCGGTGCCTCGGCCGTCCAGGATGGCGGCAGCCTCGGCCAGGTTGTCGTACATGCCGCCGGCGCAGCCGGCGATGACGCCCTGGTCCAGGCGCAGCACGCCGTTTTCCAGCTTGCCGGTGAGATCCATCGTCACCTTGCCGCCGTACTGCTTCCGAACATTCTCCTCGATCCGGCGCAGGATGTCCCCGGCGTTGTCCCGGAGCTGGCGGATCGTCACCGCCTCGGAGGGATGGAAGGGCAGCGCCGCCATAGGCTCCACCGCCGAGAGGTCGATCTCCACCATGGCGTCGTATACGGCGCCCTCGGCGGGCTCCATCCGCCGGTAGGCCTCCGGACGGCCGTGAACGGCAAAGTATTCCTCCACCCGTCCGTCCGTCTGCCAGACGGAGGTGAGACAGGCGGTCTCGGTGGTCATCACGTCGACGCCGATCCGGAAATCCATCGGCAGGGCGGCCACGCCCGGCCCGGCGAACTCCAGCACCTTGTTTTTGACGAAATTGTTCTTATAGACCGCGCCGCACAGGGCGATGGCCACGTCGTGGGGCCCCACGCCCCGCCGGGGCGACCCGGTGAGCCAGACCAGCACCGCCTCCGGCGCCGGCGTGTCCCAGGTGCCGCCCAAAAGCTGTTTGACCAGCTCCGGGCCGCCCTCGCCCACGCCCAGAGTGCCCAGGGCGCCGTAGCGAGTGTGGCTGTCCGAGCCCAGTACCATCCGGCCGCAGCCGGCTAGCTCCTCCCGGGCGTACTGGTGGATCACCGCCATGTTGGCCGGCACGTAGATGCCGCCGTATTTTTGAGCCGCGGACAGCCCGAAGGCATGGTCATCGGCGTTGATGGTGCCGCCCACGGCGCACAGGCTGTTGTGGCAGTTGGTCAGCACATAGGGCATGGGAAATCGCTCCAGCCCGCTGGCGGACGCCGTCTGGATGATGCCCACATAGGTGATGTCGTGGCTGATGAGCGAGTCGAACCGGACGGAGAGCTTCCCCGGGCGATGGCCCAGATCGTGAGAGGCCAGAATGGCCCATGCCATGGTCTTTTCCCGACCGGCTCCGATCTCCTCCGGGCCGCAGGGCACGGGTCTTCCCTTTTCCATGCGCACAGGGGCTTTGGTCAATGTGATCATGGTGTATCCCTCGTTTTCCTTCTTCTTTCCCATACAGTGTACCAAGAAATCCTTTCATCCGCAAGTTTTGCAATATCCTTTTTTTATAATTTCATACTTTGCCCAAAATCGCCGGTTTATCTCGGAGTTATCTATGCAATATTGCAATAATTATAAATGATACTTGCAATTTTGCCGGAGATGCCGTATACTTTGCGATAACTACCGAGAGCGGGAAGTGAAAAACCATGCGAAATGACAAGGCAGAACTGAATCAATATGTGAAATCTCTCTGCACGGAGGTGCGCTCCGAGTACCGCATCGATCCCCGGCTGTACGAGGGCGACGCGGTCAAACGGGGCCTGCGGAACGCCGACGGCACCGGCGTCATGGCCGGCGTCACCCGGATCGGCAGCGTGCAGGGTTATTATCTGCGGGACTACGAAAAGGTGCCCATCCCCGGGGAGCTTTATTACCGCGGCATCAATATCGACCAGATCGTGGCTCACCACGCCGAGACCGGCACCTTCGGCTATGAGGAGGTGGCCTATCTGCTCCTTTTCGGCGCCCTGCCCACGGCGGAGCAGCTCTCCCGCTTCAACACGGTGCTCACCGACGCCCGGCGGCTGCCGGACGGGTTTTTTGAGGACATGATCCTGAAGGCTCCCTCCATGAACGTGATGAACAAGCTGGAGCGGAGCGTGCTGGCCCTTTATTCCTACGACGAGCGGCCCGACGACACCGCTCTCGAGAACATCATGCGCCAGTCCATCGAGCTCATCGGCTGCTTCCCCTCCATCATTGCGGACGCCTACGCCGTGAAGCGCCACGTGTTCGGCGGCCACTCCCTGTATATCCACAACCCCAAGGACGGTCTTTCCGTCTCCGAAAACTTCCTGCGGATGGTGCGCCGGGACAAGAGCTACACCCGGGAGGAGGCCCTGCTGCTGGATCTGATGCTGATCCTCCACGCCGAGCACGGCGGCGGCAACAACTCCACCTTCGCCTGCCGAACCCTGACCTCCTCCGGTACGGACACCTACAGCGCCATCGCCGCGGCGGTGGGCGCTCTCAAGGGGCCTCTCCACGGCGGCGCCAATTCCAAGGTCATGGAGATGATGGCGTACATCAAGGAGACCGTGCCCGAGGTGTCCGACGCCGCCGTGAAGGACTGTCTGGTCAAGATCCTCAACGGCGAGGGCGGCGACCGTTCCGGGAAGGTGTACGGCCTGGGCCACGCGGTGTACACCATCAGCGACCCCCGGGCGGTGGCCATCAAAAAATTCGCCCGGAAGATGGCGGACGATCGGGGTCTCTCCGGGGAGTTCGACCTGGTGGAGACCGTGGAGCGGGTGGGCATCCCCCTCATCATGGAGAGAGCCGGGAGGCTCCTGCCCATGTGCGCCAACGTGGATCTCTATTCCGGCCTGGTGTACAAAATGCTGGGCATCCCGGAGGATCTGTATACGCCTCTGTTCGCCACGGCCCGGATCGCCGGCTGGTGCGCCCACCGGCTGGAGGAGAGCCTCACCTGCGGCCGGATCATCCGTCCGGCCTACCGCTCCAGCATGCGGTATTCCGATTACGTTCCCCTGGAGGAACGGACATAAGCAGGAGGCGCGGCAAAAGCCGCGCCTCTTTCGTTCTTTCTTGATCTCTCCGCGTCCTCGGCCTTTACCGTCCGGATCCCGTCTTTGCCGATGGGGCTCCGCTCATTGTCATTGCGAGCCTCCGCAGGAAGCGTGGCAATCCGCTCCCCTTGCTCGCTTCCGGCCGGCTTTGCCCCCTGCTCCATCAGCTCGTTCAGCCGCCGTCCCCGGCTCTGGTAATACTCCGCGTCGTGGCCCGGCTCG
>JAEEGL011137119.1_pt1 | contig 10689 bp, 7 predicted proteins | sample 9134231 | NCBI WGS metagenome assembly JAEEGL01 (sample SAMN16246548, study PRJNA631951) | gut metagenome | biome: gut microbiome; feature: rumen; material: fiber-attached | host: Bos | place: Iran: Karaj | collected 2018-10 | reverse complement strand
TTCTGGTTTAACACCACGTCATTATTACCGTATAGTTAGTATTGGTGTTCCTAATCCAGATACATATTATAAGATTGTACAAACTAATACGGATATAGAAATGCCTTATGGAGAAGAAGGAGAAATAGTTATTTCTGGACCTACCGTAATGCATGGTTATTTAAGAAGTAGAAAAGAAACTAAAGAAACTTTAAGAAAACATAAAGATGGTTTAGTATGGTTACATACTGGTGACCAAGGTTTAATGGATAAAGATGGTTTTATTTATTTTAAACAAAGAATTAAACGTATGATTGTTTCATCTGGTTATTGTTTATATCCACAATATATTGAAAACACTATTGATGCACATGAAGATGTTTTAATGAGTTGTGTTATTGGAATAGATCATCCATACAAAGTACAAGTTGCTAAAGCATTTATTGTACTTAAAGATCCAAGTAAGAAGAATGAAGAAACACTTGCTTCTATTAAAGCTCATTGTGAGAAGAACTTAGCAAGATATTCATGGCCTTACGAATATGAATTTAGAGATGAACTTCCTAAGACTTTAGTTGGTAAAGTTGCTTATAATGTATTAATTCAAGAAGAAAAAGCTGAACAAGTTAACCGTAAATTTAATTCTGAAGATGATAAGCACAGTGTTAAGTTAGAAGTAGTTCAAGATGATATCATCGATAAGATGAAAAAAGATGATAAATCATCAGAAGAAGAATAAAAGAGATTTTTAATCTCTTTTTTTGTATAATGGAATAGAGGTGTAATTATGGAAATTATTATTGGAGATAAATCAGGTTTATGTGCAGGGGTAAGTTTTACTATAAAAAAAGCAGAAGAATTACTGGATGAATATAAAAGTATTTATTGTTTAGGTGAGATAGTTCATAATGAAAGAGTAGTTAAAACTTTGGAAGATAAAGGAATGATTACAGTTAAATCATTAGATGAGATACCTAATGGTAGTAGAGTTATTTTTAGAGCACATGGTGAAGCAAAGAAAGTTTATGAAGAAGCAAAAGAAAAGAACTTGGAGGTATTTGATTTAACTTGTGGAAAAGTAAAGGTTATACACAGTAAGATAGAAAAAAATAATGATTCTTTTGTTATTATTTTGGGAGATAAGAATCATCCAGAAACAATTAGTCATTTTGGCTTTGTTGATGAAGGAATTATCATTTCCAACATGGATGAAATAGACGATGCGATAAAAGCTTATAGAAATAGTAGTAAAAAGAAAGTATATCTATTAGCACAAACTACTTTTAATGAAGTATTATTTGCAGAAATGGTTAATAAAATAAAAGAAGAATTAGGTGAAGAGTTAACTATTGAAAATACTTTGTGTGCAGCAACTAGAGAAAGACAAGATGCTGTTATTGAACTAGCTAAAAATGTTGATTTAGTAATTGTTGTTGGTGGTAAAAAAAGTTCTAATACAAAAGAATTATTTAATCTAGCTAGTGATAATTGTAAGAGAGCAATTTTAATTCAAGATGTTAATGATTTAGAAAATGAAAAAATAGCCGAAGAAAAAGTAGGTATTATGGCTGGTGCTTCAACACCGGAAGTTGTTGTAAGAGAAATAGTTGATTATTTGGGAAGACTTTAAAAAAAGTCTTTTTTTTGTTATAATAGGACAAATTTTTTCGAGGAGGGGGGAATAGACATGGATGAAAACAAAAAGAAATGGCGTAGAAGAATGCTAATAGCTGGAATGACCTTATCTTTGTTAGCTTATGGCGGATATGAACATGTTTATGTACCTCAATATGAAATAATGGATGAGACACATCAAGAATTTGCTTGTTATAGCCAAGGAAGAATATTTATTGGTAATAGAAGATTTTTAATTGGTTTAAAGGATCTTAAAGAGGGAGATATTTTGGTTTTAGATCAAAGAAATAATAGTGATCCAAATATGAAAATTATTTCTTCTTATGAAATAAATGATAAAGATGTAAGAAATGAAATTTTAGAAGTATTATGTCGTTATGAAGAAATGTATCCAAGTGATTGGGATAGAACAATTGAATCGATGCGACTAGAATGGCTCATGCATAATTTATCTTATGATTTTAATAACCAACAACATAGAACTCGGGATGTTGATTTAAATAATGATGATGAAAGGTATTATGATAATTGGTTCTTAAATTTGATTTTAAAAATATAAGCACTGTTGTGCTTTATTTTTTTTGTTTATAAATGGTATAATGTTTATATAATAGAGGTAGACATTATGCAGGGACGTTTGGATGGATTAAGATTTGATATTGAAAAAATAAGTAGAAGTAATGATAAGGCGAAGTATAAAGTTTATATGAAAGTACCAATGAGACTTGGCTGGATTGAAAGAATGAAATTCATAGTTGAGGGGAATGGTATGCGTCAAGCATTTCAGATGAGACATGTTAAAAATGAAGGAGACATGGTTTATTTTGAAACGGAAGTTGAACTTGGTACACAAGCTATATATCATTACTATTTTTCGTTTGAAGCAAATAAAGAATTTATTTATTTTAAAAAAGGTAATAGCGATAGTTTAAATAGTATTACTGATGATGAAAAATGGCAGATGCCAGTTAATTTTGAAGTGCCAGAATGGGCAAAAGATAAAATGATGTATCAAATATATGTTGATCGCTTTAAATCGGATGGTACACCATTAAATCCGATGCCAAGAAGAACGATTCATAAAAATTGGAATGAAGATGTTGTAGTTGGTCCAAATAAAGACGGAATATGGAATGCAGATTTCTTTGGTGGAAATATAAATGGAATAATTGAGAAGTTAGATTATATAAAATCTTTGGGAGTATCAATTTTATACTTAGGACCAATTATGTGTAGTCAATCTAATCATCGATATGATACAGGTGATTATGAAAAAGTAGATCCTTATGCAGGTACTAATAAAGATTTAAAAAGATTATGTGATGAAGCACATAAAAGAGGGATGAAAGTAATACTAGATTCAGTATTTAATCATACTGGAAGTGATAGTAAATACTATAATGAATTTGGTAGTTATCCTGAATTAGGTGCTTATCAAAGTAAAAAATCTAAATATTTTCCATTCTATAAAATTAATGGTTATTTTGATGAAGGATATAAAAGTCATTGGGATTTAGAAGATAAGTATCCACCATTAGAAGGCAAGAATAGAAAATGGAGAAGTTATGTATATGATGCTAAAGGTATAATTGATTTATGGTATCGCTTTGGTAAAGATGGACTTAATTTTGAAACTCAAGAAGAAACGATATCTGATGAAGTAGTTACTTGGGGTTTTCATTTCTTTAGTCATATATTAAAACTTAAAGATGGTTCTTTTAAATTTGAAAATAATAGATTTTGGTATTTATTTGATGGAAGATTTGTGGATATATCAAATAGAATTATGTATGTATTATTTGGTTTAAAAGATAAAATAAGAGATTTAAATATTGAAAATTTAGGTGTTAAAGATGTTTTAAATTATTTAACTCTAGATGGTTTAGTTACTTTCTATAAAACAAATAATAAAGATAAATTATGTTTAGTATTTGATGAAATAAAAAAGATGTATCCAGAAAATACAGTTTATCATATGGTTAATTATATTAGAGGAATAGATATTACTAAAACAGTTCAACAAATGACTGATGAAAAAGTAGAAAAAGATGCTTTTGTTCCTTATAGAAAATATTTACATAATGATAAAAGAGAGTTTAGTTATTGGTGGAATCATGGGAATCTACCTGTATGTGATGGAAATAGTAAGGAATGGCAACAATATATCTATGGCGAAGGTGGAATAATCGATAAATGGTTTAAATTAGGCATAGATGGTTTAAGATTAGATGTTGCTGATGAGTTAACTGATGAATTTATAGAAGGTATAAGAAGAGCAGTTAAACGCAATAAAGAAGATGGCTTTATTTTAGGAGAAGTATGGAAGAATCCAATGAGAATGGGTAGAAGCTATATTTCTTCTGGAAAAGCGATGGACTCAGTTATGAATTATGTTTTAGTTGATGCCTTAATGAGATATTTTAAATATGGTGATGTAACTAAGTTAGCAGAAATAGTAAGACAATTAAGGACTGAATATCCAAAAGAAACAATGCATTCTTTAATGAACTTTACTTCTACTCATGATATTTCAAGAGCAATTAATATATTTGGAACACAAGAGTTTGCTTATGATAAAGATTGGGCATGGAACTTGTATAGAGATAGTGATGAAGATAGAGAATGGCAAAAGGGTTATAGAATGACTGAAGCTCAATATGCTTTTGGTAAAAAAATATATGAAACATATTTATTTACAATGGCTTTTATGCCCGGTAATTTATCTATTTTCTATGGTGATGAAATAGGAATGCAAGGTTTAGGTAACTTGGCTAATAGAAGACCATTTACTTGGGATAATGTTGATAGAGAATTATTAGAATTTGTTAGAAAAATAGGTAGAATTAAAAACAGTGAAATATTCTTAACAAAAGCAGATTTACATTTAAGAGATATAAATGATAGGTATTTTATGTTTGAAAGAGAAACACCTGAAGAATCAGCTTTAGTTACAGTAAGTAGAGTTGGAGATACAACAGGTTTATATATCCCAAATGATTATCAAAATGTTAGTGATATGTATACATTAAATGGATCAACACCACAAGAATTAAAACCTTATGGTGGCTTAGTTTTAAAGAAAAAAAATTAATAACAGGTATTTAATACTTGTTATTATTTTGATATAATAAAGATTAGAATAGGTGATACTATGAAAGACAATAGAGGATTTACATTAGTAGAATTATTAGCGGTTATAGTCCTTATAGCCGTTTTAGGTGTGGTTGCAGTATCTACTTATCGTGGAATCAATGAATCATCTAAAAATAAAACTTTAGAAGCAAAAGTAACACAATTAAAATCAGCTGCTGAAAAGTGGGCAAGAGAAAATAACATAACTAGTAGAACACAAATATCTGTTAATGCATTAGTAGTAGAAGGTTATGTTACAGCGGATGAAGTAAATCCAAACGGACTAGCTATGATAAAGAATCCTGTTACAAGTGAGAATATGATTTGTAATACAATTGATATTACTTTTGAAAATGGCGTAATTAAAACAAATTATCATAGTGATGTACAAAACTGTGATTTAGCTAATCAATCTTTAATAGATAATAAAATAAACATTCGTGTAGTTGATAGTGATAATAATAATATAACAGGAGCTGGATCCATTGCTAAATGGACTAATAAAGATGTTGTAATTATTGTAAATAGTTCTGATTATGATAATAAGGCAACTAGTATATCTTATGATTTTGAAGGTAATACAATTATTAAAAATAAGTCAGGTTTAGAAAAATATAGTGGAACGTCTTTTATTTCTAAAAATGCAGCAGACGGTTATTACAATACTTTCTATATTGAATCAGAATTAATTCTTAATTCAAAAGTAGTTGTTACTTATGAAATACCTGGTGAAGGTACTAAAAGTAGAGCTTATACAATTAGATTCGATAAAGAAGAAGCAACTGCAGTATTAAAAACAAATGGAGATTGGATTACAGAAGATACACCAATAACTATTTTTCTTGATGATGGAAAAGGTAGTGGGCCTAAAAACTTCTATTTGTTAACACAATCAACATGGGATTCATCTAAAGCGAAGGTATATCCTGCTGATTATAAAGGAACTACAACAGAAGATTTAAAAGTAGGTAAGTATTATGTATGGACAGAAGATAATGCAGGTAATATATCTGGTACTTATAAGATGCTTTTAGAAGTTAATAATATTGATAAAACAGAACCAGATTGTGAAGTAGTATTCCATGGTAATAAGGGAAAGGGTCATTGGTACAAAGAAGTGCCTGTAAAGCCTGGTGCCAAAAATATTACACCAGCAGGTGTAAGTGGAATTAACTTGGGAGTTAATACTAAACAAAATGAACCGGTTTATAATGCTTATGCATCTTATAATACTATTAATGAAGCTGAAGGTGAGTTAAGAACAACAGATACTCCTTTAAATGGTATACCTTATTATTGTCATGCTAAAACACTAGCTGGTAAATATACTAATGCTACTCAGACATTATGGTTAGATATGACTCCACCAACAATAACAATAGCTCAAACTACTGATCCTGGTTATACACAATCAAAATCAATAAATGTTCAAGTTGTTGATAATTTAAGTGGAATAGATGATACTACAACGATTCTTTACGGTTGGGCTCATCCAGGTCAAGAACCAAGTAGTTGGCAAGAAGCAACTTATATGAAAATTGGTGAACGTGAAACAGGAGCTGGTTTAGATTTAAATGGTGGCGGAAACTTAACTGGTGTTTATTATTTATGGGTTGATGTATCAAGAGTTCATGATTATGCTGGAAATACTGCTACTAGTGTAAATGGTAAAGGTGTAGTAGCATCTTTTGGACCATACATGTTTGATAATACACCTCCTGTATGTAATGGTAATAATGGTAAAACAACATGGACAAATGGTAGTTATACTATTGAACAATATTGTCGTGATGATTATGGAACAGTTGATCAAAGTGGTTGTTTACTAAATCCATTTTTTAAACAATACTTAAATACAGATAATGTTCGTTCATCTAATATGAGAATTACTGATAAAGCAGGTAATGAAACAATTTGTAATCATGATGTATATCTTGAACATATAAGACCTAGTTGTTCACTTACAGAACCAGGAGCAGATGGTGATAATGGTTGGTATAAATCTAATAGTGTAACTATATCAGCATCTTTCCAAGATAACGGAAATGCACAACTTCAAAGTGGAGTTGGTCAAAAAGGTACAGCTAAAACACAAAAATCAACAAATGGTTCTTCTTCAGTAACATTTACAGAAAATGGAACAGCACTAACAGCTTATTGTTATGTAAAAGATGTTGCAGGAAACGAAGGAAGTGATTCTTTAATATTTAAAAAAGATGACGCTTCAAATGCTTTAAACGGAGGTTGTTCTAAATTCTTAGGAAATAATACATGGGCTAATTTAAGTCCAGTAAGAATTGGCGTTAGTGTAAACAATAAACCAATTAGTGGCTGTTCAACATGGCTAGGTGATGATTTAAACAATGGGGATTGGGATGCAAATTGTAATTATTATTTTGATAAGCATGTTCAATCTGGTAATTTCCAACAGACTTATGATGGTGCTAATATAGGTTTTAGAACGAATTCTGGAGTTAATATTGTATGTCCAGGAATGACACATAATATTTATTCTGATAGAACAATTCCTGGAATAACGGTTACAAGATCAAATACTGGAACTACTAGTGGTGTTACATTTACAGTAACTTGTACAGATACTGGAAGTGGTTGTGTTACATCTGGGGATGATCAAGGAACTCATACTGGAGTAACTTCTTCAAAAACATATACGGTAAAAGATAAAGCTGGAAATGAGAAATCCAAAACTGAAACTGTTACAGCTCAACGTCAAAAACGAACAAGATCTTGTACCCAAGGTAAGCGATGTGCTGATGCTGGTTGTTCAACAGCTAATACTTGTACGAAATCTTGTTGTGGAACCGAAACAGTTATGAAATCATATTATTTGAATCATACTACTTGTACTGCAGATGGATTAACTTGGATTACTTGCGGAAGTAATTGTCCAAGTGGTTGTTTATATAGTACTGCTTGTTGTGTTGATTACGTAGAGCAAAACAAAACTTGTACTAGTGAATCATGCTGCGGTTGTGATACATATAAAAGAAGTATTAGTAAATGTGGATGCAACAGTTGGGGCGATTGGGGCGCATGGACTAATGTTACATCTTGTACTGCAGGAGAAAGTTCTGATAATAGTACTGACACTGAATGTCGAACATTATATAGTTAAAAGAAGTCTATTTTTAATAAGGCTTCTTTTTTTATGTGTTATAATTTAATTGGTGATATTATGTTACTTATTGATAAAGCTAGAGAATTAATAAAGAATCAAGAAGCAAATAGACATGGTAATAGCAGACAATGTTATTTTGTTACTATTGATGGAGTAGAATATGCCTTATTGGTTTATAAATGCTTAGATGAAGAAAAAAATAATATAAGATTACAAGCAATAAACGATTTGTGTGAACAAGGTTTATCAACACCTCATGCAATTGGAATAGATTATGATAATGGTGTAGCTTATGAACTACAAGAAAGAGTTCAAGGTAAAACAATGGCTTATCGTAATCCGGAAGATGCTAAAGGAGAGGATAACTTTTGGGCAGATTTCTTATATACTTTAAGAATTTTAGATAATGCACCAAAGGATGTATTCTTAAGATTATTAAGAGATAATAGAATAATGCATATAAATGGTTATAGTTTAGATTGCCATCCAGATAATTATTTAATTAATAAATATGGAAATATTACTTTAATAGATTTAGATATTTATGATGAACCAAAAAAGAGACCAGATAATTTTGGATTATATTGTAATATATTACCTTATATTTTATCTTTTGTTGTTTATATGCATTTAAAGAAAGATAGTAAATATTATAATGAATGTTATGAATTATTAAGAAGAATAGGTCAAAAATGGTTTGAAATATGTATAGAGTATTTATCTTTGTTAGATCTAACTTTTGAGGAAGTTCAAAAGTGTGTTAAAGGAATTAGTTTTAATTATTTCTTAATTAGTGAAGTAGAAAAAATTAAAATGATAGACGATTATTTCAAGGATGATAGAATTATATTAAGTTAGGAATTAGTTATGGAAAAGCAAGTTAGAATCGGAATAGGTGTAATGATTAAAAAAGGGAATAAAATATTACTAGGGCATCGTGTAAAAAAACCAGTTGATACCGGTGGTATTTTAGAACCTGATAGTTGGTGTTTACCTGGTGGTAAACAAGACTATGATGAAACTATATTTGAATGTGCAATTAGAGAAGTTAAAGAAGAAACCAACTTAAATATATCTAGATTAGAAGTGTTTGGAGCAATGGATGATATACAACCAGATAGACATTTTGTAACAATCCAAGTAATTGCTAATAATTATTCTGGAGAAGTTAAAGTAATGGAAAAAGATAAACAAGATGATTGGCAATGGTTTGATTTAAATAATTTGCCAACGAATTTATATAGTCCTTCAAGAAAGTTTATAGAGGAATATAAAAGAAAGGAAAAAGAATAATGGAAAGAAAATTAGGATTTGGTTGTATGAGATTACCTATGAAAGGTAATGAAGTTGATTATGATGAATTTAATAAAATGATAGATTATTATTTTGATCATGGATTTAATTATTTTGATACTGCTCATGGGTATATTGATGGTAAAAGTGAAACAGCTATTAGAGATTGCTTGGCTAGTAGATATAAAAGAGAAGATTATGTTTTAACAAATAAGTTAACAGGCAATTATTTTAATAAGGAAGAAGATATTAGACCTTTATTTGAAAAACAATTGGAAGCTTGTGGTGTAGAATATTTTGATTATTATTTAATGCATGCTCAAGATAGAACTAATTATGAACAATTTCAAAGATGTCATGCTTATGAAGTAGCACAAAAATTAAAAAAAGAAGGAAAAGTAAAACATGTAGGTATATCTTTTCATGATACTGCTGATGTATTAGATAGAATTCTAACTGATCATCCAGAAGTAGAGATAGTTCAAATACAATTTAATTATGCTGATTTTAAAAGTCCTAGTGTTCAAAGTGAAGAAGTATATAAAGTAGCTAGAAAACATGGAAAAGAATTATTAATCATGGAACCAGTTAAAGGTGGCGGATTAGTTAATTTACCTGATGAAGCTAAAAAGGTATTAGATGAAGTTAATAAAGATAATTTGAGTTATGCAAGTTTTGCAATTAGATTTGCTGCTTCATTCGATGGTGTATTTAAAGTCTTATCTGGAATGAGTAATTTAGAACAAATGAAAGATAATGTAAGTTATATGGAAGACTTTAAAGAATTTAATGCAGATGAATACAAAGCAGTATATAAAGTAGCTGAAATATTAAATAATCTAGGGGGAATTCCTTGTACAGGTTGTAGATATTGTACTGCAGGATGCCCAATGAGAATAAGTATACCTGATTTGTTCTCTTGTTATAATGCTAAGAAGGTATTCCAAGATTGGAATAGTGGAATGTATTATGGATTACATACAAAAGATAATGGTAAAGCAAGTGACTGTATTAAATGTGGTCAATGTGAAGGAGTTTGTCCTCAACACTTAAAGATTACAGAATTATTAGAAGATGTAGCGAAAACATTTGAATAAAAAAAAGATGTGTAAACATCTTTTTTTTATGTCTTTGTCACTTACGTGTCACTTTAGTATAATAATATGTAGTTAGAAAAGAGGAAAAAAGATGGAAGAAATATTAAAAGTTGATAAGTTAACTAAGATATATGGTAAAGATGATAATAAAGTAGTTGCTTTGGATAAAGTATCTTTTAGTGTTAAAAAAGGTGAATTTGTTGCTATTATCGGTGCTTCTGGTAGTGGTAAAAGTACTTTATTACACTTAATTGGTGGAGTAGATCGTCCTACTTCAGGTAAAGTATTTATTGAAGGAGAAGATATCTTTAAATTAAGTGATGATAATTTAGCAATATTTAGAAGAAGACAAGTTGGTTTAATATATCAATTCTATAATTTATTACCAATATTAAATGTAGAAGAAAATATTAA
>JAEEGL010249590.1_pt1 | contig 10689 bp, 10 predicted proteins | sample 9134231 | NCBI WGS metagenome assembly JAEEGL01 (sample SAMN16246548, study PRJNA631951) | gut metagenome | biome: gut microbiome; feature: rumen; material: fiber-attached | host: Bos | place: Iran: Karaj | collected 2018-10 | reverse complement strand
TTCGTCCCGAACGACACGCTTCGGGACAGCCATGACAACCGGGTGCTGATCATCACCGGTCCGAACATGGCAGGAAAATCCACCTATATGCGGCAGGTTGCTTTGATTTGTCTGATGGCGCAGATCGGTTCCTTCGTGCCTGCCAAACGTGCAGACCTTTGTGTTGTGTCCGGCATCTATACGCGTGTCGGCGCATCGGACGATCTGGCCAGCGGTCAGTCCACGTTTATGGTGGAAATGAGCGAGGTTGCGTCGATTCTTTCCCACGCCGATAAAAACAGTCTGATCATTCTGGATGAAGTCGGTCGCGGTACGTCGACCTTTGACGGCATGAGCATTGCCCGCGCTGTGCTGGAGTATATTGCCGACAAGAAAAAGATTGGTGCCAAAACGCTGTTTTCCACCCATTACCACGAGCTGACCACACTTGAAGATGAACTCGAAGGTGTGCGTAATTACAATATTTCCGTCAAAAAACGCGGCGATACGCTTACTTTCCTGCGACGGATTGTCAAGGGCAGCGCCGACGGCAGCTACGGCATTGAAGCTGCAAAGCTCGCCGGTGTGCCGAACGCTGTTGTGCAGCGTGCACGCGTAATTCTGCAGCAGCTGGAGGAAGCCAATCCTCATGTGAAGCCGACCGTGCATCTGTCGGCACAGGAGAACGACGAAGCGCCGCTGCAGCTGAGCTTGCGCGGATCGCTGGATGATGAGATTCTCGATACGCTGAAAAATATTGATACCGATACCTTGACGCCGCTGGAGGCGCTTACGATGCTGCACAAGCTTGTGCTGCAATCCAGACACGAATTATAAGGAGGAATCCCGATGGCTGCCATTCAGGTTTTGCCGAAACATCTTGCGGAACTCATCGCTGCCGGCGAAGTCGTTGAACGACCGGCCTCGGTGATCAAAGAGCTGCTGGAAAACGCAATCGATGCAGGCGCATCTGCGGTGACCGTTGAAATTCGCAACGGCGGTGTGTCATATATGCGCGTGACGGATAACGGCAGCGGCATTGCAAAAAGCGACGTGCCGAAAGCTTTTTTGTCGCACGCCACCAGCAAGCTGCATGCAGCCAAAGACTTGGAAGCGATTCTGACGCTCGGCTTTCGCGGTGAAGCGCTGGCTTCTATTGCGGCTGTGTCTCATGTGGAGCTGCTCACGCGGCAAAACGGGGAGGAGACCGGCACGTCCTATGCCATTTCCGGCGGCGAGCAGGTACGATATGAAGACGCAGGCTGTCCGCTTGGCACAACAATTGTTGTGCGCGATCTGTTTTATAATACCCCGGCGCGCATGAAGTTTTTGAAGCGAGACGTCAGTGAAGCGAATGCGGTTGCCGATGTGGTGGAACGTATTGCACTCTCGCATCCGGAAATCAGTTTCCGTTTTATCCGTGAGGGGAGACAGACCATGATCACACCGGGCGACAGCAAGCTTTTGAGTGTGATTTATGCCGTCTTTGGCCGCGTTTTTGCCGAAAGCCTGCTGCCGGTCTCCTATACGCTCGACGGTGTGGAGGTCACCGGTTACGTCAGTCGACCGACTGCCGCTCGTCCCTCGCGTTCCATGCAATACTTTTTTCTGAATAACCGTACGATCCGCTCGCGTGCAATTGCGGCGTCGATGGAAAACGCATTTAAAAACGCGATCATGGTCGGACGCTTTCCCGCATGTGTGCTGCATCTCAAAGTGCCGGCGCAGTTCGTGGACGTCAACGTGCACCCGGCAAAGACGGAGGTACGTTTCTCCGATGAACGGCGCGTCAGCTCCTGTATTTACTATGCTGTCCGTTCCGCCATTGAGACAGAGGATATGCGCAAAAAGGTCGATCTGGATAAGGTCGCCCGCAAAACAAAACCGGCAGCCACACAGCTGCAGATGGTGGAGGATGATCCTGTTCCGCAAAAAAAGCAGGACTTCTGGTCACAGATGCCCGCATCGCAGTACCGCGAGGAACCGCAAAAAAATGCACCGCAAAAGCCGGTACAGAAACAGCAGTCTCCCTGGAAGCAGCAAGCGCCGACACAACCTGTAAAACCGTCTCATTCGGAACAAAACCGTGGGCTTTCTGTTTCTGCTCCGCAGGAATCGCGTGTATTCACAAAGCCGCAGGAGGAGCCGGATGTGCTGTCCGGATTCCGTCAAAGGCAGCAAACCAAGCAACCGCAAACGAAGCCGCAACCCGAACCGCAGCCTGCTGTGCCTACTGTTAAGGTATCTGAGCAGCAAACGACGCGTCCGCTGCGTTTGATTGGTGAAGCCTTTAAAACGTATATTCTTTGCGAATATGACGGCAAGCTGTATATCATTGACAAGCATGCCGCACATGAGCGTATTCTTTTTAATAAGCTGCGTGAAACCAAAAAAGAGGATGCGCGGCAGGTGCTGCTCACACCGGTCCAGATCCCGCTCAGCCGTGAGGAATATCACGTGATACTGTCGAATCTGGACGTCTTTCAGTCCTGCGGTTTTTTGATGGAGGACTTCGGCAACAACTGCGTTGTGGCGCGGGAATGCCCGATGCTGTTAGATACCGACGACGTGCAGGACGTTGTGCTTGAAATTGCAGAAAATCTTCTTCGTCAAAAAACCGACGTACAGGCGGAAAAGATCAACCGCATCTATGAGACCGCTGCCTGCAAGGCGGCAATCAAAGCCGGAAACAAGAATTCTACCGCCGAACTCAAGGCACTGGCGGAACGGGTCCTGTATCATGACGATGTGCGCTATTGTCCGCACGGCAGACCTGTTTTGATAGAAATGAGCCGCTATGAGCTCGAAAAGCAGTTCGGACGGATTCAATAAGAAAGAGGTGCCGTTTTTTGAAACCGAACGTCATTGCCGTTGTCGGACCCACAGCCAGCGGCAAAACCGCACTCGGCGTGATGCTGGCCGAGCAGCTGGGCGGTGAAGTGATTTCTGCTGATTCCATGCAGATCTATGCGCAGATGGAAATCGCTACCGCAAAGCCGACAGCGCAGGAGATGCGCGGTGTGCCGCATCATCTGATTGGGTTTCTGCCGGTTGGAAGTACGTTCAGTGTGGCACAGTATAAAGACGTGTGCTACCGTTGCATCGACGAGATTCTCTCGCGTGGCAAAACGCCCGTTCTGGTCGGCGGCACAGGCTTATACATCGATGCCGTGCTGCGTAATACCACCTTTTTCGAGGACGCAAACACCGAAGCGCGTGCAGCGCTGTCTGCGCAATATGATGCACAGGGCGGTGAAGCAATGCTCGAACGTCTGCGGCAGATCGATCCGCTGTCTGCCGAAAAGCTGCACCCGAAGGATAAGAAGCGCATTCTTCGGGCATTGGAGGTTTATGCTGCCACCGGCAAAACCCTCAGCGAACAAAACAAACAATCACATACAGAAGACGCGCCGTATCGGTTTTGCATGATCGGTCTTGACGCCGCAGATCGCGCGTTTCTGTATGATCGCATCAACCGCCGGGTCGACCGGATGGTGCAGGCGGGACTGGTGGAAGAAGCAAAACGCTTCTTTGCACTGCCCGATGCAGGTACCATCAGACAGGCGATCGGCTATAAAGAACTGAAGCCCTATCTTGACAATGAGATGTCGCTGAAAGACGCTTTGTCAAATTTAAAAATGGAAACCCGGCGCTATGCGAAACGGCAGCTGACCTGGTTCCGGCGCTATGCGTCGATTCACTGGCTGTTCATCGACCGGCTTTCTCCACAGCAGCTGCTGCAGGAAAGCTTGCGTGTGATTCAGCTGGAAACCGGGTTGCGTCCGGCGCAAGGAGGAATCGTAACATGAAGAAAATGTCGCGCGACATGAAAACAGTTGTGATCATGCTCGCTGTTTTTGCTGTCATCGTTCTGGCTTATATTGTGCAGGATCTGTATTTTTCCTCTGCAGGTAAGCTTGAAACGGAGTATATCTCACTTACAAACGAAAAGGAAGTTGTGTCTGTCAACGGCTTTGTTGTGCGTGATGAAAACCGTACGGACGACAGCGGCAGCTCCACCTCGGTGCTGCATATGCAGGATCAGCGCATCTACATTCCGACTGTCACGGACAGCACCAGTGTTGCCTTCGGAGACACAATTGCCGTGTCTTTTGCCAGTGAAACACAGGCGCAAAACTATCAGGCGTCGCAGGAGCTGCAAAGCAAAATCAGCTATCTGCAATCGCTGCAGGACCAGGAAAGCCTGAGCTTTGTCAATGTCGTCGCGCTTAATTCGGAGATTTCTTCCGCGATCCACGATTATCTTGAATTGATTGATTCCAACAAGCTGTCGTCTCTGGAGGATGCGGTACGCAAAGTCAATTATAAAATCACAACCAAGCAGATTGCCACCGGAACGCAGATGAACTTTTCAAAGCTTCTGAAAAAATATGAGAAGCAGATGTCCTCTCTGGACGTCGCTTCCATGCAGGCGCTGCCGGTGCGGTCGCCTTATGCCGGCTATTTTGTCAGTCACGTTGACGGCTTTGAGAGTGCGTTCGATTTCTCGTCTCTCGCTTCCGATACCGTTACGACCGCACAGGTTGACGAACTGCTTGCCGGTAAGGCAGAAAACACAGACGGTGCATACGGAAAGATCATCGGTCAGCATACGTGGTATCTGCTTTGCAAGATGCCGCAAAACCGTGCATCTGTTGTAAAAAAAGGTTATTATGTTACCGTCAGTTTCCCGGAAAAAGGGCTGTATGATCTGCCGATGCGCGTGCAAAGCATTTCGAACCGGACAGACGGGAATGTGGCTGTCGTTTTCAAATGTACGCTGATGAACGAAGCGCTGTCTGCGTTGCGCAAAGAGAAAGCCGAAATCACCGTGAAAACATACGAAGGCTTCCGCATCAGTAACGACGCCCTGGTGGAGAATAAAGACGGTCTGACCGGCGTTTACGTCCTTAGCGGGAAACGCGTTGAGTTTAAACCGATTCAAATTTTGTATCACGCAGACAACCATGTCATTGCAACAGCCGCAGTATATTATAAGAGCAACGGTGAGATTGACGAGAAAAAAACCCCCGATCTGCCTGTGCTGGAAGCATATGACCGCGTGATCGTGAAAGGAAAGAATCTTTATGACGGAAAAGTTATCAATAGCATCTCGTGAACAGACGATCGAAGATAATCTGCGTTTTATTCGTGCGCGGATCCGGGAAGCCGCCGAAAAAATCGGCCGCAGGGAAACCGATATCCGTCTGATGGCGGTGACAAAAACCGTGGAGCCGGTCTTTATCAATCATGCCATTTCTTGCGGAATTGATCTGATCGGCGAAAACAAGGTGCAGGAGTTTCTGGGAAAGCAGCCGTTTCTGCAGCTGGATGGCGTGGAGGCGCATCTGATCGGACATCTGCAAACGAATAAGGTTCGCCAGATTGTTCCGCACGTTTCCATGATCCAGTCGGTTGACAGTCTGAAGCTTGCGCTGGAAATCGAAAAGCAATGTGCAAAAATCGATAAAATCATGGATTGCCTTGTGGAGGTCAACATTGCTGGCGAGGATAGTAAAACCGGTCTTGCGCAGGAAGCACTGCCCGCATTGCTGGAAGAAATGGCTAAAATGCCGCATATTCATGTGCGTGGATTGATGACAATCCCGCCGATTTGCGAAGAAAAAGAAAAATTATGTGCATATTTTCAAAAAATGCATGCAATGTTTGTTGACATTGGGCACCAAAATATAGATAATATAGATATGCAGATTTTGTCGATGGGCATGTCTTCCGATTATGCGGAAGCAATTGCATGCGGCGCGACGATGGTTCGTGTCGGGTCGTCCATCTTCGGTCCAAGACTCTATTGAAACAACAAAGCGGAGGATAGATAAACATGAAAGACGGTTTTTTCAAATCAATCAAGGACAATGTGAAAAATGCGTTTACGTTCCAGGATGAAGGCGATTATTACGACGATGACGAATACCTGGACGAAGAAGAGGCGTATGAAGAGGAGCCGGCACCTGCGCCGAAGGCTGCGCCCAAAGCGGCTCCGAAAGCAGCGCCGAAGAGCGCACCAAGCTATCAAAGCTACAGCGGTGCTTCTTCTCAGTATCAGGCGGCAGCATATGAGCCCTATGGTGCGCAGAGTGAACCCGCCGCAGGGAAAGGCAAGAAGAGCAATGCCAACATTTACAGCATGAACGACGCAAAAGCGCCGCAGAAGCTGAAGGTTGCGCTGTTCGTGCTCGAGGATATGGATGATGCGCGCAACGTGGCGGACTGCATGATTGATCGCGGCATTGTGACGATTTGCGATATGTCGAAGATCTCCGTTGCCGAAGAACGCCGTGTGCTCGATTTCCTTGACGGCGTAAAATATGTCTGCAATTCCAAGATCGAAAACATTTCCGAACATATCTATTTGATCGTTCCCGAAGCAGCCGAGCTTTCCGGTGACTTTTTCAGCCAGGTGGATTCCACTTCGTTTTACGGCTGATGCGACGTATAAAATCAGGGATATCAGGAGGAATGGAACATGATTTCACCGAATCAGATTAAAATGCAGACCTTCACATCCGCAGGCAGAGGGGCATATCGTGCCGCTGACGTGGACGCTTTTATGCAGCAGATCTATATCAGCTACACAGAACTGCTCAGTGAAAACGCTTCGTTAAAAAAGAAGTTTGCGTCGCTCTCTTCCATTATTGATGAATATAACGCCGGCAAAAACGCCATTGCCACTGCGCTTGTCAAGGCGCAGGCTGTGGCAGACGATACAATGCGTACCGCGAAAGCGGACGCACAGTCGATTGTTTCCGACGCCAAAGAGGAAGCCAACCGGATCCTCAATGAAACGCAGCAGCAGGCAGAAACATATGCCCGTGAAAAGAAAGAGACGGCAGATGCATATTTTGATCGTGCCGAGCATGAGCTGCAACGCGTGATGAGCGAAGCAAAAGAACAAAGCGAACAATATGTGGCACAAGTCAACGCACAGGCAAATGCTGTGATTGCCGACGCTAACGAGAAGGCCGCTGCAATTGTAGGCGCAGCTTATAAGGACGCGCAGGTTGCAAAAGAGAAGACCGCCGAGATTATCGAGCGCGCCCACGTTGAAATTGCGACTACCCGCAATGAAATTCTTTCCTTCAAGGAATCTGCGCTGCAGATGCTCTCTGCACTCCTGCCGCAGGTGTAAGGAATCAATCCCGAAGAATACAGCGCTGCCGATCTTGAAGCCGCAACCGCATTGCCGCAGCTTGAACCGAAAACAGAAACTGCGCCTGTCTTTACGCTGAAGGGTGTGGATGACACAGCGTCTGCTTCACCTGCGGAAGAAGCGCCGGTTGAAGAGGAACCGCAGCTGTCGGAAGAACTGCCGGCACAGGAACCCTTTGAAGAGGACGATCCGTTTGATCTTGCTGCGCAAGACGCTCTGATGGCGAAGATGGAAGCGGTGTTGCGTGAAGACGCACCGGCTGATGATACGCCGGTACAGCCGTCGCTGTTTGATACACCGCATATGCCCACTTACCAGCCGTATGTACCCGAAACACAGGATCCGGAACAGACTGTCAATGATGCGGATGCTCAGGTGGCTGGCGGTGACGCAGACGCAGATCCTCAGTTTGAAGAGGTTGAACCGTTCGATGAAGATCTTGCATCTGAGGATGACGATTCCGATGCGACCGATGATGATTTCGGCTTGATGGACTTTGAACCGGTTGGCGACGATGACGAAGATGAAGACGATTCTTCTGACGATGAGGATGACGATGAGCCGCACGACCCGTTCAAGTTCCGTTTGACCAAAAATTTCGATATCTTTGACGACGATAACGATTAAGAGGCGATTTATGCTCGCGAGTTTAACTCTGCTGTCGGTGCTGGTTCTGACCGGCGCCGATCAGCTTTTCAAGTTTCTTGTGGTGCAGCATCTGAAAGACAGGGAACCGCTGGTGCTGATTCCGAAGGTGCTGCAGCTCCACTATACGGAAAACGACGGCGCTATGATGGGCATGCTGCAGGGAAAGACCACCTTGATGGTTTTGCTTGCGCTTGCCGTTTTTGTCGTTTTACTATACGTGATTTTTTCCAAAAAGATCCGGTTCGGACTCGCGTACTGTGCGCTTGTCGGCATTCTGGCGGGCGGTCTCGGCAATCTCATTGACCGCATTTTCCGTGGTTTTGTTGTCGACTATATCGAGGTGCTGTTTGTCCGGTTCTACATCTTTAATTTTGCGGACTGTCTGATAACAGTCGGCGCGTTTGCAATCATTTTTTATGAATTGTATGATCTGCTGCGCCAGCGCAAAACGCAAAAGGAAGAAACCGATGGTTGACGCATTTATTTTTACAGCGGATGCATCGCATGCAGGGGAGCGCATCGATAAATTTCTGTGCACACAGATTGATACGATGACGCGGTCCGCCGTTCAGAAGGTGATCGACAGCGGGACTGTCGCGGTCGGCGGCGTTGCCGTGACAAAGAATTATAAAGTGCGTGCCGGTGATAAAATTGCCGTACAAATGCCGCAGACGCGGGAGCTGGATGTAGAACCGCAGAATATCCCGCTCGACATCCGCTATGAAGACGATGATTTGCTTGTTGTCAATAAACCGAAGGGAATGGTGGTGCATCCCGCGCCCGGCAACCCCGACGGCACATTGGTCAATGCCCTGCTTTATCACTGTAAAGGTTCGCTGTCCGGCATCAACGGTGTCATCCGTCCCGGCATCGTGCACCGCATTGATAAGGATACCAGCGGATTACTGATTGTTGCAAAAAACGATTTTGCACATATTTCGCTCGCGGAACAGATAGCTACGCATTCTTTTTCCCGTGAGTATCAGGTGGTCGTATACGGGCATATGCAAGCGGAATCCGGAACCGTTGATGCGCCGATCGGACGCCACCCGACCGATCGCAAAAAGATGGCGGTGACACAAAAGAACTCCAAGCCTGCTGTTACACATTTTTTTGTTGAACAGCAATATCGTGATTTTACGCATCTGCGTGTGCAGTTGGAAACCGGACGTACGCATCAGATTCGTGTCCATATGGCTTATATCGGGCATCCCGTTGCGGGTGATCCCGTATATGGACCTAAAAAGGTCATTACTTCACTTGGCGGACAATGTCTGCATGCCGGTCATATCGGCTTCAAACATCCGCGCACCAGGCAAAGAATTGAACTAGACAGCGAACTGCCCGAATACTTCGAGGCTTTTTTAAGGGGGTTACGCTATGACTAAACCACACTCGTTATCCGGATGGCTCCTGGCATCCGATATCGACGGTACGCTCAACGATAAACGCCGGCATCTGCCTTCGCGAAACCGTCATGCCATCCGGCGCTTTGTCTATGATTGCGGCGGCACCATGATTCTTGCGTCCGGACGCTCGATCGCATCTATGCGCAGGCATTTTGAAAAACTGCATCTCAACAGCGGCTATGCCGTATTTTTGAACGGCGCCGGTGTATATGATTATAAAAATGAACAGATCCTATGGAAGCACTGTATCGATCCTGAAACCGAACAGATTATCCGGGACGCCGCGAAAAAGTATTCTTCCGTGCGTGTTCAGATTGTGACCGCCACACAGGTGCGTATGGTGCGGCCCGACGTTGCAGCGTTGATTCTGGCACTTTCCAGCCGGCTGGAACGTAAGTATTATAAAAAAGTTGATGACCTGCCGAGCGGCGACTGGTGTAAGGTGATTTTCACCGGACCGACGCCGATGATCAACCGCGTGCAGGATTATGTGACAAAACGCAACAACGGCGAGACTTCCAATCTGATGCGCTCGTCCGTCGCATCGTTTGAGGTTGTCGGACGTGGCACGAATAAGGGTGTTGCCGTGATGAAGGTTGCCGAATTGCTGCAGATTGACCCTGCGCACACCGCTGCAATCGGCGACTACTTCAACGATTGGGAAATGCTCAAGGCGGTTGGCGTCTCCGCATGCTGCGGACAGGCGCCGAAAAAGATCAAAGAGATTGTCGATCTTGTCACCTGTCACTGTGACAGGGGGGCCGTGGCGGATCTCATCGAATATCTCATTGCACAATACGCGGTGGACGAATGACCGTCGCGCTTTGAATAGAAACAAGGAGGCTTTTTATGGATACGAAAGAAAAACGCGAACTGCAAAAGCTCGCTGTTCAAGTCAGAAAAGGCGTGATTGAAGGTACTGGACACGCGAAGAGCGGCCATCCCGGCGGCTCGCTGTCGATTGCCGATATCGTGACTTATCTGTATTTTCATGAAATGAATGTGGATCCGAAGAACCCGAAATGGGAAGACCGCGACCGTTTTGTGCTCTCCAAGGGGCACACAGCGCCTGCGCTATATGCAGCGCTTGCACTGAAAGGATACTTCCCTTGGGAACACATCGCAACGCTTCGTCAGCCGGATTCCATTCTGCAGGGTCACCCGTCCATGAAGTATACGCCCGGTGTGGACATGAGCACCGGATCGCTCGGACAAGGCATTCCCACAGCGGTCGGTATGGCGCTCGGCGGCAAGCTGCAGGGCAAATCCTTCCGCGTTTATGCGCCGCTCGGTGACGGTGAGATTGAAGAAGGTCAGGTCTGGGAAGCGGCTATGCTTGCCGGCAACCGCAAGCTCGACAACCTTGTTGCCATCGTGGACTGGAACAACCTGCAGATCGACGGCACACTGGACGACGTCAACTCTCCGTGCCCAATCGACAAAAAATTCGAAGCATTTGGCTGGAACGTGATTATCATTGACGGT
>JAEEGL010129776.1_pt1 | contig 10689 bp, 8 predicted proteins | sample 9134231 | NCBI WGS metagenome assembly JAEEGL01 (sample SAMN16246548, study PRJNA631951) | gut metagenome | biome: gut microbiome; feature: rumen; material: fiber-attached | host: Bos | place: Iran: Karaj | collected 2018-10 | reverse complement strand
GATCGGATGTCCCTTGATGACTTCGTCCAATATGTCCCAGACTTCCTTGCGGGCCTGCTCGATCCAGCGCTTTGCATTGCGAATCGTATGGACAAGGCCGCGGTCCTTAAGCTTCTGCATGATGAACGGCTCGAAGAGCTTCAGGGCCATTGTCTTCGGCAGACCGCACTGGTTGATGCGCAGCTCCGGTCCGACAACGATGACTGAACGTCCGGAATAGTCCACGCGTTTTCCAAGAAGATTCTGGCGGAAACGCCCCTGCTTGCCTTTGAGCATGTCGGTAAGCGACTTCAAGGCGCGGTTGCCGGTGCCTGTGACGGCGCGCCCGTGGCGGCCGTTGTCCAGCAATGCGTCAACAGCCTCCTGGAGCATGCGCTTCTCGTTGTTGACGATGACGGTGGGTGTTGAAGCGTCAAGGAAGTTCTTGAGCCTTGTATTCCTGTTGATGACACGGCGGTAGAGGTCGTTCAAATCAGAAGTGGCGAAGCGTCCGCCTTCCAGCGGAACCAGAGGACGCAGATCCGGAGGAATGACTGGAAGCACATGCAAAATCATCCAGCGAGGCTCCATGTTGCTGTTCAGGAACCCCTCGACCAGACGCAGGCGCTTCACGATCTTGTTGGCATTGGTGCTTGCGCCTTTCCTGCCAGTCGCGGCATCCTTGTCGCTCTTCTTGCCGCCTCCGTCCTGCTCCTTCCTGAGCCTGTTGGAGAGCTCCTCCTGCAACTTGACCAGATCAAGCCTGCAAAGGAGTTCCTCGACGGCCTCCGCGCCCATGCCGGCCTTGAAGCCGTCCTCTCCGAACTGCTGGCGCTTGAAGACATATTCGCTCTCACGCAAAACCTGCTTTTCGCGCAGATCGGATTCGCCTGGGTCAATGACAATCCAGCCCTCGTAGTACAGGACCTTCTCCAGGTCAGACGGCGGGATGTCAAGCAGCATGCCTATCTTGCTCGGAAGACACTTGTAGAACCAGACATGTGAAACCGGAACCGCGAGCTCCAGATGCCCCATGCGCTCACGGCGCACATTCGACAATGTCACCTCGACGCCACAACGGTCGCATACCACGCCCTTGTGCTTGATGCGCTTGTATTTGCCGCATGCGCATTCCCAGTCATGCGTCGGTCCAAAGATCTTCTCGCAGAAAAGACCGCCCTTTTCTGGCTTGTAGGAACGATAGTTGATGGTTTCAGGAGTCTTGACTTCGCCTTTGCTCCAGGAGCGCATGGTATCGGGGGACGCCACCCCGATGGTCACGCAGTTGGCTTCATTCACATGTGCGTTGTCAAACAAATCTTTGCTGTTAGTGCTGTCCAAAGTACAGCCCTCCATTTATTTAAAAGTTCTTTGAATTATCAAGCGGAACACCTCTGCCCGGCGCTTTTGACCGCCGGGCAGAAGATTTCACGTCCTATTTCCCGTCGTTGTGCAACTTGATGTCAAGGCACAAGCTCATCATTTCGCGCAAGAGAACGTTGAATGACTCAGGCATTCCCGCGCGCAGCGAGTAGTCGCCCTTCATAATCTCGTTGTACATTTCAGTCCTGCCCTTGAGGTCATCGCTCTTGACGGTGAGCATTTCCTGCAGAGTATATGCAGCGCCGTACGCCTCGAGCGCCCAGACTTCCATTTCCCCGAAACGCTGTCCGCCGTTCTGCGCCTTGCCTCCAAGAGGCTGCTGCGTGACAAGGGAGTACGTGCCGACTGAACGGGCGTGAATCTTGTTCGCCACAAGGTGGTCGAGTTTCAGCATGTAGATCTGGCCGACCATTATCTTCTGCGCGAACGGCGCGCCTGTCCTGCCATCGAACAGGCGGATCTTGCCGTCTGTCCCGACAAAGCACTCGTCGCGGTTGCGCCCCTGCTCGTCAATCGCATGGCCTTCCTCATCGATTGTCCAGCCCTGCTCCTCGACTTTTATGCGCCTTGCCTCGCCGAGCATCTCAAGGATCTTGTCCTCGTGGATGCCGTCGAACACTGGCGTGGCGACTGTCTTGCCGAGTATCTTGGCGGCCCAGCCCACATGTGTCTCGAAGACCTGGCCGATGTTCATTCGGGAAGGAACACCAAGGGGATTCAGGATGATGTCAACTGGAGTGCCGTCCGCCATGAACGGCATGTCCTCGACAGGAACTATCTTCGCGACAATACCCTTGTTTCCGTGACGTCCGGCCATCTTGTCGCCAACAGATATCTTGCGCTTGCTGGCAATATAGACCTTGACGCTGCGGACCTTTCCGACTTCGCCGCCGTCGCCCTTCTCCGCCAACGCCAGGGCTTCTTTGCGGCACTGCTCATTGTCGCGCAGGCTTGCGCGGGCATCCTTCATTATCTTGTCGATTTCAGTCTTCTCAGGGCAATCCCACATCTTGTAGTTGTCGTAGTTCTGCGCCAACTTGGCGAGCATGCTCTTCGTGATCTTCCGGTCGGCGGCGATTATCTCCTCGCGCTCGCCTGCGACGTCACGCGTGATTGCACAGCTGAGCTTCTTGGAGAGGAACACATCGCAAAGAGCATGCGTCATTGTGTCAATGAGCGTGTTCTTCTTGGCGTTGTATTCGTCATTTATCTCTTTCAGGCGCGCCTTGAGGCTTGTCGCCCCGGCCTGTGTCTTGTTCGTGTCGCTCTTGCGCTCGATGCGGACATCCATGACTATGCCGGAAAGCCCGCCAGGAACCTTCAGGGAGGAATCCTTGACATCCGATGCCTTGTCGCCGAATATCGCCTTGAGCAGACGCTCCTCGGGAGCCAGCTCTGTCTCGTTCTTCGGTGTAATCGTGCCGACGAGCACATCGCCAGGCTTGACCTCGGCGCCGATTCGGACTATGCCTTCCGAGTCAAGGTTGCGCAAGGCCTCCTCGCCCGCGTTCGGAATATCCCTCGTGATTTCCTCGGAACCTATCTTCGTGTCGCGCGCAACGACATCCTCCATGCTGACATGGATGCTCGTATAGACGTCCTTAGCGACAAGCTTCTCGCTTATGATGATGGCGTCCTCGAAGTTGTATCCGTGCCATGACATGAACGCAACCGTGACGTTCCTGCCCAGGGCAAGCTCGCCCTTGTCAGTCGATGCACCATCCGCAATAGCCTGTCCACGCACGACCGTGTCGCCACGCTTGACTATCGGGTGCTGGTTGACAAGAGTGGATGCATTGGAGCGGAGGAACTTGTACAGATTGTACTCCTGCACGCTGTCTGGATACTCTGTCTCGCCTGCCTCCTTTCCGTCCTTGCTTATAACTATGCGCTCCGCGTTGGCGGAGGCGACTATGCCGTCCTCACGTGCTACCAGGGCCGCACGAGAATAGTGGGCGACAGCCTCCTCAAGGCCAGTGCCGACGTACGGGCGCTCCGCCTTGAGAAGCGGAACTGCCTGGCGCTGCATGTTAGAACCCATCAGTGCGCGGTTGGCGTCGTCGTGCTCCAGGAACGGAATCAGACCAGCCGCGGCGCTTATGAGCTGTTTTGGAGAAACGTCGATGTAATTCACCTGTTCACGCTTGAAGTGCCCTGACTCGCCTTTGTGGCGGCAAAGGACATACTCGTTCTGGAACGAGCCGTCTGGATTGCGCGGAGCGTTCGCCTGCGCAATGACGAAGTCCTCCTCGCGGTCGGCTGTAAGATAGTCAACTATGTCTGTGACCTTGCCATCGACAATGCGGCGGTAAGGCGTGTTGATGAATCCAAACTCGTCAATCTTGGCGTAGAGCGCAAGCGATGAAATAAGACCGATGTTCGGACCTTCAGGCGTCTCGATCGGGCAGACACGGCCATAATGGCTCGAATGCACGTCACGCACCTCGAACCCTGCACGTTCGCGAGTGAGGCCTCCGGGGCCCAATGCGCTCAGGCGCCTCTTGTTCGTCAATTCCGCCAGGGCATTGGTCTGGTCCATGAACTGGCTCAACTGGTTTCTCCCGAAGAAATCTCTGATTGCGCTCGCCAATGGCTTGCAATTCAACAACTTCGGAATGCTTGCCTGCTCGACTCCTGACTTGTTGCCATCGGGGCCATTCAGTTTTTCGCGGAACGCTGTCGCCATCCTGCTAAGGCCGACGCGGCACTGGTTCTGGAGAAGTTCACCGATTGTGCGCACACGGCGGCGACCAAGATGGTCGATGTCATCGACCTCGCAGCAGTCGTTCTTGAGTCGCATGAGATACGCTGTGGCGGACGCGATGTCCGCCTTTGTCAGATACCTGCGGCTCTTGATGAAATCCTGAACCTCAAAGACGGCCTCCTTGAGCAGTTCCTTGACAAATTCAAGGGCGACCGCATAGATGAGATGCTTCTTGACCTTCGTCTCCTTCTTCGGCGCGGAAAGCGACTTGTCCTTTCCGCTCAGGAACGAGGCATACTCCGAAACATCGCGCTGTGAAATGTCGTCAAGCACATCCGAAACGGCGCGCCTGATGGCATCGACCTCTTTGCTTGCGGTCTTCGCATCAATCTTCTCAGGCCCCAGTCCAATGCGCGCACATGCCTTGCGGAGGCATTCCTGCGCATCAGACAGGCAGAAAAGCAGAAACTCGCTGACAACGCCGCCGGCGTTGTCATAGATGCTCTCCATGTCGATCTCGCCTTCAGCGCAAGCCTTGAGGAACTTGCGATAGGATTCCTTCACAAACTTGCACAGATCCTCCGTCCTCGCACACGATATGTTTTCGATATCCGGATCGCAAGTGTGGAAAAGCTCCGCCACCGCCGCCTCAGGCGCACCGAAAAGGAGACGCAGGATGTGCTGGTCCTCATCAAGCTTCTCGACATCTTCATTGTACTCCTTGAGCAGATGCGCGAACAGGGCAAAGGCAGCCTTGAGCTCGCCAAGTTTCAATTTGCCGTTCTTCTCACGGTACGCTATCTCCTCCTCGCTTATCAGATACTCGAGGTCGGTAAGCGGGGAATGGAAAAGACGCTTGAATATGCGGTAGCGCCCGACACGTCCAAGGTCGTAGCGGCGGACATCCTCGAACTGGCGCGTGAAAAGCATGCGGGCGGACATCTCGGACGCCTTGTCGTTCGGACGTATCTTCTCGTAAATGTCCTTGCGGGCATCGTCTGGCGTGAAGATGTTGATTGGATCGCGATGCTCCTTGATGATGCAGTTGATGAGGGTGTCTCCGAGACCATGCGTGTCAACGGCGGCAATCGTCTCAATGCCCACCTCCTGGGCATCCTGAAGCGCACGCTCGTTCAACGGACTAAGCTTCTCTATGATCGTAACCTCGTCATTGCCGGGATCCTTGATGTCCTCCGCCGTATAGACATGGGCAAGCGCATTGTTGTCCATCGCCAGCAAGTCGTCGATTGGCACATCCTTGACTCCAATCCAGCTCGGCAGAGTCTCCTTCTCGTCATTGAATATGTCAATCTCCTTCTTCGACGGATTCGCACTGGGCTCCACAAACATGGGCAGGATGCGGTTGCGGCCATACTTGTCCTTGACAACCCTCTCGCTGTCCTTTCTAAGATAGAAACAACGGTACACAGCATCGAGCAGTTCACGGTCAGAATTGAATCCAAAAGCACGCAGGAACGTGCTAATCAAGAACTTACGACGACGATGCTTGCGGTCGAGGTAGATCCAGATGTAGCCATTGTTGTCATACTGGACCTCAAGCCAAGATCCATGGTCCGCGACAATCTTGTATGTGCAGATGTCCTTCCCGCTCGCATGCTTCAACTTCTCGAAGCAGACGCCGGGGGAACGGTGCAGCTGGCTGACAATGACGCGCTCAGCGCCGTTGATGACGAATGAGCCGCGCTCGGTCATCAGCGGAATGTCCGCCACATGGATTGTCTCCTCTTTCTCCTCATTTTTCATGCCGGACGTGCGAAGCCTGAACGTCGCGTACATCGGTGCCTGGTAGGTGCCGCCGTCCTTGAGGCAGTCAACGATGCTCATCGTCGGCTCTTTGATTTTGTAGCTTATGAACTCAAGGCCTGTGCCGTTTTCGTTCCATTCCGGCGAGAAAGTGTCCTTGAAGACCTCCTGCAACCCTTTGTACTCCCGCTTCGCAGGCGGGACATCATACTGCAGGAAATCACTGAAGGATTTGGTCTGTATGTCAATCAAATCCGGTATCGGAAGCACGTCGCTTAAACGTCCAAAATTCTCTCGATCACTCATCTGTTTTCATCCCAAATAATAGTTTCGGATCAACCAAAATGATTACCCGTCACCCCTGATGCCGCAAACCTTCTTCTCAAGGAATCCCCTCATTTACCAGACAGGGCGTGCATAAAAGAACCTCCTCGACTCCAGTCGAGACAGCGGCCATTCCTCATTCACGCCCCACACACAACTTGGGGAACCAAAATCCTTCGAATGCCTGTAAAGACATTCCGCAATTCTTACAATGCATAATCAATGCTATGCAAATGGCCGCCTCCTTCAAGTCCCGTTCTGTATCAAGCCAACTGCCACTCGCTTGCATGCTGCATCTGGCGTCACCAGAATAATGCCCGACGCGCCATTAGCGCCTGGCGTCTTTTCGCAGCCGTTGACTACTCGAATCAAGACTTCCCTGCATTCATCCCATAAAGCCCCGCATCGCAGGACAATCCAACCGCAAATGAAATCCCCCGACATCCATTGCGGCAACTCTCATGAGACTTCCGTCCCAATCAAGAGGCAATTGCAAAACCATCGCCCAAGCTCCATAAGACCGCTCGGGATGAGAGTTTTGAAATTGGCCCTAAACTCAAAAAAGGATTACGGACACTTTGCAATGCCCGTCATCCTTGTTGCCTCGGAAACCAGCCGCCAAACAGCGGCTGGTTCGTCAATCTGCTTGAAAAACAGATTATTTGACCTCGACCTTGGCGCCTGCGTCCTCAAGCTGTTTCTTGAGAGCAGCGGCATCATCCTTGGAGACACCAGTCTTGATTGGCTTCGGGGCAGCCTCGACCAGATCCTTCGCCTCTTTGAGGCCAAGACCTGTGATGGCGCGGACGACCTTGATGACTTCGATCTTCTTATCGCCAAAGGCGGCAAGAATGACGTCGAACTCGGTCTTCTCTTCCTCTGCGGGGGCAGCTGCGGCGACTGCGGGGCCTGCTGCGGCGACTGCCACCGGGGCGGCCGCGCTCACACCGAGACGCTCTTCAAGGACTTTGATAAGCTTGCTGGCCTGCAAGAGAGTCAAATTCTCAATGTAGGACACAACTTCTTCCATCTTTTCATCAACAACTGTGGTTTCGTCTGACATTTTTTATTCTCCAGATTAATTAGGCGGTTTGCCCTTCTTCTAACTTCTTTCTCAATGAATCCAAAACATAAACAACACTTGACAGCTTGGCGTTGATTGCACGCGCAATGCCCGCCGCAGGCGCCTGGATGAGTCCAAGCAACTGTGCCTGGACGACTTCCTTCGGAGGAAGGTCGGCAAGCGCCAGAGTGTCCTTCGCGTTCAGCAACTGGCCTTCGACGTATGACAATTTGATCTTGACCATTTCCCTGGCCTTCTCCTTGTCAGCCGCGAATTCCTTGATCGCCTTCACAAGTGCCACCGCATCAGCGCCGGTCACCATCGCAGTGTCGCCGCTGAGATCCAGTTCCGCAAGCTCCTTGTAGCCCAATTCAGCAGCAGCCTTCTTTATCAGCGTGTTCTGGACAACGTGACAAGAACCCTTCACTGCATCATCAGCAACCTTCGCACGGAAACTGTTGATGGCATTAGCCTTCAATCCCTGATAGGTAATCAGGATAACCGACTGACCATTCATGCGGTCAACCAGCTCCTGAACCATTTGTTTCTTTTCTGCTCTCATGGTTACGCCTTCGCCCCCACTTTTGTATCCAGGCGAATGCCAGGACTCATTGTTGAGCTCAAGGTCCAGGACTTCAGATAGATTCCCTTTGCAGCCGCAGGACGCGCACGCATTATCGTCTGGAAAATCGCCTGAAGATTCTCAACCAGTCTTTCGTCACTGAAGGAAAGCTTGCCCGCTGGGACATGTATGCAACCAGCACGGTCGCAACGATATTCGACACGACCCGCCTTCGCCTGCTTCACAGCAGAGGCAACATCCTCTGTGACCGTACCGGTCTTCGGGTTCGGCATAAGTCCACGCGGACCAAGCACACGACCCAATGTCCTGACCTCTTTCATGGCCGCTGGAGTCGCGATAAGAACGTCGAAATCCAACCAACCACCTTTCATGCGCTGAATCAGTTCCTCATAACCGACTTCGTCCGCTCCAGCCTCCTTGGCCTTGAGCGCGAATTCTCCCTCGGCTATCACGACCACGCGCTGCTCTTTGCCGGTTCCCTGAGGAAGAACCATGGCACCGCGCACCATCTGGTCGCTCTGCTTCGGGTCAATGCCGAGACGGAAACTAAGTTCAACCGTCTCATCAAACTTGGCTGATGAAGGCATAGACTTCAGAACTTTCACACCCTCTTCAAGAGAATAGAACTTCGTCCTGTCAACCTTTTCCAGCCGTGAACGATAAAGTTTACTTCTCTTCATCAACCACCTCGATTCCCATGCTACGTGCAGTTCCGGCAATAACCTTCACAGCCGCATCCAGGCTCCTTGAGTTCATGTCAGCCTTCTTCATTTCGGCAATCGCCTCCAAATCCTTGCGGGTCACTTTGCCGACAGTCTCGCGTCCAGGCGTCTTGGCGCCGGACGCAAGCCCCGCCGCCTTCTTGAGAAGGACGGCCGCAGGGGCCGACTTTGTGATGAACGTGAAGGACTTGTCCTGATAGACTGTGATGACCACTGGGATAATCAGTCCCTGGTTGGCCTGGGTTGCCGCATTGAACTGCTTGCAGAACTCCATGATGTTCACACCAGCCTGACCAAGCGCCGGTCCAACCGGCGGTGCAGGATTGGCGGCACCAGCAGGTATCTGCAAACGTACTTCAGCTACCTTTTTCTTTGCCATTTCTGACCTCTTTCACTTCACGGATGCGGTGCGGGTCGGCAGGCACCCTCCCGATATCCGTGTTCCAACTTATACTTAATACCTAGAGGTCACGGAGTGTGACGCTCTACCTGCCAAAAATCCACTTCCACAGGCGTGAAACGACCAAAGATGTTCACTGAAACCTTAAGTTTCTCTCGCTCGTTGTCAACGGCCTCTATTGTTCCCTCGCATGTACCCAATGACGCATTGTTGATGGTGACCGCCTCGCCTACATTGAACTGCACCTTCGGCTTCGGCTTGTCCTGCTCAACCTCGCTTTGAGTCTTCAACATCCGGCCAACTTCATCTGAAGTCAGCGGCGTAGGATCAGCCCCTCCCAGAAAACCAATCACATAATTGACGTCGCGAAGCGCACGGACGTTCTCGTTTATCATCTTGCCCGTGTCGTCATACATCTTCATCTTAACAAGAATGTACCCAGGATAGACAAGCCGAGTCTTGATTGTCTCTTTCTTCGACGTCTTGCCACCCTCTTTCTTCTGGATCTTGCGCTCCTCGATTCTCTCGTAGGGAATCACAAGCTCAAAGACTCCTGCGATAAGCCCTCTGAAATATGAATGGTATAGACGCTTGCCTCCATCCTCATCAAGTATGACATTGGCTGCATCACGGCTGCAATTGAAATCGAGAGTGGAAAAAACCCTCTTCTCCTTGCCAGACATCGCCTGTATCACATACCAATTTGTTCCGTTGTCTGATGTATCTTCCATGTTACAGGCTTCCTTGAAACTATCCGAAAAAACTGAAAAAGTGACTTTGATTATTCTGTATGTTGCCCAGTTGTCTTATTTCATTTGCGATTCCATCACTAATGGATGGCAGACCAACATTGAATGGCGCCCCTAATATCCGCCTGTGATAAAGCGGACGGCCGCCTCGCACACCCAGTCTGTAATCATCACAAAGACGGTGGTTATCACCAATGTGCAGACTACTACGACAGTTGAATCATACAACTCCTTGGTAGTAGGCCATGTGCATTTCTTGAGCTGCTCAATGGTCTCGTCGTAGTATTTCTGTATTGCCTTTACTGGATTTTCCATCAGTTTCCACCAAATCTGCGAATCAAATCACCCTGTCATTTTCCCAGCCTTTACTTGACTCGGACAAGTGACGGCTAAAATAAAATTGGCAGGTGAGGCAGGGATCGAACCTACGACCTGCGGTTTTGGAGACCACTGCTCTACCAATTGAGCTACTCACCTGCAAAAAAACTCTTTCAGGAGGTCATCCCCTTCGAGAGGCTGTCCCTCCATCATACCATGGAAGACTAGCGTGTCTCCCTATGGACGGTCTGCTTCTTGTCAAAGGGGCAGAACTTCTTCTTTTCAAGACGTCCAGGGGTGTTGCGCTTGTTCTTCGTGGTGGTATAATTTCTGCGCTTGCACTCTGTGCAGGCTAATATGACTATTTCGCGCGGCATTGTATTTACCTCGTATGGGGCGGCTGAACAGCGTGGAACGCTGCACAGCCGCGACCTTATGCAATTACTCTATGATGTCAGCGACACGGCCTGCACCAACGGTATGGCCACCTTCGCGGATAGCGAAGCGGAGACCTTTCTCCATGGCGACAGGGGCGATAAGCTCGACTTCCATGTGAACATTGTCACCAGGCATGACCATCTGGACATCCGCAGGGAGTTCGCAGATGCCTGTGACGTCGGTGGTGCGGAAGTAGAACTGCGGACGATAGCCGTTCATGAACGGTGTGTGGCGGCCGCCTTCTTCCTTGTTCAGGACATAG
>JAEEGL010011941.1_pt1 | contig 10689 bp, 7 predicted proteins | sample 9134231 | NCBI WGS metagenome assembly JAEEGL01 (sample SAMN16246548, study PRJNA631951) | gut metagenome | biome: gut microbiome; feature: rumen; material: fiber-attached | host: Bos | place: Iran: Karaj | collected 2018-10 | reverse complement strand
TTAAATCTGAAATAGATGGCTGGAATTTTTATATAAACAGTACCGATGAAAATATGAAAGAGTTAGAAAAGTCTATGGAAGAGGTTTTTAAATTTTATCGAAATGAAGAAATTTATAATAAACTCAAAGAACTAGAAAATTTTGGGTTAGAGGATAAGCATTTAGAAAAACAGTTAAAAAATCTAACTAAAATATTTGATTCAGAATTAAATGAAGGTGAGTTAAACAAAGCACTACGTGAAAAAGAAAAAGAAATTATGAGTAAGTTTAACAAGCATGTACCTATGCTTGACGAAAAAGAAACCAACTATGCGGAAATAAGTAAAATATTACAAAACGAAAAAAATATAAATATGCGTAAAAAAGCTTATAAAGCAATAGTAAAAAGAGGAGATATTATTTCTGAAGATTTGATTGACTTAGTCAAAATGAGAAATGAATTTGCAAAAACCAAAGGTTATAATAACTTTTTTGAGTTTCAATTAAAAAGTGCCTATGACGTAGATGCTGATTATTTACAGAACTTGTTGGATGAGGTTTATGACAATGCCAAAGAAAGAATAAAAAATATCCAAAATGAATACAAAAAAGAACTAGCACACGAATACGGTATTGGAGTAGACGATTTAAGGGAATATCATTACGGTTTGCTGCTGGATAATAATCCTGCAAAAGAGGTAAATAAATCTTTAAAAACTAAGGAACAGGTAGTGGAAATATGTAAAAAAGCATATCTCGATATGGGATATGATATTGATAATTTGCCTATCATACTTGATTTGTTTCCTCGTAAAAATAAAAATACCCACGGTTTTTGTTTCGATATAGAAGTAGGCAAAGATACAAGAATTTTGGCTAATCTGACTAATATAACAGAAAGCATCAATACACTTTGTCATGAATTAGGTCACTGTGTGTATCATTTAGGAATAAACCCAGAATTACCATATCCTGACCAGACTGCATATCCTGCTGTAACTGAAGCAGTTGCTATGATGATGGGCGATTTACAACAAAAGGAAAACATTCTTAAAGGAATTGTTTCAGATAAAATACTTGATGACTTTAAGAATGATTTTAAAAAATCAGAGGCAAATTCTATTAACAGATATATTTTATTTATTACTTTTGAAAAGAAAATGTATGAAAATCCGGACCAGAATCTACAACAATTATGGCATGATTTAGATGTTAAATATAACGGCATCAATGATGATAGTGAGTTAGACAATAAGTGGGCAACTGTTCAGCATTTTATTACTCACCCTGTATATATGCAGAATTATTTCAGAGCAGATCTTATCAAGGCTCAAATGTATAAACATCTTCACAAAGAGTTGGGGAATATTACCGAAAACAAAAATACTGCTGCTTATCTGAATAATAATCTCTTTAAGTATGGCACTAGTTTGGAAGAAAATGAGCTTATAGAAAAATTTACTGGTGAACCATTATCTTCAAAAGCATTTTGCGAAACTCTTGCTTGAAGTAAGCGTAGTTATTGTTGTTGGTTTTTGTTGTAGTTATCTCTCTTCTCTAATTTCTTATCTCTAAAAAAGCCGCTTTATCAGCGGCTTGTTTCAAAGTCAGAATTTCATCTTTTACAAGTTCGGCTAATAGTTTAAGCTGACCTTGAGCTTCAAGTTTATCATAGAAATCACACATATCTACTCCACCTCTTTCTTCGTTTTCATATTTCTTTTCATTAAATGTGCTAGTGACATTATTTAATCATTTTTTCCTAACCGATTTAGTAATATATTTTTGGTTTTTGCTATGAGGTTTATCCGGAATAGTCATTATCAGTTTACCTTTTTTTAGTAAAGGATTTATATAACTTTTTATTATATTCGACTTAGAAAATTGACTTATATATTCATGTATTTCTTTACGACTTTTGGGCTTTTTACAAAAGGTTAAGATAGATCTTTCGATGTCTGCAACAGACTTTTCGTGTGTTATCTGTCCACTCATCTGTCCACTCATCTGTCCACTTATCTGTCTACTTTTTTGTTCAGTATCTTGACTTGTTACTTGCTCACTCACTTGCTCAGTTGTCTGTTTTAACGGTATAGTTATTTTGAACATATCTCCTTCACAAAATTCAGGAATACCACCACTATACAATTTTGTATATTTATATGTATTTCTCATACCAGAGCCTAGCTCATCTGCCAAACCCATTTAAAAGCCTCGTGGTGCAATTTTATTTCAACATAGGTAATCTTATTCACCAAGAATAAAAATCTCTCGTCTATGGGCTTATATTTGAGAAAAATCCTATTTTTGATTGTTGTTATTTTTTACTTATTAAAAATTTATAATAAGAAAAATGTAGTTCTATAAACTTATAACTCTATGCTAATCCTAAGAATTTTTCAAAAAACTCTTTCAGTTTTTGAAGGACAGTCTTTTTCTTTGCAGAACGATTGTTAGCACCTTTGGCAAAGAGTGAGACTTTCGGCATCAGTTTATCTATATCTGTACCGCCTTCTTTTAGCACACCATCTCTCAACGAGTTATCCATAAACTTCTTGGTTTCTTCAACTTTGAGTTTTTCGTCAGCTATGATTTTATTCAGCTCTTCTTCTTTCTTTTTTTGAACAAAAGCTATCCAGTCTTCATTCACCTTAGATTTTGAATTAATAGTTGCAACAAAAGATTCAATGAGGTCTTTTTTCTTACGTAAGTGTGGACTAGAAGAAATAGCCTTAGTTATCGAAGTAAGTATTTCTTTATTTTCGCAGTTGGACTTATGGTAAATCTCAACTAGGCTTAGAATGTAATCTATATTAACTTCAAGCTGTTCAATAAGTTCAATTTCAAATACCAAATCATTCTGTACATCAACATTGGTCACAGGATGATTTGGATTATTATCTACAAGGCAACCAGCAGAAGTATTTTTCTTTTCTTTATACTCATCATATAAATCAATATAAACACTCTGATAATCCTGAAAATCTCTTTCAGTCAGAATTTCATTACCTTCAAAGCTATCGAATGAGTTCAAAACATTCTTAGCTCTTAAAATAGCCGAATATTGTTTTATAAACTCTTCTTTAGCTTCTTCGCTCTGTATAGGTTCACCAATAGGGAAGTCATGCTGTAATTTTTCTATCAGTTCTTTGTAACCTGGAACGTGAGCTTTGTTTTTATCTTCATACCCATAATAGTAAGATTCATAGTCTTTCAGAAGAACTAAACTCTGTGCCTCTCTGTCGCCAAATAATGCAATAGCGTCATCTGTAGCTTTTCTAAGATTGCGGAAACAAATAATATTGCCGAATGTTTTTACAGAATTTAAAATTCTGTTTGTTCTGGAAAAAGCCTGTATAAGTCCATGATAACGCAAATTCTTATCGACCCATAAAGTGTTTAGGGTTGTAGCGTCAAATCCTGTTAAAAACATATTAACAACTATAAGTAAGTCTACTTCTCTATTTTTAACTCGCTGAGATAAATCTTTGTAGTAATTTTCAAATTTTTCAGACGATGTGTCAAAGTTAGTGTTAAACTTCTTGTTGTAATCTCTTATAGCCATTTCCAAGAAATCTCTTGAAGATTTATCCAAGTCATCCGTGTTCATTTCTTCATCAGACAAAATGCCGTTATCTTCTTGATTTTCATTCGGACTGAAACTGAAAATTGTAGCAACAGTGAGATCTCTTTTAGCTGCTTCAAGCTGTTTCTTAAATTCCAAGTAATACATCTTTGCAAAAGGAATTGAAGCTACTGCGAATATAGAATTAAAGCCATTAAGTCTTTTTCCATTATGGTTATAAAATCTGCTTCTGACAGTTTTTGTATCAAAGCCTTTCAAGATGTATTCGACAATCTTGGAAATACGATCAGGAGCCATTAAAGCGTTTTCTTTATCTATTGAATAAACCTGTGACTCATCATTTTCCAAGTCTTTTTTGCTTTTCATCGTATTAACATAGTCTATTTTAAACGGGAGAACATTTCCATCTCCTATTGCGTCAACAATAGTGTAGGTGTGAAGCTTGTCCCCAAAAATCTGACTCGTTGTCGTTTCACCAGTTGTAGCTCCAGCATTAGCAGCAAAAATTGGAGTTCCAGTAAAACCGAAGAGATGGTAATTCTTGAAATACTTGACTATTTTTGAGTGCATTTCACCAAACTGACTTCTGTGGCACTCATCAAAGATTAATACAACGTGCTTTTTGTAAACATCGTGTGCTGAGTTCTTTTTTATAAAAACACTAAGTTTTTGAATTGTGGTTACTATTATATGGCAGTCAGGGTTCTCTAACTGTTTTTGTAAAATCCTTGTGTTGGAATTACCATTAGCAGCACCTTTTTCAAATCTGTCATATTCTCTGATGGTCTGGTAGTCCAAATCTTTTCGGTCAACTACAAATAGAACTTTGTCTATTCCATTCATAGTAGAGGCTAATTGAGCAGCCTTGAAAGATGTTAGAGTTTTGCCAGAGCCAGTAGTATGCCAAATATAACCGCCAGCTTCTAAGGTTCCTGTTTTTTTATAATTTGTAGAGATTTCTATCCTATTTAAAATTCTTTCTGTAGCTGCAATCTGATAAGGTCGCATTACAAGAAGCATATCTTGTGAAGTGAAAATAGAGTATTTTGTTAAAACATTTAAAATACAGTGTTTAACAAAGAATGTCTTTGTAAAATCAACCAAATCAGGAATAATCTTATTCTTGCCATCAGCCCAATAGGAAGTAAATTCAAAGGAATTACTTGTCTTCTTGCTCTGTCTTTTTCCTGAAGCTGAAAACTCTTTAACGTGGCTGTCACGAGTGGTATTAGAGTAATATTTGGTATGAGTGCCATTAGATATTACGAAAATCTGAACATATTCAAAAAGACCGCATGAAGCCCAAAAACTGTCTCTTTGGTAACGGTTAATCTGGTTGAATGCTTCTCTAATTGCTACTCCTCGGCGTTTTAATTCTATATGAACGCAAGGGAAACCATTTACAAGAATTGTCACATCGTATCTGTTCTTATAATTTCCTGTATTTTCTTCGTATTGGTTAATTACCTGTAGTTTGTTGTTATGAATCTGCTTTTTGTCTATTAGAAGAATATTACGGCTAGAACCGTCATCTTGTTTTAAAACCTGAATATGGTCTGTTTGAAATCGCCTTGTTTTCTCAACAATTCCTTCATTAGAATTTGCTATACAGTTATCAAAAAATGTTTTCCATTCGTTATCTGAAAAAGTATATTTGTTAAGTCGCTCTAATTGGGTTCTCAGGTTTGTTATAAGAGCTTTTTCATCGTGTATGGTCAGGTATTCGTAGCCAAGAGACGTAAGCTGATTTATAAATTTTCTTTCTAATGCTGCTTCTGACTGGTAGTCAGAATCTTCCATCACTCTCTGTTCTGGTATGTATTCTGCAACTATAGTGCTTTCATTATTTTCTGCTACAACATTATAACTGACCATAATTATTGCTATCTTTCTTTGTAATTTGAGATTATTTTATAAGATAAAGGGTATTAGGTGATTATTCAAGTAATTTTTAGTGGTTAGGATGTAGGGAAGAGGGAGAAAGGGGATTGTCTTAGTAATAGTTAGTTTCTACTAAAACCATTTTGCCACACTATGAAGCTCCTATTTGGTGAAACCATTAGGACAATATTTTAAACTCTAGTAGTTTATCACGATAATATTCATATTGTTTTTTGCGAGCTTCGATTTCTGCGGGTAATCCTTCTGATAAATCATTACAGAGTTTGTCGAATCTATCTAATATTGAAACAATGCGATTCTGCTCTTTTAGTGTTGGTATATAAAACTGAAATTCGTTGAATTTAATCATATCTACAGACGCAAAATTACCTTTATTCAAGTGGCTTTTACAATATTCAGATAATTTATAGCAATAATAGAAGATATATTTGATATTTATAATTTCTTCAAGACCATTCTTTAATGTCAAATAAGTAAAACGTTGATTTGCTAAAGAAGGAACTGTTATTAAAGCGTGTTCTCCTATTGTTGCTGATGTTGAAACAATAATTGAATTTGCTGGGAATATATTACCTTTAATAGCTTTTGGGGTTACATATTGAGATGATTTTGATAATATTCTTCCTTTTTCTCGTATATCCTCCATTCTGAACCAGGGAACAGTAGTATTTCCTTCCCAAAAGTTTTTATCGTTCTTTGAAGGGGTGTATCCATTTTTAGTAAAAAATAATTCAGATAAACTTAAATTAATACAACCAAATACATATTGGAAAAGCCTAATTATTGCTGTCTGTCTGTCTGTCTGTCTGTCTGTCTGTCTGTCTGTCTGTCTGTCTGTCTGTCTGTACAGGGATAGCACCTGTTTCAACGAATGTCAAGAGTAAATCTCTATAATATTCATATTGTTTTTTTCTAGCTTCGATTTCGGCTGGTAAACCAATTTGTAAATCGTTACATATTGCTTCAAAATTATCTAATACTCTTACTATGTGTTCTTGAACAGGTAAAGGTGGAACAGGAGCTTTTATATCTAAAATATTTTTTACCGACAATCCCGGTTGGGCACCAGAAGATTTATATTGATTCAAATTCATATGGGTAAGCATGTGATATAAAAATCTTTGAGTATATTCTCCTAACGATTTCACTACTACAGCATGCTCTGTAGCATAAAACTTTCCTTTTGCATAATTAATATTACCACATAACGCACCTTGCCGACCAATTATAGGGTATTCTCCTTCATGACTAAATTCTTTCACATAACCTCTATTTCCGTTACCCCCATAGCATTTGTATTTATGTTCATTATCGTTAAACTCAGATATTAAATAACTAGAAATAGCTTTTCCAGCTTTCATATCACAAGTAATCCCAAGCTTTTTAAATACCATCTTTTCTTCAAAAGTTAATATTTTGTTTCTATAAAATTCATACTGCCTTTTCCGAGCTGTAAGCTCGGCTGTAAGCTCGGCTGTAAGCTCGGCTGTCAACTTCGTGAAATTGTCCAATATATGGACAATTTCACGCTGCACTTGCAGCGGAGGAACAGGCAAAACTATGCTTAATAGCTTATCAGGTGTCACTTCTATAACTTTTGTTCCATGAGCTAATTTTTTCTTCTGTTCAAAAAATTCTTTTGTATAAAAATAATAAGTTAAAAATTTCGGATCTTGTTCGTGATGAATAATTGCAGTATGACCACTTACAGCTATTTCTTGATTTCCCAACCAAGCAACACATTTGCATACATCCTCAACATTTTCTGATGTAACAGCCATAACTATATCATTAGGTTGAGCCTTTTTTTGTTTATGAGCAATTTCTGGATTAATAAAAGTCAAGGTTTCTGTAGGAAATAGAGAGTATCTCGTATAGATTTGCCCATAATGAATACATGGAAATCCATCTTCCACAAAGTCTTTTTTCTGAAAACTACCACCACGACTTACAGTTGCTATATCTCCAAGTTTTTTATACTCAACCCCATTGGGGCACAATTCTTTTATTAATTCGCTAAGTTTACTCATTTTTAAAACCTTCTAATTCTGCTTCAATTTCTTCTATTGATGGCAAAGTACCTTTGAAGTTTTCAGGAATCAGTTTATAAAGTTCATATCCAGAAACACCTATTGGTTGACTAGTAGCTTCTAATGCATACTGTGCTTCAACCTTATCTAGAGATTTGCAGACAAGTAAGCCTATTGTCGGTTTATCTTCGGGGCCTTTTAGTTGATGGTTGACTGCAACAACATAAGTGCTTAACTGACCAGCATAAGAAGAGTCAAATTCGCTTACTTTTACTTCCAAGACTACATAACAATGAAGCTTTATATTATAGAAAAGCATATCAATGAATTTTTCTGTTTCGCCAACTTCTAATCGAACTTCTCTACCAACAAAAGCAAAACCGTTTCCAAGTTCTAATAAGAATTTGGTTATATTATCCATCAAAGCGTCTTTTAATTCTTTTTCGTTATAACGTTCGCTTAGAGTAAGGAAATCAAAGTTATAGGGGTCTTTGGTTAGTTGCTGTGCAAGTTCTCCTTGAATTGCAGGAAGAGTTTCTGAAAAGTTAGTTACCGCTTTTCCTTGTTTTTCATATAAATCTGTGTCAAGAAAATTAAGTAAAACAGCTCTAGACCAGTTGTTTTCTATGGTCTTTTTTGTGTAAAACAAGGCTTTTTCGATGCTATTCTTACATCTATCTATTATTAACTTTGTGTGACCCCAAGGAATACAAAATATGTATTTGTTTTCAAAATCTCCAACTTGGGACGTAAATACGTCTTTTGATAAATTTGCCCCAAGTTGGGGCAAATTTATAAGATTTCTATACAAACAATAAAAATGGTGCATATATCGTAGATTTCTAGAAGAAAAAGATTTTACTTTTGGAAGACAAGAAGTTAAATCTTTACTAATACTATTATAAAAATTGCTACCCCAAGAATATTTAGTTTTTAGTATATCTAAATCTCTTCCTAATTCCCAATAAAAACGTAGCATTTCAGAGTTGACTTTTATAGAAGCTTTTATTTGGCTACGTCTAAACCTATTGCTAACTTCTATTAGCCAATTTTTGTATTCTTTATCTAACTTTATAAAGTCACTCATTTTTTACTCCCAATTTCACATTTCTCAACTCTCAATTTTCAATTCTCAATTTCCTACGCTTCTATTTCTGCTACAATCTTATCTATTTCAGTTCTAAGAACTTCTTCACGAGCAACGATTTCTTTTATTTCTGCGTTTAGCCTCTTAATATCTATGATTTCTCTTGTGTCTTTTTGTTCTACATAAGAGCTTACGCTTAAATTATAGTCATTTTGAGCTACTTCATCATAAGGAACAAGTCTAGAAAAATGTTCTTTGGTTTCTCTGTTTTCAAAGCTGTTTACAATATAATCAATGTTTTCGTCAGTAAGCTTATTGTTATTAGTGACTTTAACACATTGTTCAGTCGCGTCAATAAATAGAATAGAGTTATCAGCCTTAGATTTTTTCAGAACCATAATACAGGTTGCGATACTTGTTCCGAAAAATAAATTGTCTGGTAACTGAATGACACAATCAACAAAGTTGTTGTCTATTAAATACTGACGAATCTTCTGTTCTGCCCCACCTCGATACATTATTCCAGGAAAACAAACAATAGCAGCAGTTCCATTTGAAGCAAGCCATGAAAGAGAGTGCATTATAAAAGCCAAATCGGCTTTGCTTTCAGGGGCTAGAACGCCAGCAGGAGAGAAACGAGGGTCATTGATTAAGGTTGCGTTTTTCTTCCCTTCCCATTTTATTGAATAAGGTGGATTAGAAACTATAGCTTCAAAAGGCTCATCATCCCAATGTTTGGGGTCTGTCAGCGTGTCGCCACAAGCAATATTGAAATTTTCAAACCCAATATCGTGGAGAAACATATTAATTCTACATAGGTTATAAGTTGTAAGATTTATTTCCTGACCAAAAAAGCCATTTCTGACATTTTCTTTACCTAGAATCTTCGCTGTTTGGAGCAATAGAGAACCAGAACCACAGGCAGGGTCGTAAACCTTATTTATATCTGTTTTTCCACTAACAGCAAGTCTAGTTATAAGCTTAGAAACTTCCTGTGGAGTAAAATATTCTCCACCGCTTTTACCTGCATTTGATGCATACATTCCCATAAGAAATTCATAAGCGTCACCAAAAGCGTCTATGGTATTGTCTTGATAATCACCCAAATTCATTGAAGCGACACCGTTCATAAGTTTTACCAACTTGCTATTGCGATTAGCTACAGAGTTGCCTAATTTATTGCTGTTTACATCAATGTCTGCAAATAAACCGCTGAAATTATCTTCGCTCGCTGTTCCAACAGATGAAGCTTCTATTTCTTTAAAGATTTTTTCCAATGTGACATTTAAATTTTCGTCTGTAGCTGCCCTTTGTCTAACATTTTCAAATAGCTGACTTGGAAGAATAAAGAAACCTTTAGTGTCTATTAAATAGTTTCTTACATCTCCATTAGCTTCTTCATCAGAGAGCTTTGCATAATCAAAGTCTTCGTTTCCTGAATCTCTTTCGTTATTATTTACAAAATTAGTCAGGTTTTCAGATATATAGCGATAAAAAAGCATACCTAGAACATATTGCTTGAAATCCCAACCATCTACACTTCCTCTTAAATCGTTGGCAATAGTCCATATAGTTTTATGCAATTCTGCTCTTTCTGTTTCTTTTTTGTTGTCTGCCATAAATCTAAACCCTTCAATGAAAATATATTTTGCATAATAACATAATCTTAAAGATTAAACATTATTGAATAAAAATAATACTTTCACAGCCGAAAAAGCCAAAAGCATTTAGCAACGAGAAGGTTTTGAAAATATCCTCTAAAAGAACAGCACTTACTCGTTATTTTAAAGAGTTTTGCGAAAAACTAATTGAGTTTTCTAAAAATTTAATAAGATTAGCTAGGTTGACTAATTATGTTTTTTATCACATAATAGTATAAATATGTTATTAAAAACATATTAAGAAAGATGATTTAAATGGCTTCTATAACAGCCGATTTTTACGATTTGCCTGATGGAAGAAAACAGCAAAAGAATTTTTGGACTCGTTAAACATTAAGATGAAAGCAAAAATGGCGAGAACTATCAAATTGCTTGAAGATAACGGCACAGTTCTTCGGGAACCTTATTCTAAAGAGTTACGTAACGGAATATTTGAGCTAAGAG
>JAEEGL017196810.1_pt1 | contig 10690 bp, 5 predicted proteins | sample 9134231 | NCBI WGS metagenome assembly JAEEGL01 (sample SAMN16246548, study PRJNA631951) | gut metagenome | biome: gut microbiome; feature: rumen; material: fiber-attached | host: Bos | place: Iran: Karaj | collected 2018-10 | reverse complement strand
GGTAGGATTTGGAGGTATGGTTCCAACAGGAATAATATCTACACCTTCATGTATGGCATCATGACATATTATATCGTTGATGTCATCATTGTAATGGCCGAGATAATTGGCAAGACCATGCATGTGATGATCTTTTACCAAACTTGATACTGTGCATCTGCGCATATCAAGGTCTATGATCAAAACCTTCTTACCAAGGAATGCGAAGCTTTTTGCCATATTGGCTGAGATAAAGCTTTTGCCACTAGCAGGATTGGCTGACGTTAGAAGTAAAACCTTACGTGACGGATCCTTGCGAAACATAAACTCAATATTGGTTCGTACCATTCGGAATCCTTCGTTGATAATGTCATGACCGTTATTGTTGACATAGATTTCAATCTTTGCGCTATATCTTGTCTTGCGAATTTTTTTCAGGATGTTAGAGAATTTGTGCTGTATAGCATCTTCTGCTAATGGAATCTCGCCAATAAACGGAGCCTTGAGTTTTTCGAGATCTTTCCTACTACGAATCTTTGTGTCGGAAATCTCCAACAGGAAGATTATGACGAATGGAATGCCAAGTCCGATAACAAAAGACAATAGTATTATCTGCATTTTAAGAGGTGCAATAGGTGCCATGCTACCTCCTGCCTTCTTGATCACGCGTACGTTGGAAATGGAGTGGTTTATTGTCATATCCGTCTTCTCCTTTTCCTGAAGTAGGAATATGTACAGAGTCTCCTTTACCTTTTGGTCTCTTTCGCTTGATGTCACTCGTTTTTCTTGCTGGGTGGATGTGATGATCTTTCCAGCCGCTTGACCTGCAACATTCTTCAATCCGCTCATTCGCTTCTGTATTGTTGCCATAGACTGGTCTATAGACTCGATGATACTCTTACGGAGAGTTTCAAGCTGTCGGTCGAAATCACGAACCTTAGGGTGCTCATCACCTGCATACACAACCATTTCGTTTCGTTGCATTTGCATAGTGTTGTAATTGGATATCAAACCTGATATTGCGGCATCCTCAATTCCGTTGTTGGCAGGCAGAGGGCGGTTGCTACCCATATTGCCCAGAAGATAACTACGTACATATCGAAGGAGTGAAAGTTGGGTTTCGTAGTTCTGTATGTTTGCCTGAGTGCTGGAACTCTGGGACATGTACATGCTTTGTGCTGCACTTGCATCAGGCATAAGATTACTTCCCTTATATGATGCGATACTGTTATCTACATTTCCAAGTTCTGCTCCAATCTCTTTTACACGTTCCTCAAGAAACTGTGATGTGTTCTCTGCAATTCGATTCTGGATATTCTTCCAATTTTCATCGTATGCCTTCATGAGTTTGTTGAGAATCTCTTCTGCGCGTGAAGTGTTCTGATCTGTGATGGAAACGTTGACCACGGAACTTTTTGCATCTTTGTTCTCAACTTTCAGATTTCCGAGGAATCGTTCTGCCGCTACTGAGGGTTGGTACTTGCTTACACGTATTTCCTGCTTGAACTTACTATTTGGATTGTAGGTTGGGGTAGGGGTTACGGTAATCTCACCACATGGGGTCTTGATTTTGCTGTTGAGTGTGCCTTTTACCTCTGTTTTCTCATATCCAGGCTTGTTGAAATCTTTTATTATAATGTTTTTCTTATCAAGCATTTTAACTGTGAACTGCTTGCCATTAGCACTTTCGTCACTAAATACGACTTTCACAGACACTTCTGCTCCGTAAAGAATTTTATTGAAGAATATTCCCTGATAAGCATATTCAACGTCAAGGGAGAGTTCATGAACGACCTGCTCCATGATGACAGGAGAATGAAGCATCTCCATCTCATTCTGAAGAGATGTGTTAGGTGTCTGCAATCCTAATGCCTCAAGATCAATTTCTGCATAATTGGATTCTTTGCTACCGGAGTTTAGTAGCAGTACGCTTGTAGAGCGGATATAAGTAGGGGCTGTTGTCTTTATATAGAGAATAGCCGCAACTATGCAAACTGCAACCGACAATACGAACCATTTCCAGCGTGACAGGCAAGCATAGCCCATATCGCTGACGCTTATGAAATTCTGATTCTGACTTTCCATAGTTATTTCTTGAATAGAAGGACCATTGATGTTACGAATGTTACGAGCGACATCCAGAATGCAGGAGTACGCATAGCACTACCGTTGGATATTGACTGGCTCGTCCTCTGGCTGTTTGGCTCTATATATACCAAGTCGTTAGGCTGAAGGTAGTATGCTGGGGATTGATATACACTTTGGGCAGAACGGAGATCAACAGTATATACAGCTTTCTTGCCTTCGACATCACGTATTACCTTGACATTTTCGCGCTTGCCATTTATCGTAAGGTCACCACATTGTGACAGCAACTCTGGCAAGGTGAGTTCGTCTTTCTCGATATCAACTCTTTTTGCTCCACCCACTTCACCAAGTACGGATACATACATGTTGTAGAATGCAACGTTTACTACAGGATTGCGAAGCAGATTACGTGTGGTTAGTTCTGTCTCTATATTCTTGGATATCTGTTCTCTTGTCTGTCCTGCTACTTTGATGGAACCAAGAACCGGCATCTTGATATTTCCGTTACTGTCAATGGTATATACTCTTGTTGCCTGATTTCCTGAATTACTATAATTATTTGAACCTGATGCTACGGTGAGATTGAAAGCACTTGCAAGTTCTGCATTATCTCCGTAAACCATTATGGAGAGTTGATCGCCAGGTTGAACTGTGATTACCTTCTTGGCTGTCACATTTTGCAAACTACCGGCTTGCAGGTCTTGGAAATATACTATGTTTTCTTGTGTCGAACAACTGGTTATGACGACAAAGAACATCAAAACAAGAATGTTGATTGTGAAAAACTTTGTTTTCATATATACTATGTGGGGTTTAATCGATTTTTCTGAGAAATGCACTTGGGATATATGCAGTAGCTATTGTGCAGAGATTTTCTATCATAATGGCTACTCTCTGCTGTCCATGCCATCTTGCCACATGCCCCTCAATTCCCTTGAACTCTCCTTCTGTAATTCTGACATGATCGCCTTTCTTGAAATTGTCAACATGAGCCGGGACAATAATCACGTCCTTTGAATCGCTTTCACTTATTATCTTCAGACTTTTCATTTGTCTGTCAGGAACGATAAGTGGCTTCCTGACAATTCCGTTTGGAGTTCGATGTTCTTCATAATAGAATCTTAGGAATGGAAGGTGAACATTATCATAGACAAATTCCTTCAACTGGTTGAATGTTCCGTGGGCAAATATTATGTTAGGGATTCGGCTTACTTCCATTTTGACTTTTTTGCCATTAATTTCTCTAATGACCTTAGTTGTTGGCCAATACACCTCACAATTCTGGTTCAATAGATATTCATAAGCCTTTTTTTCCCTGTTGTATGTGGTTCTTAATGCAAACCAGACGATTTCAGAATCCATGGGATTATGTACAAGAAGGGTGGACACCCCATCATTGGAAATAGTGGGGGAGGTAGAGGATTTAGGTCCAATACAAGGTGCTATAACAGCTCTTCCATTCGATTTCACATTAGACAATGTGCTCATAATGGACTTAGCCCAAAACTGGGCGTATGGTTAAAGATCGGTTTATTGGGTGCAAAAAGTGTAAAACCATTTGCAAAGATACAATATTTTGAAAAAAAACAAAAAAAAAATCAGTATTTTGTAGTATAAAATCGTAAAAAAATGCCAATCTGTACAATTTGTGCGGTTTTTACTTATTGGAATTGGAAAAATTGCAAATTTTTTTAATGTTCTTATGGATTTTAGATAGGAACAAACTAATGTTAAACAAAGAGTGTGAAATATCAATTTCATTTCCATCTCTGACAATTACAAAAAGATGTACTTTCACGAGTCTTTATCCGTGAAGCTCACGTTTTAGCTATGCTCTTGTAACTCCCTTCATCCTCCTATGATCCTCCTATGATCCTTCGCTCTTCCTCCTATGATCCTATAGTTCCAGAAGGGGAGGAGAAGCGAATTTGAAACGAAACTACAACGGAAGCATAGCGAAGGCATAGCATATAAACTTTTTTCACACAAAAAGTGTCTTGTAATAAAAGGTGTTGCGAAGGAATTGTCCATATTTCAAATGCTAAAATATGTAAAAATAGTTTGTTTTCGACATTTATTTAGTACCTTTGCCTGATATTATTTTATAATTTGAACATAGACAATTATGCAAAATAGAATAGACAAGTTCTTTTCGTCTGAAGATGCGGTTGCCGTTTTGCCCCTAATCGGTGGATTGGCATCTTCTGAGACCATATCCAAGATCGCTTCACTTGCTACTGCCGAGTATGTGCTCCTTTCACAAAAGGAAACGCCCGTATCCATCGAGCCTGATGCGTTGCGCAGACTCGTTTCTGCTGCTGATAACACAGGTGCAGCTATGGTATATGCTGACCACTATACCGTTACGGAAGGAAAAACAGAGAAACATCCGGCTATTGACTATTTCATAGGTTCTGTTCGCGATGATTTTGACTTCGGACAGCTTCTTCTAATACGTACTTCCCTAATCCATGAGTTCGTTGCTGTTGCCAAGACCGAATATAAGTTTGCTGCTCTCTATGCCCTTCGCCTCTTCCTGTCGCGTAAGGGTGAGATTTTTCACCTGAACGAGTATCTGTATCGTGAGGAGGAACTTGACACTCGAAAAAGTGGTGAGAAGCAGTTTGACTATGTAAACCCACGCAATCGTGAGGTGCAGATAGAGATGGAACGTGCTGCTACCGAGCATCTTGAGGCTATAGGCGCAAAGGTTGATACCTCAAAGCGCATCATACCTGACTTTGACGAGCAGGAATTTGATTTGGAGGCTTCGATCATCATTCCGGTATTCAATCGTGCAAAGACCGTAGCAGATGCTGTGAAGAGTGCTTTGTCGCAAGTTGCAAAGTTTAAATATAATGTAATCGTTGTTGACAATCATTCTACCGATGGAACCACAGAAATTCTGAGTGAATTGTCTTCAAATCCGCAGCTTGTGCATATCATTCCTGAGCGTACAGACCTCGGAATAGGCGGTTGCTGGAACCTTGCCGTGAACGATTCACGATGCGGACGATTTGCCGTACAGCTTGATTCTGACGATTTGTATTCAAGTCCGAACACCTTGCAGAAGGTTGTAGATGCCTTCTATCAGCAGCAGGCGGCTATGGTTATAGGTGCTTATCGTATGTGTGATTTCGACCTTAACACCTTGCCTCCTGGTATTATCGACCATAAGGAATGGACAGACGAGAACGGGGCTAACAATGCGTTGCGTATCAATGGATTAGGTGCTCCTCGTGCATTCTTTACTCCAATACTTCGTCACATAGGTTTCCCGAACACAAGCTATGGTGAGGACTATGCCCTCGGACTCGCTTTCTCACGTAGATATCGCATAGGTCGCATCTATGACGAGCTTTACCTTTGCCGTCGTTGGGGAGGTAATTCGGATGCAGCCCTTTCCATCGATAGAATCAACGCAAATAATCTATATAAGGACAGATTGCGTACTATGGAGATTATAGCGCGTCAGGCTATGAACCAAGGCAATGAAACGGATGCGGACAGCGCATTAAATCGTTTCTTTGAGCGTCAGCTTATAGTATGGAGCGATGCAGAGAAACGCTATAATGACCTCAGAAACGTGAAGGTGAAGGCTTTAGGCGATGTAAAGGTACAGTTTAACCCTGCAAGGATGGTTTCAACGGGCGCAAAGATTGACAAGGCATCGCTTGAGAAACGTCCTTGCTTCTTGTGCCGCGAGAATCGTCCAAAACAACAGATGGTGCATAATATAAGAAACTCTCAGGGGGCAACTGTGCTTGAACTTCTCGTTAATCCGTTCCCTATCCTTCCACAACATTTCACCCTCCCAAGTACGGAGCACGAGCCGCAGGCAATAATGGCACGTTATGGTGAGATACATCGTGTATTGACCAAATATCCAGAGTTGATGGTATTCTATAATGGACCTAAGTGTGGGGCGTCTGCTCCCGACCATCTTCATCTTCAGGCAGGAACATCGGGCATAGTACCTTTGCAGACGCAATGGAAACGCATATCACATAACATCACCACGCTGTTCTCATTGTCGGAAACAGAGAGCATAAGCCTTGTGAGCGACTATGTATGTCCGGTTTTCGTGATAAGAAGCCAGAGTGTGGATGGCGACAAGAAATTATTCAAGCGATTCTATAAGGCATTTGCTTATCTTTCTCAGAATCAAGATAGTGAAGAGCCGATGATGAATATACTTGCTTGGCGTGAGGACAAGGATTATGTGTCTGTAATAATTCCTCGTACAAAGCATCGTCCAGATTGCTATACAGCAGATGGAAATGCCCAATTCATCGTATCTCCTGGTGCTCTCGATATGGCAGGACTTATCATAACTCCACGACAGGAGGACTTTGACCGTATGACACAGGATATTGCCTATGGTATTCTTCAGGAAGTTGGTGTGACAGCTGATTTCGCAAAGAAACTTGCCGATGAAATCGCATCTCCTTCAACTGTCAATTCTCAATTGTCAATTGTCAATTCCAAGCAGCCTGAAGTAAAAGTGGGCATTATAAGTGCTTCGAAAATAGAGTTTACGCTCAATACTCCATATACGGCAAAAGGTAATGAAATCACAGGACCGCAGGTTGTGGAATTCTCTGAGGGTGGCATTCTTTGGAACGGAAATCAATATCAGCATCTTACATTCCGTCCAACACCAAATGCTCAAACACCTAATTTCTCTATTTCCGACGTAATCATCGGGGTTAACTTCCATTGGGAGCGTAAACAAACGCAGACTTTCGTTGGTACTCTGCAATTAGTTGTAGAAGAGGACAAAATATGCGCTATCAACGTGTTGCCTGTTGAACGATACCTTGAAAGCGTTATTTCAAGTGAGATGTCGGCTACATCAAGTCTGGAACTTCTCAAAGCACATGCTGTCATCTCACGTTCTTGGCTTCTTGCTCAGATAGAAAAACGTAATCGACTCCAGAAGTCGGCTAATTCATTCTTTTCTTTCACGAAGAAGGAAGATATGCTTATTCGCTGGTATGATCGTGAAGATCACACTATTTTCGATGTATGTGCCGATGATCATTGTCAGCGTTATCAGGGCATTACTCATGCAGCAAATCCACATGTTATAGAGGCTGTAAAGGCCACTCGCGGACAGATTCTCACATATGGTGGCGAGATTTGCGATACACGTTTCTCAAAGTGTTGTGGAGGTATTACGGAGGAATATCAGTATTGTTGGGAAGATACTCCGTTACCTTACCTGAAATCGGTTAAGGATCCATATTGCAACACGCAGGATGCGCATATCATTTCTCAGGTGCTTAACGACTACGATCAGGAAACACACGATTTCTACACATGGAGAGTGGAATACTCGCAGAAGGAAATCAGCCAACTTATCGCAGAGAAAACCAAGATGGATTTCGGTGAAATCGTCAATTTAAAGGCTATTGAGCGTGGTCCGAGCGGTAGAATATCCTTGCTGAAGATCGTAGGTACGGAGCGTACGTTTACCATTGGTAAGGAACTTGAGATACGCAAGACCTTATCTAAGTCTCATCTATATAGTTCTGCTTTCACACTTATGCGGCTTGATGCTGAAGGTAATCAGATTCCTGATACCGACAGCACCACCATTCCATCGCGCTTCATACTCGATGGACGTGGTTGGGGACATGGTGTAGGTCTCTGCCAGATTGGTGCAGCCGTTATGGGCGAGCAAGGCTTTATGTATAATGACATACTCTTGCACTACTATCAGAATGCTGAGATAAAGAAAGCATACTAAATGAATATTTCTAATCTTTAATTCCTCTTATAGCAACATGAAATCTCCTTGGTCATGGATTCCTTCCCTCTATTTTGCAGAGGGATTGCCATATGTAGCGGTAATGACAATATCGCTCATTCTCTACAAGCAACTCGGTCTTTCTAATGCCGATATAACTTTCTATACCTCATGGCTTTATCTTCCATGGGTTATAAAACCGCTTTGGAGTCCTTTTATCGACATCGTTAAAACAAAACGTTGGTGGATTACGACTATGCAGTTACTTATAGGTGCTGCTTTCGGAGGTATTGCTTTCACCATTCCATCCGACTTCTGGCTACAAGGCACCTTGTGCTTTTTCTGGCTTATGGCGTTCGCAAGTGCCACACACGATATTGCTGCCGATGGATTCTATATGCTTGGACTTGACCAACACGATCAGGCTTGGTTCGTGGGTATCAGGAGCACGTTCTATCGTTTTGCTACAATCTTCGGACAAGGCGTGCTCGTAATGATAGCCGGAAATCTTCAGGTGGTTTTCCGTAATTCCATCGCATTCTCATGGAGCCTTATGTTCTATGGGGTTGCCGGACTATTCATTGCTATTTGGCTATGGCATTCATATGTTTTGCCGCATCCATCGGAGGATGAGGAGAATACTCATGTTGAAGGAGAGGTAAAGACGGTATCGTCAAATAGTGTTTTACGCGATCTTAAATCTACTATAAAGACATTCTTTCAAAAGGAACAGGTTGTTGCAGGAATACTGTTTATGCTCTTCTATCGAATGCCAGAAGGACTTCTTGCAAAGGTTTCATCGCTTTTCCTTATTGATAATGCCCATAATGGTGGTCTCGGACTTTCTCCACAGGAGTATGGGCTTGTACAGGGTACCGTAGGCGTTATAGGTCTTACTCTCGGCGGTATTCTAGGTGGAATGTGTGCCGGTAAGGATGGACTTAGGAAATGGCTCTGGCCAATGGTATGCGCCATCACATTGCCCGACCTTGTGTATGTATACCTTGCCTTCGCCATTCCTTCAAACTTCATTATTGTAAATATCTGCGTATTCATCGAGCAGTTTGGCTATGGCTTTGGTTTTACGGCATATATGCTTTATCTCATATACTATAGCCGTGGCAACTACAAAACATCCCACTATGCTCTTTGTACGGCTTTCATGGCACTTTCTATGATGATTCCGGGACTCTTTGCCGGAGCTTTGCAGGAATCCGTAGGATACATGTCGTTCTTCATTATCGTCATTGCTTTCTGTAGCGTCACATTTGCTGTTACTTCCCTTCTGAAGATAGACCCGTCATTCGGCAAGAAGGAATAAGCATAGTATCAATTCCATCTATGACAAACCAATCCACTATTTGCGCAATAGCAACAGCACAGGGCGGTGCCATCGGCATTATCCGCGTTTCGGGTCCTGATTCCATAACAATAGTCGATAGTATTTTCCGCGGTCGTCGCTCCCTAATAGATGCCCCAGCTTACTCCCTTCATTATGGTTCGATTGTAAACTCGGATGTCATTGTCGATCAAGTTCTTCTCTCCCTCTTTCGCGCCCCTCATTCTTATACGGGCGAAGATAGTGTTGAGATTAGTGCACACGGTTCTCCATATATTCTCCAGACTATCTGTTCGCTCTTGATTCAGAAAGGCTGTCAGCCGGCAGCACCTGGAGAATACACACAACGAGCTTTCCTAAATGGCAAACTCGACCTTACGCAGGCAGAGGCTGTGGCAGACCTTATTGCCTCTCAGAATGCTTCACAGCATCGTGTTGCTATGCAGCAGATGCGTGGTGGTATCTCGCAAAAACTCTCTGATCTCCGTGCACAATTGCTAAAGCTCACTTCACTTCTCGAACTTGAACTCGATTTTTCCGAAGAAGATGTAGAGTTCGCATCTCGTGAGGCTCTAATCAACATTGCACGAGAGGTGCGCGATGAAATCACACGTTTGTCATCATCTTTCTCCGCAGGAAATGCTATTAAGAATGGAATTCCTGTTGCGATAATAGGCGCGCCTAATGTCGGGAAATCCACTCTTCTCAATGCCCTTATCCACGAGGATAAAGCTATTGTCTCTGATATTCAAGGCACTACGCGTGACACAATTGAGGATTGTATTAATATCTCGGGAGCACTTTTCCGTATAATAGATACTGCTGGTATCCGTCACACCGAGGATGTCATTGAGAAGATGGGCATAGAACGCTCACGCAAGGCAGCAGAACGTGCACAAATCATTATCCTTATGCGCGATAATGATACTGATTATCCTGTACTTGATTTGCGTGATGACCAAACCGTTATAAAGGTTCATAACAAATCTGAACACTTTCAGGCACTCACAGGAAAAGGTATAGATTGGTTGGAGCAACAGCTTCTCAGTAGCGTTCCTACCACCAATGATGATGAAGTTCTCATCACCAACATCCGTCATAAACAAGCCCTTGATATTTCCCTCCTCGACATCCAACGCACCATCGATGCTTTGGAACGGAATCTTCCTGGCGACCTCATTGCCGAAGACCTCCGCCAATGCCTCCATCATCTTGGAGAAATCACAGTTGGTTCCATCGACACAGAGGAGGTCCTGGGAAATATATTTAGTCATTTTTGCGTGGGCAAGTAAACAAATATTAATAACTACGAACATTTAGGAATAACTATTAATAAGTACCTCATTTTGAGGTACTTTTATTTTTTAACAGTTCGTAGTAGTTTTTTGTTATTCCTAATAATTCTTACTATTTTTGTACCGATTTTCTACCGCGAACCTTTTTGGGAAGGTTCTTCATCACATCATCTTGACATTGAGGATACAAGCGTGAGACGCTATGAGAAGAGAAATAATGACATTGAGGATACAAGC